>OHAU01002983.1_pt1 | contig 14617 bp, 11 predicted proteins | sample 1577181 | NCBI WGS metagenome assembly OHAU01 (sample SAMEA3541472, study PRJEB24748) | human gut metagenome | biome: human gut; feature: human-associated habitat; material: faeces | place: China | collected 2012
CATGGCGATCCTCATTACGGTTATCCTCTACGGGCGCATGATTGAGATTTACTGCACTGTGAGCATTGCGCCTATTCCCATCGCAACCATGAGCAACCGCGAATGGGGCAGCATCGGCACGAACTATCTAAAAGGTCTGTTCGCTCTGGCATTTCAGGGCTTCCTCATCATGGTCTGTGTCGGCATCTATGCGGTGCTGATCAACGGCATGATTATTGCAGACAACATTCACTCGGCTCTGTTCTCTGTGGCGGCGTACACGGTCATTCTGTGTTTCTCGCTGTTCAAGACCGGAAGCCTCGCAAAATCCATTTTCCATGCGCACTAAGGAGGTCGGCAGCATGAAGAAGTACAGCATCATCTACGCCGATCCCCCTTGGGCGTATCGGACTTACTCCAAGAAGGGACAAGGACGGTCGGCAGAAAGCCACTATCCGACGATGTGCATTGAGGACATCAAGGCGCTTCCGGTCGGTGAGCTTGCCGCCAAGGACTGCGCCCTGTTCCTCTGGATCACGTTCCCGTGCCTCTGTGAAGCACTCGAAGTGCTGACGGCATGGGGCTTTTCCTATAAGACCGTGGCTTTTGTATGGGTGAAGCAAAACCGCAGGAACGATGATCTCTTCACCGGCATGGGGTACTGGACAAGGGCAAACGCCGAAATCTGCATCCTTGCTACGAAGGGACATCCGAAGCGAGTTGACGCCAGTGTGCGTCAGGTCATCCTCAGCCACATCGAAGAGCATTCCAAAAAACCGGATGAAGCGCGGGAGCGCATTGTCCGGCTCATGGGAGACCTTCCCCGCGTAGAGCTTTTTGCCCGTCAGTCCCCCGAAGGCTGGGATGTTTGGGGCAACGAGGTCGAATGCACGGCTCATCTCCCAGTGGAGGAAACACCATGCTGCGGCTAAGACCCATCTCTCTTCGAGACGCCAACGAGTACGTCCGGCAGCATCACCGGCATCACAAGCCGGTTGCCGGTCACAAGTTTTCCATCGGCTGTGAAGCAGACGGTGCGTTGGTCGGTGTAATCATCGCCGGGCGTCCCGTCAGCCGGTATCTGGATGATGGCTTCACATTGGAGGTTACACGGCTATGCACCAACGGAGCTAGAAACGCTTGCAGCTTTCTCTACGGCGCGGCGGCAAGAGCTGCTGCGGCTATGGGCTATAAGCGCATCATCACATACACGCTGGAAAGCGAAAACGGTGCAAGCCTTCGGGCTTCCGGATGGATCTGTCAAGGCAAAGCGGGTGGGCTTCGCTGGACAGGCAAGCGTCAGCCGAAGGAGGATCAATATCCCGCACAAATGAAGCTGCGCTACGAAAAGCAGCTTAGAAAGGAGAAATCAAGAAATGGCATTTGTTCCGGTCCCAAAGGATCTTAACCGCGTCAAAACGAAGGTTATGTTCAACCTGACCAAGCGGCAGCTCATTTGTTTTTCTGTTGCTGCGGCGGTCGGCGTCCCGATCTTCTTTCTGGCAAAGGCGCATCTCGACTTGTCTACGGCGGCAATGCTGATGGTGGTCATCATGCTCCCGTTCATCTTCTTCGCGCTTTACGAGAAGGACGGTCAGCCCGCCGAAAGGTATCTGTACCACATCGTACAGTCCATGTTCATCCGGGACAAGGTGCGTCCCTACCGCACAAACAATCTCTACGCTGAGATTCAGCAGAAAATCAAAGAACAGGAGGAATTGCAGCTTGAACAACAGCACAGCAAAGGTAAAGCCTAAGATGACCGTCAAAAACGGTGTCGTTTACGGCGATGCCCTTTCCGCTCAGGAAAAGAAGCGGATCGTCATGCAGAAGAAAAAGGACAGGAAGGCAAAGAAGGTCCGCAAGTCCGCCCAGCAGACCATCCCCTATGTGGAGATGTGCCGTGACGGTATCTGCAAGGTGAACAGCCGCCTCTACACGAAGTCCATCGCCTTTGAGGACATCAACTACCAGCTTGCGCAGAACGAGGACAAAACTGCCATCTTTGAGAACTGGTGCGATTTTCTGAACTACTTTGACAGCTCGATTTTCGTCCAGCTCTCCTTCATCAATCAGAAGGCAAGCCTCAATGAGTTCCGCAAGCGCATTAACATTCCGGCACAGGAGGACGCCTTCAACGACATCCGCTCCGAGTATTCCGGAATGCTGCAAAGCCAGCTCACCAAGGGCAACAACGGGCTGATCAAGAAGAAGTACATCACCTTCGGCATTGAGGCGGACTCCCTCCGCACGGCAAAGCCGAAGCTCGAACGCATTGAAACCGACATCCTCAACAACTTCAAAACCCTCGGCGTGAAAACCGAGCCGCTGTCCGGCTATGAGCGGCTGAAAGTGCTTCATGATGTGTTCAACATGGACAGCAATGAGCCGTTCCGCTTTTCCTTCGATATGGTTGCCCGGACGGGGCTTTCCAGCAAGGACTTCATCGCCCCCACTTCCTTTGACTTCCGTGAAGGCAAGTGCTTCAAGATGGGCAAAACCATCGGTGCGGTGAGCTTCCTTCAAATCCTCGCGCCGGAACTCAATGACCGTATGCTTGCAGACTTCCTTGAGATGGACAGCAACATTACGGTCAATTTTCATATCCGGACGATTGACCAGGCGAAGGCAATCAAGAGCATCAAGTCGAAGATCACCGACCTCGACAAGATGAAGATCGAAGAGCAGAAAAAGGCAGTCCGCTCCGGCTACGATATGGACATCATCCCGTCCGACCTTGCCACCTTCGGCGGTGAGGCAAAGCGTCTGTTGCAGGATCTCCAGACCCGCAACGAGAGACTGTTCCTCGTGACCATCCTCGTCATGAACACGGCAACCAACCGCCAGAAGCTTGAGAATGCAGTCTTCCAGACTGCCGCCATCGCTCAGAAGTACAACTGTGCGCTCAAGCGTCTCGACTTCCAGCAGGAGGAAGGGCTGATGTCCTCTCTGCCTATCGGCGTCAATCAGGTGGAGATTGAGCGCGGGCTGACTACTTCCAGCACGGCGGTTTTCGTGCCGTTCACCACGCAGGAGCTTTTTCAGGGCGGCGAAGCTCTCTACTACGGGCTGAACGCACTGTCCAACAACATGATCATGGTTGACCGCAAGCAGCTCAAGAACCCCAACGGACTGATCTTGGGTACGCCCGGTTCCGGTAAGTCCTTCTCCGCAAAGCGTGAAATGACGAACGCCTTCCTCATCACGGAGGATGACATCATCGTCTGCGACCCCGAAGCCGAGTATTTTCCCCTCGTGCAGAAGCTCGGTGGTCAGGTCATCCGCATTTCGCCGGTCAGCACGGATTACATCAATCCGCTGGACATCAACACGAACTACTCCGAAGAGGAAAACCCGCTGACGCTGAAATCCGACTTCATTCTCTCCATGTGCGAGCTGATTGTCGGCGGCAAGGACGGCTTGCAGCCGGTTGAGAAGACCATCATTGACCGCAGTGTTCGCATGGTCTATCAGGAGTTTCTTGCAGACCCCAAGCCGGAGAAAATGCCGATCCTCGAAGACCTCTACAACATTCTGAGAAATCAGAAGGAGCCGGAGGCACAGCGCATCGCAACCGCCCTCGAAATCTATGTTCACGGCTCTCTGAACGTCTTCAATCACAGAACGAATGTGGATGTCAACAACCGCTTTGTCTGCTATGACATCCGCGAACTCGGCAAGCAGCTCAAGAAGCTCGGTATGCTGATTGTGCAGGATCAGGTTTGGAACAGAGTTACCATCAACCGCGCCCAGCACAAGGCTACGCGCTATTACATGGACGAGTTCCATCTGCTCTTGAAGGAAGAACAGACCGCCGCGTACAGCGTGGAAATCTGGAAGCGTTTCAGAAAATGGGGCGGCATTCCGACCGGAATCACGCAGAACGTCAAGGATCTGCTTGCGTCCCGTGAGGTGGAAAACATCTTTGAAAACTCGGATTTTGTCTACCTTCTGAATCAGGCGTCCGGTGACCGGCAGATTCTCTCGAAGGCACTGAACATCTCGCCCAGCCAGCAGAACTACATCACCAACTCCAACGCCGGTGAGGGGCTGATCTTCTACGGCTCGACCATCGTTCCCTTCAAGGACGATTTCCCGAAGGACACCCAGCTTTACCGCATCATGACCACCCGCTTAGAAGAAACCGTACAGAACTAAGGAGGATTTTGAATATGAACAACAAGATGATTACCATTCCCTATGCAGACGCTATCGAATACGGAGAGAACACCTCCGCGCTGTTTAAGGCTCTGTGGGAGCTGACCGATCTGATCCGACTGGAAAGCGATCTCAAGAAGCATCACCGCGCCTACCTCCATGTGAGGGAGGACATCGACGAGAAGGTCAAGGAGGCGCGTCAGATTATGACCAAGGTATCTGTGGATATGATCGGTTTCTACTTCAAGGTTGATGTTCCCGAAAGCAGCAACAGCGACGAGAATACCCCTTTCGCTGACGCGGCGGATGATGAAGCCGTATCTATCCCCAAGGACAGGTATGAGCTGATGATCGACGATCTGCTCACGATGTCCGAAATCATTCAGTGCGTCGCAGATATGCGCACGCAGGATGTGAAGGCAATCCGCGAGTTCGGCAAGTTTGTCCCCGCCTTTGCCGCCTTTGAGAAGAACCGCCTGAGCCTCTATCGTGAGGCGGCGAAGGAAGCCGAGGAAATCTTCGACCGTTGGGCGGACGAGATTGACGGTCTCGATGAAGACTTCATGGAAGACGAGGACTACGAGCCGGACGAGTATTACTCCGACTGATGCCTATTGAAATGTTGTCGGGTTTTACAGCCAACATTTCAACGGAAACGCAAATCCAACAGAACAGGAGGTACACCACCATACAACTTGACATCATTCATATCGGCGATTGCCTCAACATCCTGAAAACGCTGCCCGATGACAGCGTTCATTGCTGTGTGACATCTCCGCCGTATTACGCACTCCGCGATTACGGCATGGAGGCTCAGATCGGCAGAGAGACAACGCCGAAGGAATATATCTCGCGCCTGACGGAAGTGTTTACCGAAGTCAGGCGCGTTTTGCGTCCGGACGGTACGCTCTGGCTGAACATCTCGGACACCTACGCCGGAAAGGGCAATCAGGGCGATTTCATTGACCCGAAGAACCCCAACGGCAGAAACGGTCAGGCTGTGGCTCTCAACAACAAGGTTGAGGGTTGCAAGCCGAAGGACATGATCGGCATCCCGTGGATGCTGGCTTTTGCCCTCCGCGATACCGGCTGGTATCTGCGCAACGACATCATCTGGATGAAGGACAACCCCATGCCGGAAAGCGTCAAAGACCGATGCGCCCGCTGCTACGAGCATATCTTCCTGTTCTCCAAGTCCAAGAAGTATTTCTTTGACTACAAGGCAATCTCCGAACCGATTGCCCCCGCAACGGCAGAACGTCTCAAGCGCGGCATGAAGGGCGGCAACAAATACGGCAAGCCCGTTCCCGGTCAGCCCCAGCCGCAGTCCATTAACCTCCCCCGTGAGCATGGTGAGATCAAGGACAGTGACATCAATCCGCTCCGCAATAAGCGCGATGTCTGGAAGATCAACACTGTTCCCTTCAAGGGTGGTCACTATGCCGCCTACCCTCCGAAGCTGGTTGAGACCTGTCTTCTCGCCGGTTGTCCCGAAGGCGGCATTGTGCTTGACCCGTTCATGGGAAGCGGCACAACCGGCATGGTTGCCTCACAGATGGGGCGTCATTTCGTGGGCATAGAGCTGAACCCTGAATACACCGAGCTTGCCTACAAGCGGATTGGAGGTGAAATCTAATGGCGAAGGAACCGGAACTAAAAGTCCGCGACAAGGTAGTCGTGCGGATGACACGGGAGGGCGCGGTTGAAGAAAACCTGACGGCTGGCACCGAGCAGCGCGTGTCAAAGCGGCTGGAAGATGCAGAGCTGGTCAAGCCCGCTGAGACAGCCGAGCCTTCCGAGGCACTTTCACCGGAGGAACAGGAAAAGGTGCAGATGCGCCGTCAGCAGCGTCAGTTTCAGGCGGAACACGCTGAGGATAACGACACTCAGCCGTCCTCTGAAACATCCGTCACAGAAGAGAAAAAGGCAGAAAATCCACCCCAGAATGTACCTGAACCGCTGCCATCGTCGGAAACACCGTTCAAGCCTCCTGTTTTGGAGCAGCACAGCGTTTCTTCTCATACCGGCACGGTGATTGCCGAAACGGTTGTCACGCACAAGCTGCGCAAGACCTCGGCAGTGGAGATAGTTGACGCGGATGCCGTTCTCTCCCAAGCGGCGGAGACTGCCTCCGCAAAGCCGGTCTCGGACGATGCCGTCCCACCTACGAAGCGGATGCAGAAGCTCGAAAGGAAGTCTGAGAAGGCACATGAGCGTCTGGACGCTGCCCGTGAGAAGCTGCCCACGCACAAGGTTCTCAAGAAAGAGCGTGTCTTTGATGAAGAGACCGGCAAGGGCAAAACCCGCCTTCATTTTGAGGATGAGCTGAAAAAGCCCAAGGGCAAAGGCAAGCTGCAATTTGAGACAGAGAAAACCGTCCGCAAGGTCGGTGACACTCTCGCTTCCGGCATTCACGGCAAAATCCATGAGGTCGAACAGGAAAACTCGTCGGTTGAGGCGGCACATAAGACGGAGATCGCCGCTGAGACTGCCGCTCGGCATTTCAGTCATCACAGAGAAAAAAGCGTCAACAAGCCCTATGAGAAGGTCTCCAAGCTGGAACATAAGGCGGATGCTGCGGATGCAAAGCTCCAATATGAGAGAAATCAGCAGGAGCATCCTGAGATGAAGAAGCAGAACATGAACAAGCACTACCAGAAGCAGAGCATCAAGAAGGAATATGCCGCCGCTCGAAATGCCGGGTCTCAGACTGCCGGGACTGCCACAAAGAATACCGGCAAGAAACTCGGTGAGAAGGCGTCCGACAAGATCAAGGAGTTCTTTGAGAAGAACAAGAAGGTCTTCATCTGGATCGGCGTCGGAATTGCCCTTCTCGTGTTGCTCGGTGCCGGAATCAGCTCGTGTTCGATGCTCACCTCTACCGGTTCGTCGGTTATCGCTTCCTCTTATCTCAGCGAGGATGACGCGATGCTCGGCGCGGAGGCGCAGTATTGCCAGATGGAGCAAGAGCTGCAAAGCTATCTGGATAACTATGAAGGCACTCATGACTATGACGAATATCACTTCGATCTGGACGATATTGAGCATGACCCGTATGTGCTGATCTCCATTCTCTCGGCTCTCCATGAGGGCGAGTTCACGCTGGATGAGGTGCAGGGTACGCTCCAAATGCTGTTTGAAAAGCAGTACATCCTCACCGAAGAGGTTATCATCGAAACCAGATACCGCACGGAGACTGACACATGGACGGATGCGGACGGCAACACGCACACGGAAACCTACCGCGTCCCGTATGACTACTACATCTGCAACGTGAAGCTTGAAAACTTCAATCTCTCCCATGTCCCGGTCTACATCATGTCTCAGGAACAGCTTTCCATGTACGCAACGTATATGTCGGTGCTTGGCAACCGCGAGGATCTGTTCGGTGACTCTCCCTATGTGGACAAGTACATCACCAATCCTCCCGCCGACTACGATGTCAACCCGGAATACCTGAACGACGAGAAGTTTGCGACACTGATCACCGAGGCGGAAAAGTATCTCGGTTATCCGTATGTGTGGGGCGGCTCCAATCCCGACACGTCCTTTGACTGCTCCGGCTTCGTCAGCTATGTTCTCACGAACAGCGGACTTGTGAATACCGGACGGCTCGGCGCACAGGGGCTTTACAATGTCTGTACGCCGGTTTCAAAGGCGAATGCACAGCCCGGTGATCTTATCTTTTTCGTCGGGACGTATGACACCCCCGGTGTGTCTCACGTCGGCATTTATGTCGGTGATGGGGTCATGATCCACTGCGGCGATCCCATTCAGTACACATCCATCAACTCTTCCTACTGGCAGCAGCATTTCTACGCCTTCGGAAGACCCGCCTATTAAAAGAAAGGAGTTTTGCATGAATCCCAAGTATCAGAAAGTCCTCTCCGACATTGAGAAGGCTGAAAAGAAGAAGTCCGAAATCGAAGGTCAGCTCAAGGAGCTGTACGACAAGAAGACAGAGCTGGAAAACCTTGAAATCATCAACACCGTGCGCTCTATGGTGATGGACAAGGATCAGATCATGGCGTTCCTGTCTTCCATGAAGGGCGGCACCAATCCCGCTGAAAATACGGAGGTAATCGACAATGCGTAAGAAGTTTCGTTTTCTGACCGTCCTTGCGGTCTGCATCATGGTTCTGTCCTGCCTCTCTGTCACGGCGTTTGCCTACGCCGATGACACCGAGCAGAACCTTCCCGTTACGGAGGCAACTCAGCCCGAACAGCAGCCCGCAGTCACTCCCACGCCGGAAAAGCCGAAGGGTGAGCCGATTGACGATGAGGGCAACGCCTACACCCGCGACTTGCTCTATGACAAGGCAACCAACAAGCAGTTCATCACTGTCCAGACGAGGAACGGCAACACCTTTTTCATTGTCATCGACTACGATGCACCCATCAATGAGGACGAGGAACAGTATCAGACGTACTTCCTCAACATGGTCGATGAGAGCGACCTGCTTGCGCTGCTGGATGATGACACTGCGGCGGCTCTGACCACCTGTAACTGCAAAGAAAAGTGTGCTGCCGGTCAGGTCAACACCGGCTGCCCGGTCTGCAAAAATAACATGAGCGAATGCACCGGAACAGCTCCCGTTATGCCTGAGCCGGACAAGGATGCGGAAACCGACGTCCCTGCTCCCAAGCCCGAAAAGAAATCCAATGTCGGTATGGTTCTTATCGTCTTCATCCTTGTTGGAGCTGCGGGCGCGGCGTATTACTACATCAAGTTCGTCAAGGGCAGAAAGCCCAAGGATGAAGATATGGACTTCTTTGATGATGAAGGCTACGAGGAAGAGCCGTACATCAACGAGGATGAAGAGCCGCAGATTGCGGAGGATGCTGAAACGGATGGTGATGAAGATTGATCTTAGTCATTGCTGAAAAGCCCAGCGTTGCCCAGTCCATCGCAAAGATGTTGGGCGCGACGTCCCGCAAGGACGGCTACATGGAGGGCGGCAATTACATCGTTTCGTGGTGCTTCGGTCATCTGGTGGAGCTGGCAGACGCCAGCTCCTACGATGAGCGGTATGCCAAGTGGCGGTATGACGATCTGCCCATTGTTCCGGAAAGCTGGATGTTTGAGGTCACGCAGAACAAAGCCCAGCAGTTCAAGGTGCTGTCCTCTCTCATGAAGGACAAGCGCGTCACCGAGCTTGTCTGTGCAACCGATGCAGGGCGCGAGGGTGAGTTGATCTTCCGGCTGGTCTACAACAAAGCCGGATGCACCAAGCCCTTCAAGCGTCTGTGGATCAGCTCATTGGAGGACTCCGCCATCCGCGAAGGCTTCAACCATCTCCGGGACGGCAAGGAATATGACCGCCTCTATGAAGCGGCACTCAGCCGCTCGAAGGCAGACTGGATTGTCGGTATCAACGGCACCCGCCTTTTCACCACGCTCTATCACAAGAAGCTGGTGGTCGGGCGCGTCCAGACGCCGACCCTTGCAATGCTGGTGGAGCGTGACGGGAAAATCTCCACATTCCAGAAGGAGAAGTATTTCAATGTCCACGTTGGTAAGGGCGATCTGACCGCCGATCTGGAAAAGGTCAAAACCGAAGAGGAAGCAAAAAGAATTGCGGCGGCTTGCGAGAAAAAGCAAGCCGTCGTTTCTTCTCTCAAGCGGGAGACGAAAACCGTCAATCCTCCGAAGCTCTATGATCTGACCACCTTGCAGCGCGAGGCAAACCGATACTACGGCTTCACTGCCCAGCAGACGCTCGATCTCGTTCAGACACTTTACGAAAAGAAGCTCCTGACCTATCCGCGCACGGACAGTCAGTTCATCACGGATGATATGGAGGACACCGCCCGTCAGGTCATTTCCATCGTCTGCCGCCAGCTTCCGCTTTTCTCCGACGTTTCGGTTACTCCGGACATTGCCCGCGTAACCGACAACAGCAAGGTCACAGATCACCACGCCATTCTCCCGACCGTCCAGCTTGAAAAGCAGGATGTTTCCGCGCTTCCTCAGTCAGAGCAGAAAATCCTCACTCTTGTCGGGATGCGCCTTCTGTGTGCGACCGGCGAGAAGCACACCTACGCAGAAACGCAGATCTCGCTCTCCTGCGAGGGCTACGAGTTCAAAACCAAGGGGAAGACCGTCGTTCAAAACGGATGGAAAGCCATCGAAGAGCTGTTCAAGTCCTCCCTCAAGACGAAGGAAAAGGACGATCCCATGAAGTCCCTGCCCGAAGTCCATGAGGGCGATGTTCTGGATGGTGTGTCCGCCAGCGTCACCGAACACTTTACGACACCCCCGAAGCAGTACACGGAAGACACGCTCCTGTCTGCGATGGAGACTGCCGGAAACGATCAGTTCGACGATGACACCGAGAAGAAAGGTCTCGGCACTCCCGCAACCCGCGCCGGTATCATTGAAAAGCTGGTGAAGTCCGGCTTTGCAGAGCGCAAGGGCAAGTCTCTCATTCCCACGAAGGACGGCTGCAACCTCGTCTGCGTCCTGCCGGAACAGATCACTTCTCCCGCAATGACGGCGGAATGGGAAAACACGCTCATGGAGATTGAGCGCGGCAAGGCAGATGCGGACGCTTTCCTCAGCGGCATTGTCCGAATGACCGGGGATCTCGTGAAAGCCTACCCGTTTCTCTCCGATGCCGAAGCCCAGCGTTTCGGCACGGGTAAGGAGGAAATCGGCAAATGTCCTCGTTGTGGATCTCCGGTCTATGTCGGCAAGGGCAACTTCTACTGCTCGAACAAGGAATGCTCCTTCTGCCTGTGGGAAGACAACAAGTTCTTTTCCAGCAAGAAAAAGAAGCTGACCAAGAGGATTGCAAAGGAGCTGCTAGACAAGGGCTGGTGCCGCGTGACCGGGCTTTACACGCCGAAGAAGCCTCAGCTCTACGATGCGGTGATTCGTCTGGATGACAGCGGCGGCAAATACGTCAGCTTCAAGATGGAGTTTGACCGATGACCCGCCCAAAGTATGTTGCTTCATGCAGCGGAGGTAAGGACAGCGTAGCGACGATCCTGCTGGCTGCACAGCACAATGAGCCGCTTGACGAGGCGGTTTTCAGTGAGGTCATGTTTGATAAGGACACAAGCGGCGAAGTCCCGGAACACCGGGACTTCATTTATGACCGGCTCAAGCCCTTCTGCGAAAAAGAGCTGGGCATCAAGTTCACCATTCTCCATGCGGACAAGACCTACGATGACGTATTCCATCACATTATCACCCGCGGGCCTCATAAGGGCGAGGTTCGCGGGTTCGCGTGGGCCGGGATGTGTGCAGTCAATCGGGATTGCAAAATCCCGCCAGTCCGCAAGTTCAATGCTGCGCTTTCTCCGGATACCGTGAGCTATGTCGGCATCGCGGAGGATGAGCCAAAACGCCTTGTGCGTCTGGACGGCGTGAAGAAGGTCAGTCTCCTTGCCAAGTACGGCATGACCGAGGCGGACGCCTACAAGCTCTGTCAGGAACACGGGCTGCTTTCCCCAATCTACACTCACTGCCGGAGAAACGGCTGCTGGTTCTGTCCCAACGCCAGTGACTCGGAGCTGCTGCACATGGTCACAAAGCACCCGGATATGTTTGACCGGCTGATTGAATGGGAGAAGGAGGATAACATCTTTCATCGTCGGCTGACACGCAGAGAAACCCCGTCTGAGGTAAAGGCTCGTTTACTGAGCAAATCCCAGACGGGGTTTTCTTCTCCCCGAAGCAAACATGAAATGGAGGTTTGAGATGGCTGAAAACAGAAATGCACAGCAAGTCCGCGAAATTACGGACAAGCTGGAACAGGGCATCAAGGAGCTGTTTGAATCCGAGCGGTTCAAGGAATATCTCCGCACGATGTCCAAGTTCTACAACTATTCCTTCAACAACACGCTGCTCATTGCGATGCAGAAGCCGGAGGCAACCTATGTTGCCGGTTATACCTCGTGGCAGCGTAACTTTGACCGTCAGGTCATGAAGGGCGAAAAGGGCATCAAGATTCTTGCACCCGCGCCGTACAAGGCGCAGGAAGAGCGTGAGAAGATTGACCCCGTGACGCAGAAGCCGGTGATCGGCGCAGACGGAAATGCTGTCACGGAGACGGTCGAGGTTCTGCGTCCCGCCTTCAAGGTGGTAAGCGTCTTTGATGTTTCTCAGACGGACGGCAAGGAGCTTCCGGACATCATCGTCGATGAGCTGAAAGGCACCGTCGAGAACTACGAGGCGTTCTTCGATGCGCTCAAGCAGGAATCTCCCGTTCCTATTTCCTTTGAGGATATTCCGGGCGGCGCAAAGGGATTCTTCTCGCCGGTTGAAAGCCGCATTGCCATTCAGGAGGGTATGAGCGAAATCCAGACGGTCAAAACCGCCATTCATGAGATCGCTCACGCCAAGCTCCACGCCTTCAAGCCTGACGAGAAAGCCGCTCCCGAAGATAAGAAGGATCGTCACACCAAAGAGGTTGAGGCAGAAAGCGTAGCCTACACGGTTTGTCAGCGTTACGGCATTGAAACCTCGGACTACTCCTTCGGCTACATCGCCGGTTGGTCATCCGGCAAGGAAACCAAAGAGCTGAAAAGCTCTCTGGACACTATCCGCAAGACGGCGGCTGAGATGATCGAGGGCATTGACGCCAAGCTCAAGGTACTGCTGGCAGAGAAAGCGCAGTCCGCAGAGAAAGATACCGAAGCGCCCGCAGAGCCGATGCCGGAAGCACCCATTTACCGTGAGACGGCAAATTACGCCTATGAAGCCGGTGAGATGGAAGCATACCGCGCCTCCCTTGCGGCAAACGAGGAATGCCGCAGGGCGATTGAAGCGGCGATCAGCTCTAACTACGGTGATAACCGTCTGGATGCGGATGCTGCCGTGAAAAGCGTCCTTGAGCAGTTCTCTCCGGAGCGCGTCCGATATGTCCTTGCAAACACCATTCAGCAGAAAGACTTTGACGGGCGCATTCCGCAGCCCCTCAAGGAGTGGGCGAAGAGCATTGAGGTCTGCCCGGAGAATGCCTCCCGCTTCCTTGTGGATAAACCCAATCCCGGACTGACGGCACTTTTCGTGGATGCGTTCCGACAGCAGACCGAACCTGAGAAGGAAATCACTTCTGAGAAAACAGAGGAAAGAGACCCGGAGGTCATTGCGTGGGAGAACGATGAGATTACCTCTATTGAGGTAAAAACCGTGGAGGTCAAGTCTCCCTTTGCGCCCTTGCCGGAGGAAGCAGCAAAAGCACCGAAGGCGCACCGCCTGACTGCCGAAGAGAAGGAGATCAAAGCTGCCGTCATGGACACGCTCAAGGGGCAGATTGCCTATCACAACGACGGAATGCGGGCGTCCTATCGCGCTTCCAACCATTCCTTCAATCTGTTGGCACGGAACGGCGTCAGAATTGAGGGCAACACGGTCACGCAGAACGGTGAGCCGCTGTTCAAAATCCATCGCCGTCATGCGGCGCGGAAAACACAGGGCTGTTACCGTGAGCTGATGCCGACGCTGGAATACGTCAGGCAGGAGCAGAAGCAGGAAAAGCCCTCCATCCGTGATCAGCTCAGGACTGCCGTAAAACAGCAGCCGGAGAAGAAGTCCCCGGTCAAATCCAAAACGCACAACATGGAGTTGTGAGAAAGGAGACGCATGAAGAAATACACAGATGTTGACATCATCGCGGAGCTTCAGAAGCTCGTGGATAGTCATGTGGACAGCTACAAGGAAGACTTCGACATCGACAAGCGCATCATCCGCCGCGCCGCCGAAAGCCAGAATCCCGAAGACAAAACGCTGATGTGGTTCTGCCGTCCGCATGGAACGCACTGCCTCAACGAAAATCAGGTCTTCATTCAGGGAACGCGGGATCACAATACCTTCCGTTTCTATGCGGAGCAGACCTACGACGAGTGCATTGCCCGTGTCATTGTCCCGAAAGCTGTCAAGCGCGGCAAGGTGTTCGGGGATGTCTTTGAGATCAACTACCGGGAACAGGCGGCAAACGTAGCGCAGAACTCTGTTGCGCCGGATCATGACCGGCTGACCTTTGCGGATGGCTTTGTGCTGGAAGCCCCCTGCCGCAGCAGCTTCGATGCAGCAATGGCTCTGGTTAGTGAGCATGGCGGCGTACAAGCCCACCGGACGCTCCCGAAGGACGCGGAGGCGCTGGCAGAAGTGCTGTCCAAGCAGAAAACCCGCCGTGACAGACTGCCGGAGGCAGAGAGGACAGAGGTGCTTTCGCCGCTCCCCGTTGCAGAACTTCGGAAGTACGAAGCGGTCAAAAAGGTACATCCCGACGCGCTGGTTTGCTTTGCCCAGAACGGCTATTTTGAGCTGTATGGCAAGGACGCGGAAAAAGCCGCGCCCTTGCTCGGCACGAAGCTCCTTGAGAAGAAGGTGCGCGGCAAGCCCTCCATGCCGGTGACCGGCTTCCGTGAAGCTGCATGGGTAGCAGCATCAAAGAAGCTCTGGCAGTCCGGTGCGGATGTCTTTCTCAGCAAGGACGGCGAGACCTTCAAGGAACTCAAAGCCGCAGAT
>OHAU01002991.1_pt1 | contig 14583 bp, 14 predicted proteins | sample 1577181 | NCBI WGS metagenome assembly OHAU01 (sample SAMEA3541472, study PRJEB24748) | human gut metagenome | biome: human gut; feature: human-associated habitat; material: faeces | place: China | collected 2012
ACTCCGCTTTTTGTTTCATCTGACGAAAAATTTGACGACGCATCTGTCGCACAATTTTTGTGCGGTATTGCCTCAACAAAACATGGGCAACACTGCATAAGGCTTGTGTGTTGTCCATACACGCAAAGATGAAGGAGGTCATTGCAATGGCAATGCTGGAAGTAGCACATTTGAAAAAGGTTTACACCACTCGTTTCGGCGGCAATCAGGTCGAGGCTCTGCGGGACGTTTCCTTTGCGGTGGAGCAGGGAGAATATACAGCGATCATGGGGGAATCCGGTTCCGGAAAGACTACGCTGCTGAACATTCTGGCGGCACTGGACAAGCCTACCAGCGGCATGGTACAGCTGGACGGAAACGACCTGACACAGATCAAGGAATCCCGTATCGCCGCATTCCGGCGGGATCATCTGGGGTTTGTCTTTCAGGACTTCAACCTGCTGGACACCTTTTCACTGGAGGACAACATCTATTTGCCGCTGGTGCTGGTGGGAACGCCCTATGCGGAGATGCAGCGGCGGCTGGAACCCATTGCGAAACAGCTGGGCATCACCCAGCTGCTGAAAAAATTCCCCTATGAGGTTTCCGGCGGACAGAAACAGCGTGCCGCCGTGGCTCGTGCCCTAATCACCAACCCGCGTCTGATTCTGGCAGATGAGCCTACCGGTGCACTGGACTCCCGTTCCTCTGATGAACTGCTGGCACTGTTTTCGGCGATCCACCAGTCGGGACAGACCATTGTCATGGTAACGCACTCCACCAAGGCGGCGGCAAGTGCCGGACGGGTAATGTTTATCAAGGACGGCGAAGTGTTCCACCAGCTGTATCGGGGGAACGACACCAACGAACAGTTCTATCAGCGGATTTCGGACACTCTGACATTGCTGACTACCGGAGGTGAGGCACGATGAACATGCATCTCTATCCTAAATTGGCATGGCACGGCATTATCAAGAACAAGAAAACCTATGTGCCGTTCCTGCTGACCAGCATCGGACTGGTCATGATGTTTTACATCGTGTCCTATCTCACCTATAACAAATCCGTCAAGCAGATGCGTGGCGGCAGCGATATGCAGATGATCTTGTCATGGGGTGTACCGGTGGTGGCATTTTTTGTTGTCATCTTTCTGTTCTACATGAATTCGTTCCTCATGCGTCGCCGGAAAACGGAGTTCGGACTGTATAATATTCTGGGCATGGGAAAGGGCAATATCGCCCGCGTGCTCCTGTGGCAGAATCTCATGCTGTTTGCCGTTTCCATTGTCGGCGGTCTGGGCATGGGCATTCTGCTGTCCAAGCTGGCGGAACTCTGTGCGGCGAAAATGCTGTCCAATCAGGCTTCTCTGGCATTTGTCATTGAACCTTCTGCGGTGCGAAATACCCTGTTACTGACAGTCCTGTCTTTTGTGCTGATCCTGCTGTATTCGCTGGGACAGATCCGTGTGGCAAAGCCAATAGAACTGCTCCACGGAGAAAAGACCGGCGAAAAGCCGCCGAAGGCACGCTGGATACTGGCACTGCTGGGCATGTTATTGCTGGGTACCGCGTATTATCTGGCGTTGACCACAAAAGATCCCATACAGGCACTGTTGGTGCTGTTTATTGCCATTGTGCTGGTCATTATCGCTTCTTACCTGCTGTTCATCTGCGGCTCTGTGGCACTGTGCAAGCTGCTCCAGAAAAACAAAAAGTACTACTATAAACTGAACCATTTCGTTTCCGTTTCCTCTATGTCCTACCGCATGAAGCGGAACGGTGCCAGTCTGGCTTCCATTTGTATCCTCTCCACCGGCGTGCTGGTGATGATCTCGTCCTCTCTCTGCCTGCGGATCGGCGAAGATGCCAGCCTGCACACCCGCTATCCCAGAGATCTGGAAGTCAGCATTTCCACCAAGGACTACGACCAGAGTGTTGCAGCGGCATCTTATATGGAACAGCAGGTCGATGCCGTATTACAGGCATCGCATCAGACCAGAAAGAATGTACTCGCCTACAACAATCTGAATTTCGCGGCGTTAAGACAGGGTGGCGACATTTCAGTAAAACAGTACACGGAAGTCAGCGGCACCCAGTATGCGGAGAGTATCGACAAACTGGTCATGCTGAATTTCGTGACACTGGACACCTACGAAAAGATCACCGGCACAACGGAAACACTGGGCGAAAACGAAGTGTTGCTGTGTATGTTCCGCGGAACGTTCAGCGGAGATGCCCTGAATATCGATGACCAGTTCCAATTTCATATCAAGAAGCAGGTTCCTGACTTTCTTGAAATCGGTGACAATGCCATTGCGACCTATCCGACCATGTACCTGGTGGTTCCGGACGGCGAAACTATGAGCCGGCTCTACGAGTATCAGTATTCTGTCTACGGCGAAGAAATGGCGTCCAGTTATCAGACCTGTCTGGGATTTGATCTGGACTGCAACGCGGACACACAGATAGAACTGGAAAAACAACTGGAGCAGCAGTTTGCCGACAATGCACAGACACATCAGGAATATTTTTACGAAGTCAAAAGTTTGGAGATGCAGCGGTACAGCTTCTACTCCCTGTTCGGCGGGCTGCTGTATCTGGGCATTTTGTTGAGCGTGGTATTCCTGTTCGGCACGGTGTTGATTATGTACTACAAGCAGATCTCCGAGGGGTACGAAGATGCAGCACGGTTCGAGATCCTGCAAAAGGTGGGCATGACGCGAAAGGAGATCAAAAAGAGCATCAACTCCCAGATCCTGACAGTTTTTGCCGCACCGCTGCTGGCATCGGGTGTGCACCTGTGCTTTGCGTTCCCGCTGATCCGGAAGCTGCTGATGATGTTCGGGCTGTCGAATACGCCGCTGCTGGTGGGCGTGACTGGGGGCAGCTATCTGGTGTTTGCAGTGCTGTATGTGGTTATGTACAAGGCAACTTCCCGCAGCTACTACCAGCTGGTAAAATGATGCGGCAGCGAATTTACCGCGGGGCAGTGCTGGCTGTGGGGCTGATGCTGCTGGCAGTCGCAGCCGTGCCGCTGGCGGTATTTCTGGGAATTGCCGGTGCGGTGTGGAAAATCATGAACTGGCTGTTGGAAAGGGGCAATGCAGAATGAAACTGCGGAAAATCTGGGTGCTGCCGCTGCTGCTGGCACTGGTTTGCAGCGTGGGCTGCGGCGGGAAAGCGGATCTGCTGCACGGCTATGAAAAGGTGGTGTCCTCCATGGGCTCGCTGGCACGTACCTCGGAGCACAAGCTCATTGGCACGCGAACCTGCGGGAGCGACAACTACACCGGAGCCTATGCCGCCACATGTCGGCAGGCACGGGGAAAAGATGTGGTTTTCGGCGGGTGCAGCTTGCAGGCAAGGCGGCTGCAAGTCACGGGCTCGGTTGCCTGCCAGTCCGGCTTTGTGCAGCTGATCGTGAAAAACGGCAGCGACGAACTGTGGCTCACACCCGATGCAAACGGGAACATCTCACAAGAGATCACCGGCAGCGGCGGCGACTGGTATCTTTCGGTGGAATATGCCGATTTTTCCGGCAGCGTGACATTATGCAGTGCTTATGCGAAATGAAAAAAAGCGTATCGTCTGGGACGGTACGCTTTTTGCTATTTCACACGGACGATCGTGTTTCTTTTTGCTGAGCCTGTTGTTCGGAGAGGGTATCAAGAAACTGTTCCAGCCTGCCCTTGTTGCGTTCGGTGAGGGCGTTGTATTTTTGCAGCACCAGCAGGGCATCGTCTGCAATGGTGATCCCGTGGGGATTTTTCGGGAGATTGGTGCGTCCGGCGAGATAGTCCAGACTGACATCGTAGAAATTCGCCAGCAGGACGGCACGGGAAAAGGGAAGTTCTCGTTCTCCCTTTTCATATTTGCCATAATACTGGGCAGTTGTTCCCAAATATGCTGCAATTTCAGTTTGTGTTTTGTCTGCATCTTCCCGCAAGTCGCGGATTCGCTGATAAAAAGCCATTTGAGCCACTCCTTTTTGCATTTATTTTATCATAAATGACTAAAAGATATTGACTTTTCAATCTAAATAGATTATAATAGATAAAAAGAAGTCAGATGTGACTACTTTAAAATCGAAGGAGTTGGTATAAATGAAAGCATACGGAAGAAAATGGTTTGTCCGGTGGGTTGCGGCGTTTGTCAGCATTGTGTTATTTGGAACATATCTGGGTTCTTTGTCAATGAATACACTGACAGTCTCTGCGATTTGCTGTCGAAAGGATGGCTTTGATAAGAGCAGATATACTCTGACCGGCAATGTTGCACAGGATGTTGCGACGATAGCGAAATCACAAGCTGGTCGAACTTGTTCTGATTTTGGGTATTCTGGGGTCGATTATGGGGCGTGGTGTGATGAATATGTTGCGGACTGCCTTGAAAATGCCGGATGTGATGATTCAATCGTTGCACACGGTGGAACGGTTGCAGATTTTGAAAAAAAGATGCGAAAAAGAGGTGCGGTTGTAGTATCTTCGCCGCAGCCGGGAGACCTGTTGTTTTTTTCATGGTCGCACGTGGAAATTGTAACAAGGGTCGAGGGTGGCACTGTGTACTGTGCCGGCGGTAATAACCAGGGGAAAACTTATCCTGGCGGAAGATGTGCCGGAGAGAGAAATGCACAGAGCGTTGCGAAAAGCATGGGCGGTTCGATTCGGTTGTATTTGAGACCGAATTATCCAAATCCAAATCCAGATCCGCCGAAACCTAGTAAATGGTATGACAGTTATCCTCTTGTAGATGTGGGATCAGATTTTTGTGCATTTATTATTAATACAGAAGCTTGGAAAAATATTACAAATGAAAGCAATAGTAATGTTCTTATGCGAAATGAAACTGGATATGCAGAACAGGTTTGGAAATTTATTAGAAATGATGATGGCAGTTATAGAATTATAAATTGTCGAACCGGCGATGCTTTAGACAGAGGTGGGTCAGATAATAATGTGTATGTAAGCCCTGATTGTGGAAATGATTATCAAAGTTGGTACATTTACGGAGAATCAGGGGCATATTTTTTTAAGCCTAAAAATTCGGATAATGTAATGGATATTTCTAGTGGTTCCGTTGAAGATGGTGCAAATGTGGGAATGTTTGAATGGAATGGAACAACTGCACAGAAATTTCAGATATGGAAATTAGATGTATGGACCAATCTAGGTTTGATTCAAAATGTCGGAACAAATTTTTATGCGTATTTAATTAATGTATATGCTTGGAAACACATAACAAATGAGAATAATGATAATGTTCTTATGAGAAATGAAACAGCATATGCAGAGCAAGTTTGGAAATTTATTCGCAATGATGATGGTAGTTATAAAATTGTGAATTGCAAGACAGGAAAGGTCATAGATTGGGATGATAAAAGCGGAAATGTTTATGTCAATTCTGACAACGGAAATGATTTTCAAAAGTGGTATATTTATGGAGAGTCTGGAGCTTACATTTTGAAACCAAAGAATTCAAGTTGTGTTTTAGATATTACAAGTGGCTCTGTAAATGATGGTGCAAATGTTCAAATCTATAATTGGAACGGAACTACTGCACAAAAGTTTCAGATTTGGAAATTGGATTACACGCCAGTTCTCCCCGGCGACCTCAACTCCGACAACACCCTCACCACCGCCGATGCCGTTCTACTCCAGCGATACCTTTTACAGGAACGCACCCTGACACAATCCCAGTGGCAGACCGCTGACCTCAACGCAGACGGCACTGTCAACGGCTTCGACTTGGCACTGCTCCGGCAGAAGCTGGTGGGATAGTTCCATTGCATCGCAGGGACAGATGCCCGCATCTGCCCGATAAGTGCCAGTGAATCAATTTTCTGGACGTTTAACAAGCTGTTCCCGTTCATGATCGGAAAGTTAAGACAAGCAGATGATCGCTTTTCTGCATCTCTATGGCTCGCCGAAAGATGTATTCAAGGGAATGCCAATAAACAAAGAATCTTTCAGGAAATGATGTCCAAAGTTGCATCAAAAACTCATTCAGAAGCATATTGAAATATAGCGTATTTGGAAATCCCATTCTCTCATAAAACAGCACGCCAAGAAACCCACTATTCATGGTTTTGGCGTGCTTGTTTTGTTATATAAAGTCTTCCTCCGCAAGTAATTCAGCCTGTGCAATGCTCCCTCTAGTCCATCACATATTTCGTAAGTCTGCCTTATTTACATAGATTCTCTTGAATTTAGTACTGCTGTCGTCCAAAAGCATATGCCTCTTTTCTTTCTCTTTCTTTTACTTTCTTTCGTTTCTTTCACAAATATAGCATAAGAAATAGAAAAAGTCAAGCATTTCCCCAGCAGTCAATCTTACGATTTCACGCTGGAATCGATTCTATGCAGAAAAAAGCATCATGACACCAGCCGCTCACAATGCCTGCTCAAAAATTTTTGGTGTGTTCCACCTACTTTATTTTGACCCCAAAACTGACCCCAATATACTGTACGCAGTGCATAAGCTGACAAATGTCAAAATAAAAAAACAACGCAATATCGCCATTATCGTACGATTTGAGTATATCTAAAATGTATCAAAAATATGAAATAAATCCCTCATAACCCGAAGGTCGTCAGTTCAAATCTGGCTCCCGCAACCAAACAACCCAATTACTAAAAGTAATTGGAAAGGAAGAAAAGCACGCAGTTTCGGTATTTTATCGAGGCTGCGTGTTTTTTTGTTGCCGTTTTTAAGGACACATAATATAGTAGAAAATATGCTTCGTACCCTTACCATACCCTTACCGATTTTCGGCAAGGGTATTTTTTCGAGTTGCTGACAGAAATTTGGAGAGGGAAGGACTTGAAAAACATCTTTTTTGCTGCTGTTTTCAAAAAGTTTACAAATGAAAAAGGATGCACAAATACCTGCTTTGTGTATCCTTTTCTGCCTCATTCTTGATAAATTGTTTTTCCGAATTTGTAGGCCTCTTTTAAGTGATTTGTCTTGCTGATCTGCGGTTTTCCGTTTGTATCTCCGCATCCTCCGGCTAGCAGCATTCCTTTATCATGAAATCCAATGTAGTGGATGATTGTAAATTTGTAGTACGACACCGCCTGCTCATATGTCCAAAATAGATCATCAGCAGAGGTCATCAGTAATGCTGCATCTTTCACAGGATATTTCTCATACCGTCCTAATGGCGGATTCGTGTCTTCCTCTGCGAGGCAATAGAATCGCTCAATGAATGCCTTTAGTTTCGCAGAGATTGTCCAAAACAACAGCGGAGAGGCAAATACGAGGAGATCAGCTGCCTTTATTTTAGGGACAAGTTCAGAAAAGCCGTCTTTCTGTACACACGGTTTTCCATACCGACAGGTATTACATCCTATGCAACTTTTCACTTCAACCTGATTCAATGATACAAGTTCAACCTCGTGCCCAGCATCAACAGCGCCTTGAATGAAGGCGTCTGCCAATTGTCTGGTGTTTCCTTTTGGGCGACCGCCGCCCAATATCACCAATATTCTTTTCATGAGGTTCTCCTCTTTTACAAACTGGAAGTTGTTTAAATCTTTTTTATTGGATGTCTGATAACGGTTTTCCACTTTTCGGGTGCAACCCTTCTTGCGTCTGACAGATAAATTTCATGGTGAAGCCGGGTGTCTGTTATGTCATTGACATATCTGTTTTTATCCAGATATTCGTCCATTAACGCAACAGTAGCCAGTTCATCATCAAATGAACCAAAGTGCATTGTCTGAATGCATAAGCCTTCGTCAATTGTCATAAACTCTGCTGATGAACAATCTAACATTTTCTTTTTGGTTGCTGTTTCAACCGCCCATTCAAAATCTTTTTGAGTTATAAAATCAGGCAAACGGATAACAGAAATCCAATTGAATGAAGATTTATTCGTATAGTCTATACCATCTATGTCGTCCTGCCACCAGAACCCCTCAAGTGGCGGAACTACATATTCGAAAAAACCTTCAATTTTATAATCCGTTTTATAACTCATTTTCAGAGTGTATGCAACAGCATATAATACACTAATTGCCTGCTGATATTCCCCACCTTCTTTGTTCGGATCGCCCTTTCCTCTGACAGCAATATAATTTGCTTTAGGAACAGTTACAATCTCTGGTTTATTCTTAGGCATATAAAATTCTTTGCATTCCTTCTTAAAATCAAAAGCCATAATTTCCTCCGTAAATTCCGATTTGTACGTCTGCTATGTTCAGTATACCACATTCCCAACCGAAAAACAAGAACTGACCACAAAAAACAACAGGAGAGCCATTCAAGCTCTCCCGTTGTCCTTTTCATTCCTTAAAACAAATCTGCTGTACTATTTGGATGTCTGTCGCTCAATATTCTTTTTAGTAGTTTCCTCCTCTGCAAACTGGGAATGATAAAATACACTCACTTAATAAAGCTTCTGATCTCTTGGCTTATTTCTTTATATTTGTAGTCGTGAACATAATGAGGACAATCTAATTCAATATAGCTTGTATTGTCATGCCCCGAAATATAGTTTTCAGGAATACTTCTCCACTTTTCTTTTGTAAAACCTGTACCACCTGAACCATTAGAAATAAACAATAACATTGGCACTTGCGGAATTCCGTTTTCTTTGACAATATTCGCATTATCTTTTACGACTTTGGCTTCATCTATCATGGTTTCAGTCGCTGTTCTCTGATAAAATACAGCTCTGTAAATCTCTTTTTCCTTTTCAGACAGCGTTCCATATTTGATAGTATCGCTTTCTGCAAGGCTTGGTATCCACCTTGTGATTCCCAAAACAGCACCATAATGTCCCAACTTCATCATAGGAATACTTATGTCCATTTCATCGTAATAAGCCGGTACAGCCATATCTAAACCGACAATTGCTTCAACCTCATCAGGGTATTTCTGTGCCCAGTATAAAGCCTCTAGTCCAGATAATGAGTGAGGACAAAGCACATACGGACCTTGTATTTCTGCTTGATCAAGTGCCATTCTCGTTTCGCTTAATATTGTATCAATATCTCTTTTTTCCTCTACAACATCGCTAAATCCGTAACCAAACTTTTCTACTACAACAATTTTATACTCATTACTTAAAAGCGAATAAAGTGACTTGAAGTCCAATATTGGCGAGCAGGTTCCGCCCCCTGACAGAAATACAAGCGTTTTATCGCCCTCACCCTCTGTGTATATGTTCATATTGTGACCATTTACTTCTACAAGTTCGCCCAAAGGAGTAAGTAAGTCCTTTTCTCTTGAACTGCATATTTTATGACGAACCAAAGATGTTATCACAAATAATATAATGATTGCAGCAATTATCAATACGACTTTTAATAATTTACGTAATGTCCTTTTCGTTCTATATGCCTTGCTCAAAATCGTTACCTCACTCAAATTTGATTCATATGTCTAAAACTCTGCATTTCGTTTTCCCCTATTATACCATATTCCCAACCGAAACACAAGCCGATTTCCAGCTGAAAGCACGGCATGAAAGTGAAAACTGACTTGAAAAACAAAAACAGATATGCTACAATAAAACCGTATACTATTGCAAAGGACTCAACAATGTGTAGTAAAATATTGTCTCTCAGGACAATAGACAGCTGCATGATCGGGAGAATGTTATGATAAAAGTTGCTGTTGTAGATGATGATGAACTGATATGCCAGGAAATCGTGCGGCTAATCAGTAAATGCAATGTTCATTATGATTTTGACTTTTGCTCTGAATGTTATACTTCTTGTGAAGAGATGTATCGTCTCCTTGCAAATGGAGAAAACTACGATTTGATCTTTTTAGATATAGAGTTTTCGGGCATGAATGGAATTGAATTGGGAAAACTGCTGCGTATGAAAATGAAAAATTATGATACGCAAATCATTTTTATTTCAGCAGTTAAAGACTATGCAATGGATTTGTTTCCCGTCAGACCAATTGATTTTCTCATAAAGCCGATTACAGAAGAAACACTCAGATTTTGTCTGCTTACTTACATGTCGTATTTTGAAAATTCGCATGGATTTATAGAATACACTTTGGAAAATATAAAGCATCGGATAAGAACCGGCGAAGTTTTGTATTTGGAAAGCAATCGAAAGAAAACCATACTGCACACCCGAAAAGGCAGTTTCTCCGTTTATGGGAAAGTTTCTGACATAATCGGAATCCATAAAAATAAGTTTGTCTGCATCTCACGTGGAATATACGTAAATATTCAGTATATCGTGGAGGCGACTGCAAGAGAAGTGTACCTCACAGATGGCGTAAGATTGTCTGTCAGCCGTGGCTGCCAGGATGCAGTGCGGGATCGGTTGTCTGAAATATAAGGAGGTAAAATGGAGAGCGTTTTATACATTACTTCAAACGCAATTCGCATCTATGCAATCAGTATTTTCATTACTGCGTTCTTGGGAAAAAGTCGGCTAAGTCCGGGAGTGAATCGTTTGATTTACCTTTTGTATTTTCTGATAAGCACGGTCGGGTGGCTGTATTGGAAAAGTCCTACGCTGAATCTATTTCTGAATACACTGCCGCTTTTAGGCATCACACTGCAATACGATTCGGGATGGTCTAAAAAAATATTTTCTGTCATAATATCCTGTGCTGTGGGAATGTTTGTAGACTGGATTGCAATTGCTGCTTTTGGAGATGTTCAGGTCATAAAAAGCGGCTTTGTACAATGTAATGTCATACTGATTTGTGCTGTTCTGTTCCGGCGTTATTATAAAAGGAAAGAGACCTGTCTCTTTCGCTCCAAATATGTCTGGCTTTTGATTTTTACGTCCATCGGAACCGGAGCAATTGGAGTAATGACAGTAGACGAGAACTCACCCTATGATTATATCATTGCAACCATATTGTTGTTAATCAATCTATTCACTTTCTATGTTTATCATTTGGAACAAGATCGTTGGTCAGTGCAATATCGGTTAAAATTGATCGAATCGTCTAATGAGGCATATCGAAATCAGCTGCAGATCGTAAATGAATCTCAGAAAAAAATACGTTTTTTGAAACATGACTTGAATCGTCATATCCAAAAACTGAAACTGCTTTCCGAAAAGGAGAATATGCAGGCAATCGTACAATACCTGAATGAAATGGAAGATGCTGCTGTAATCAAACAAGAGTATGTGAAAACAGGAAACGAAGATGTAGACAGTCTTTTGAATTATGAACTATCACTTGCCGCCGAATTCGGCACGGAGATCATTTGTGATGTGAACTTGCCTGAAAATCTGAACATTTCCTCTTTTGACATGACGATCATACTGGGAAATCTGATGGATAATGCGATTGAAGCACTCAGACATTCTAAGAGAAAGCAGCTGAAGGTCAACATTCGACTGCACAAGGGCATTATACGTATTGACCTTGAAAATACCTATGATCCGGCATATCGAAAAAAGCATGATGGCAGAGAACACGGAATCGGTCTTTTGAGTGTAGAGAATACCTTGCAAAAATATCATGGCAAGTTAGATTCGCATACAGAAGAAAATCGGTATTACACAACAGTTGTTTTCTACAACAGTTTGGACGAATGATCCGAAAAATATTGCTTATGAAAAGTTATTTGAAATCCGCTTGGCGTTTTAAGTCAGGCGGATTTTGCATTTTGTACCCAAAAACAATACCACTTGTACCATATTGCATTTCTTCCGCAAAATTTCTGCTATACTAATAATGGGTGGGTCAGTCGAAATCGAAAGAGTAAAAAGAACATGGTAATTGATCTTCAATTACGGATAAGTTGAGGTTTTTATGTCAGAAATTATAAAAATGCAAAATGTAGTAAAGGAGTTCATAGTACTGAACCGCCGTGAAGGTTTGAAAGGCAGCGTAAAAGACTTGTTCTCACGCAATTATAAGACAATTCGTGCTGTAGACAATATCAGTGTGATCATTGCACAGGGTGAGATTGTCGGATATCTTGGTCCGAACGGAGCAGGTAAGTCTACAACGATCAAAATGATGACTGGTGTTCTGGAACCAACCTCCGGTCAGATATGGATTGGCGGAAATGCTCCATATCAGAAACGCACACGAAATGCACAAGAGATTGGTGTTGTATTTGGACAGCGGACACAGCTTTGGTGGGCATTGCCGTTGGTGGAATCCTTTCGCATTCTAAAGGACATTTACCAGATAAGCGACGGGGATTATAACAGTATGCTGGAACTGTATCAGTCACTTGTGGATATTGAGCCGTTGCTGCACAAACCGGTTCGTCAGATGTCTCTCGGACAGCGTACACTCAGTGATATACTGGCAGCGTTTCTGCACAATCCTAAGATCGTCTTTCTGGATGAACCGACCATTGGTCTGGATGTTTCTATGAAGGCTAAGATTCGTACCTTGATTCATGCACTCAATCAAGAGAAAAATACGACTGTGATACTTACAACACATGATATGGGAGATGTGGATGCCCTTTGCCGTCGTATTATCATTATCGACAAGGGGAAAATGTTGTATGATAATGACATTGAGCATCTGAAAGGAGTTTTCGGTTCTTATCGCACATTGAAGATTCGCATAGATGGTGATATGAGACATCATGCTGAACGGATACAAAAAGAATTTTCTGCGTTTTCCGTATCAGCGGATGAGGAATGGATCTCAATTCTAGTAGATGAGGATAAGGCAAGAGTGATCGATGTTCTCAGCGAACTTCAAAAATCTCGCAGTATTCGGGATATGCAGCTGGAGGAGATTTCTACGGAAGAGGTCATCAAGAAAATATACGAGGATGGTGTATCATGAAATTGAAAAAATACCTTACGCTCACAAGAGCGGGCGTGATAGAATCTCTGCAATTTCGTCTTAGTACACTAATCATGATTGTCGGCAACTTGTTGTATCTGATTATTGTATATTTTCTGTGGAAAGCAATCTATGCCTCGGCAGGAACGGATACTGTCAGTGGAATGACATTTACAGAAACACTCATTTATCTTGTACTTGCTACAGCACTGTTTGGTTTTATGGAAATGTACACGGTGTGGGAGATCGGAAGAAATATTCAGTCGGGAAAAATCGTTTTGGATCTTTTGAAACCCATGAAGTATCGCAGTTATTTGTTTTGGTCATATTCCGGATCCTTTGTGACAAATTTCTTTTTCACCTTTTTTCCAACATTTCTGATTGTAATGTTTGTTACACACGGTGCGATTCACATAGGTATCAATCTGTTGTTATTTGCAGTGTCAGTGACAATGGCAGTTCTGATAAACTACAGTGTAGATTTTATTGTGGGAACAATTTGTCTTTATACGGAGTCAATATGGGGCATCAATATTATGAAACAGGTAGTTGTTCTTCTGCTGTCCGGGGCAACAATACCGCTGGCTTTCTTTCCAGAGCCTTTGAAGACAATGGTATATCATCTTCCGTTTCAGTCAATCTACAATGCACCGCTTTCTATTTTGCTGTATACTTCGTCGGATGATAAAAGTGTTCTGACAATTCTGGGAACGCAGCTGATGTGGTGTATTATAATGTCATGTCTCAGCAAGCTTTTCTGGAAAGTATCACTGCGGCAAATCACTGTGAATGGAGGGTGATCTTATGCGAAAAAAAGGGTTAGGATTCTACTTGCGTATTTACAGAAAGATTCTGGCACAGGACATAAAAAGCAAAATGAGTTATCGTGCTGATTTTATCATTTCAACAATCGGAATGATATGTACCAATGTCGCAGGATTTATCAGCTTTTGGATACTATTCCGCAACTTCCCGTCTGTCAACGGATGGAACTATTATGAAATGCTGTTTCTCTACGGATTTTCACTCATTGCGCTGACTCCGGTACAGTGTCTGTTTGATAATAACTGGAGTTTAAGAATATACGTTTATTCCGGTGATTTTATCAAATATTGCTTTCGTCCTATCAACCTGTTTTTTTATTACCAGTCAGAAGTCTTCGATATCAAGGGACTTGGGCAGCTTGCGTTTGGCATCGGCACGCTGGCATACGCATGGACAAAAATAGGTCTGGGTTTTACGCCGTTTATTCTTTTGAAAGTCGTGGTGTTTCTGCTGACTGCGTCACTTATTATGATAGCAATGCAAAATGCAGCAGCTGCAACTTGTTTCTGGATTCAAAATTCTTTCTATGTCCTGGATCTTGTGACACGATTCAAGGATTACGCAAAATACCCGATTACGATATTCAATCCTGTATTTCGGTTTGTATTTACCTTCTTGATTCCGATTGCATTTATCGCATATTACCCAAGTCTTGTGGTACTTCGACCAGATGAAGTACCATTGCTCTCGTGGCTGTCACCGTTTGTCGGAATACTGTTCTTCTGGTTAAGCTATAGATTTTGGATGTATGGTGCTATGAAGTATAGCGGTACAGGGTCATAAAAGGTGTAGGGGATATGCTTTGATTCGTCAATTTTACCGGATCAGATTCCTACTGACAGACTGCAAAAACAGCCGCACAGGGGATTAGAACAATAATAATTTGAAGTCACTGTTACGGCTAGTGATTTATAGGTATGGGGATGTAGCGGGAATGTAAAAAGGAGCGATTTTGGTCGCTCTCTAATCTTAGACAAACTGGAAGTTAGCGATTTCTTTTTCCGGTATTCTCTGTCCCACGGATTTCCTCATGATA
>OHAU01002992.1_pt1 | contig 14579 bp, 5 predicted proteins | sample 1577181 | NCBI WGS metagenome assembly OHAU01 (sample SAMEA3541472, study PRJEB24748) | human gut metagenome | biome: human gut; feature: human-associated habitat; material: faeces | place: China | collected 2012
CGCCTCGGTCTGCGCGGAGGCATCGAGAGGCTTGCCGAAAATGTCGACGAGCGGGATCTGCGCCGGGTCATATGTCGAGGTGAACGTGTCATAGGGGCGCGTGTAGAGCGCGACGTTCATATTTTCCTTCCCATAGACGCTCACGCCCTTTTCGAGCGCGGCGCGCGCCTCCTCCTTCGTCATGCCGCTGAGATCGACGCCTGCGACATAGAGGTTGTTGACGATCCTGCCGTCGTCGCGCAGGAACATATAGCCAACGCCGCAGCCGACGAGCACGACGGCTGCAGCCAGCAGCGCGACGATCAGGCCGAGGCGGGACTGCTTTTTCTGCTTTTTCTTTTTCGGCGCACGCTGCGGCTCGGCATAGGACTGAGCCTGCGTCGGGCGTTTGCCTTTTTCAAATTTACCCATTTGAATCTCCTTCTCCGGTGGTTCTACGGCAGAATGCCGCCTATTCTCCAGACGGCATCCGCCGCCGTTTGTTCCTATCCTATTATACCGGGAAGCCGCCAAAATGCAACAACGTTTTGCCAACAAAAGCGTTACAATTGTGAACTTTATGTAAACCTCCCGAACAGGATCATGGCGGCTGCCCCCCGAAGTGCCGCTGCGAGGCCGCGGAAAGTGGTATCATAAACGGACACTGACTTTCGGCTAAGCAGGGCCTTGAGAGTCTAAACAGCCCCACAGAAACACTTCTGTGGGGCTGCTTTTGCACTTTGGTTTTTTGTCAAGCCCTGGGGCTTGCTCCGTGCTCACCGCGGGGCAATACGCCCCCGGTAAGCACGCCGTTTCGGATAGAAATCAGTGAATGCTCTGGCAGTATCTGGCGACCACTGCCGCAAGCTGGGCACGGGTGGCCGTAGCCATGGGCTCCAGCTTGCCCGTTTCTGTGCCGAGAATAAAGCCGTTGGCAACAGCCCACTGCATGGATTCCACAGCATAGGAGGAGACACGATCTCTGTCAGAGAAGCTGCTTAGGTCTTCGGACACCTTTTCATAGGCGCCGGTCACCTTGGCATACCGAGCGAGGAAGGAAACCATCTGCTCGCGCGTCACGCAGTCGTCAGGCGCAAAGGTATCCGCGCTGACACCGGTGGTGATGCCGTTCTGGTAAGCCCAACGCAGGGCGCTGCCGTACCAGCTCTCCAGATTCACGTCGGTGAAGGGCAGGGCCTTGGAATCATCCACAGCAGGTTCTCCCGCAATGCGATAGAGCAGCGTCACCATCTGGGCACGGGTCGCGGTCTCATCGGGGCGGAAGGTGCCGTCGCCGTAGCCCTGCATAATGCCCTTAGACAACACATAGTCCACGGACTCATGATACCAAGCCGTTGTGCTGAGATCCCGGAATTCCTTCGACGGGCACGGATCATCACGGTTGCTGCTTGCCGTCAGATGCTCCACCTCATCGATCCGCTGTTCATTGCGCTCTGTCTTTTGGACCGTGAACCGAGGATCGGCGTCCTTGCCGGCATTCGTCTTGGTGAACGTCAGCTCTGCGACTTGTTCTCCGGCAGGCATGCTGTCCACGGAAACATAACCAAGCGTTACCTTTCCGGCTTCAGCCTTGTAGGAGAAATACTGCGCGTTTCCAATGACATTCTTCAGCTCCCAGCCGGCAGCATCGTAGCTGACGCTCATAAGCCCGTTCGTGGTGGGGGTCGTTCCTCCCGACACCAGCTTCAGGGTGACCGTGTTCTGATCCTCCGAGGTAATGATCTCCGAGGATGCAGTCTGTTCGCCCGCGATGTCAGCCGCCGGTTTCGTCGATGCTTTTCTTTCTGTTGCTGTATTGAGCGCGCCATAAGACGCGGCCGCTTCTTCAACCGCAGCAGAATTGAGCATGTCTGTCAAATCCTGAGACTGTACCGTGTGGGAGCCAAGCGGCAGATTGCTTACGATCTGCTCCAGCTCCGTCTGGTTGGCCTCATGATTGTCGATCTTCAGGATCGTTGCCGGATATACATTCTCGCCGAAGCTGGCCAGCTTTTCGCCGGTCCAGAAGTTCTTGGCGGAATCGTATGTCAGACGGTAGAGCTCATTGGCCTTGCCGGTAAAGTAGGACAAATACAATGCCAGCTGTCCATTGACCGTCGTGGGAACCATAGAGCACAGCGGCGTGCCGTTATTGTCGCCCATGAAGTACATTTTAAATGCACTGGTCAGGTTAGACTTTGCAATCTCATATTTGCCTGTCGTACTGCTGTAGTCGATTCCGTCATAAATCTGGAAGGTCCACACGTTGCCGCGGTTATCCAGCAGCAGCAGCACCTCCGCATCCGTTTCCGCAGTGCCGTCCTGGTCCAGATCAAGCTTTGTCTTGCCGAGCGAGGTCATCGCCGTAAACTTATCGGCTCCGTTTCCGTAAAGCAGGAAATCCATGAACAGCATGAAGCCGTCCGTGCGAATGCTGCCCAGTTCCGCAGGCTTGTTGAGCATAAAGTTATAGATACTGTAGCAGGCCGGTACGTCGCCCTTGGTAAACAGCTCGCTGTATTCCAGATCAAACAGCGGCACATTAAAGTTACCGCCCGCAACGGCATCATAGTCCGCCAGAACCTTGCCGCTCTCCATGTCGACCTGATGGAGCTTCCGTTCATTTCCGTCAACCACAATGACATTGTTGCGATCCGTGTCATATGCGGTAGAGGTAATGCCCTCGACCTCCATCACAGCCCCCGGCGTCCATGTAGTATCATTTTCCATATCCCACGTATAGAACTGGGAGGTGGAGGAGCCATCCATCAGCGCGCCGGTCAGCGTAACCTTCAAAACCTCAACGGTTACCGTGCAGGCTGCGCTCTTGGTGGGATCCTTTACAGAGGTTGCCGTGATCGTGGCAGTGCCGTCTCCAATGCCGGTAACCGTACCGTCTTCGTCCACGGTAGCCACATTCGTATTGTCGCTGGTCCAGGTCACCGTATCGGGATGGATGCCGAACGGCGTTACTTCCGCCTCCAGCGTCGCCGTGCCGCCCTTGAAAAGCTTCAGCGTGCTGCGATTCAAGGAAACCTCAACAGGATCATTCAGCTCAGACTTGTTCAGATTGATCTTGTAGGTACTGCAGTTGTTTGCGTAGTCATATACCTGCAGCAGCAGATGTGCTGCATTTGCTGTTCCGTTTGCATCCAACGACATGGTAACAGCCTCGCCGCGGCTTGCTCCCTTCGGAGAACCGCCCGTCCTCGCAAGGATTTTCCCGGTCGAGTAATCGTACAGCACCGCTGCTGCAACATATCTGTTGTCGGAGGCCGTAACGGTCATGACCCGTCCGTCGTTGATCAGGTCTTCGGAAAGCGTAATGTCGGTCAGCGTAGGAGCAGTCTTGTCAACAAACATCGTATAGGTCTGACTTGCTCCCTCACCAAGCGCATCCCAATCCGTCGAAAGCGTCGAGCCGCTGTAATCCACATAATACTCCGGCGCCATGGTAAGCTTCACAGTCAGCTTTTCGCCTTCCGCGGCATCCGGCGCACAATCCACGGACAAGCCGCTCTGCACCTGCATCCACGTCTTCTGGTTCGAGAAATAGTAGGCGCCAATGATCGGAGCCTGAGTCTCCTTGTTGAGATATACCGTACCGTCCTCGCCGGTCACAGTGATCCGGCCATTGGCCGCATTTCGGATCAGGCAGAAATAAATATCAGAGATCTTTGCGGTATCCGGGTTGATGGAGTAACGATCTGCATCGTAGAATCCGTCGTCTACATACAGATTTCCACCAAGGGAATAGGAGTCATCCACGCCTTTGTATTTTATGGTCAGCGACTGGAGCTGCGCTGCCTGCTGAATTGCAGCGAGCATGTAGGGAGGACGGGTCTCCATGCCGTAGTGATACTGAATAAAGCTGCCGACATCAAACATGGAGGCATCGGTCCAATTTCCGTAGTAGCCCAGCACCGGGATAGAATGGCTGGTCCCTTCGACACCCTCTTTACTGCTTACCTCGTTGGCAAATACATAACCCTCGACATAAGCGCCTGCACCGCCGTTCTTTTCGTCGTAGCTGTCCAGGCCAAGGACCTTTGCATGAATCGTGACGTGAATCTTTCCGTTTGCAGGCACCGTCACGGCAGCACTGCTCAAGCGGGAGAAGAACAGGTAAGCATCATAGGTATCGATGTCTCCGTCCTTATCCAGATCCGCACAGCTCTTGCTGCTGATCTCAGTCCGCACGCCGGTCACATAGTCCAGCAGCGCCTGACCGTCATCCGCAGTTACCTTGCCGCTTCCGTCAAAGTCGCAGCCGTCCAGCTCCGCAGGCATTTCCGGCTTCAGCGTTTTCCCATCCACGTCCCAGACAACGTCCGCGGCTAATGCGGCAGTCTTTTTGTCCGAGAAATTCATGACTTGCCCGTTCCCATTATTGAGCTCGCCCTGAAGTGCCGCCTGCGTAAAGAAATCAGCGCTTAAGGTAAACGTGCTGTCCGTATTCTCCAGATTGTACAGCGTAAAGCCAAAGGAATACTCACCGGTGCGCTGGGGATCGTCTCCCAGCTCGGCTTTGATCTTTCCGTCTGCATACGAATCTGTTGCATCCTGATCCATCATCAAATAGCTTCCGCTATTTACAGCCGCGCCGATATTTGCAAGGCCTGCACCCTGCTGCAGAACAGAGTAGTAACCCTCCAGTGTCTTCCCCTGCTCATCAACACCCTGCTTCTCAACGATCGGCTGAGCAGTTGACATCAGCAGGCTTTGGGCCAGCGTACGCACAGCCAGTCCCGTCTTTTCGGCCAGATCATTCTGCTTGATGTACTCAGCGACCAGCGCCGCCATTCCGGCTACCTGCGGAGAAGCCATAGAGGTACCGGACATATTCTGATACTCTCCGCCGTCCTTCAGGGAGTAGATCCGGCCGCCGGGCGCCGTGATCTCCGGCTTCATCGTCAGGGCGCCGGGAATGCCCCAGCTGGAGAAGCTGCTCATCGTATAGTAGTCTTCTCCCAGATCCCAGGACTCCCGCTCGGAGCTCACAAACATCTCGCCGCTGTAATACAGAACACTGCCATCCTGGCTCGTCACCTTCGTGGAGCTTTCACGCAGGAACGCGCCATCCGTCTGAGAAATAGAGACGCAGGGCTCCGTTTTTGTATAATCGGTCAGATCCATATAATTGGAGCCCGGCTGATTATTGACGATAATGGTCGCAATTGCGCCATTGGCAACCGCGGCTTCTGCCTTCTCGTAAAATGAGGTATCGCCACGATTGCAAATTGCAATTTTTCCTGCCAGGACATCCTTGACTGCTGCAAACTCTTCCGCGGTACCGATCTTGTCCAGATAAATATACTCATGGCTTCCGCCGATGGTATAGATCGGTTTGTTCTGATAGCTTTTTTCCGTGTAGGTCATGTTATGACCTTTCACCTTCAGATAATTGTCTGTAACGCCCGCGTTATCGACGGAGGCTACACACAGCGAGTTAACATAGGAGCCGGGGCTGCCGTTTGTAGCCCAGTTCACACTGCCCGCATAGGGAAGGCCAAACGCAGTTTGGTCAAACCAGCTGCCGGAATTACCTGCAGAAATTGTGACAACCATGCCGCTGCCAACGATTTCATCAAGAATATGACGGTATTTCTCTTCCGTATACTCGGAGTAGCCCGGGAAGCTTCCGCCCAGAGAGAGGTTCGCTGCGTCCGCGCCCAGCACCATGGCGTCTTCAATCGCGACCATGTAGTCTGAATCATAGGCGCCGCCGCGCTTGCCGAAGACCTTCATCGTCAGGATCTGCGCATCGGGCGCCACGCCCTGCGTCATGACGGAGTCCAACGCTGCGACATAGTTTCCGGCTTCGTCCTTAACAAAACGGTTTCCCGCCGCGATGCCGGTCACGTGCGAGCCATGATCGCCCTGCGTATCATTATCATGCGTGATATCCGTGTCCGCATCCACATAGTTAAAGCCAAACGGGATTTTCTCGTTGACATAAAAATCTGCTGCGGTCAGTCCGGCCTTGCGAGTATATGCATTTAGCTGATTCAGCACCTCATCGGTCAAGTCAGCCTCCGTCATGATCGTCGCATTACTCCCCTGCAAGGCATATTTCAGCGCATCCGGATCCAGAGAGGGATGATCCACATCGGCGCCTGTGTCGATAATTGCGATCCGGCTTCCTGCGCCGGTATAGCCTGCCGCCCACGCAGCGCTGGAGCCGATCATCTTATCGGAGGTGGCCATATTGGGATCCGCCGTCTCCTCCTGCTTCACCACGCAGGGCTCATACCGGTTCTCAAGAATGACCTCCTGCACACCGGCAACTTCCTTGATTTTCTCGATCTGCCCATATTGGACATTTGCAGAAATGATATTGGCTGCCAATGTCAAATTCCAAACAACATCCAGCGTTGCACCATTCAGTGCCTGCTTGGAGATGGCGGCAGCCATGCTGTCCTGCTGCTTCTCCAGCTTCCGCCGATATTGCATGGCGCTGCGATCAGCAGCTGCAATCTCATCAGAGGTAAAGCCCTTTTCCAGGGTAGAGGCGTCCTTTAGAATAATGGAGACACGAACCATATCGGTGTCTTTGTATTCTACCGTCTTTTCCACTACGCCGGTATTCGCCTGAATGGGGGACTCTACCTGAACAGAGCTGCTGTCTATTTCCTCCCAAGTCAGCCCATTGCTGCCTGATTTCGAGACGCCTGTTTCCTCAATTGCCAGAGATGGCGCAGCTAAACTAACAGCTAACACCACGGCCAGCAATGCAGCCACAATGCGTTTTCTTAAGTGTGTGCTTTTCATAAACCTACCTTCTTTCTTTATTTTGGTATGTCCACAAGCCGGGCATGCGGCCGCTTCTACACCAATGGTGTTCTATATATATTATCACAAACATCCGGTATATGCAATTAAAAATACACATACAGAGATGCCGTGGAGTTCTAAATCTCGTCCGGAAACATATCAGATTTTTTCCATTATTTACAAATTCTGGAAATATTCAATCGTTACTGCTGAAACGCCGGCACCGGCCGGCAAAGGCTTGCCGTCATGATAAAAATCCGAAAAGCTGCCGTTCCAGCGCCTCATATCATAAGAGCTTTTTGCTTCTCCCGGTGATGTTATTTGCCCTTGCCACGCCGGACAGACTGTTTTGTTCCATGCTTCGTGATCAGTCCGTGGCATTCGATGCGCCTTTTTTATTCGATTTTGTTTGTTCCGACAAGAGAATACGGTCATTGTCCAGGGCCTTGCCAGCACCGCTTTTGAACTTAGCCAGCAGGTCCTCCACGGTCATGCCCGCCCGTTCCGCTCCGGCAACATCCAGAATGATATGGCCTCTGTCCATCATCAATGTGCGGTTGCCAAGCTCCAGGGCCTGGTGCATATTGTGGGTGACCATGAGGGTGGTGATACGGTTCTCCGAGACGGTCTGACGGGTGATTTCCAGCACCTTTTCTGCCGTGGCGGGGTCCAGAGCAGCGGTATGCTCATCCAGCAGCAGGAGCTTCGGCGGCTTGAAGGTGGCCATCACCAGCGTCAGCGCCTGGCGCTGGCCGCCGGAAAGCAGACCCACGGGCTGCTTCATCCGGTCCTCCAGGCCCATGTCCAGCTGAGCCAGCTTTTCCCGGAAGGCGGCTTTTTCCGCCCGGGTCACATGGCTGAGCCAGCCGCCGGAGGCCGCCGCCAGAGAGAGGTTTTCCTCAATGGTCATGTGGGGGGCGCTGCCGCGCATAGGATCCTGGAACAGACGGCCGATTTGGCGGGAGCGCTGATATTCCGGCAGGAAGGTGATATTTCTTCCGTCCAGATAAATGCTGCCACTGTCGGTGAAAAAGCTGCCGCAGATGGCGTTAAGGAGGGTGGATTTGCCTGCGCCGTTGGAGCCGATGATGGTGACGAAATCTCCTGGGAGCAGGTGCAGGCTCAGGCCCTGCAGGGCTGCCTTTTCATGGATGGTGCCGGGGTTGAAGGTCTTGGATATTTTTTCAATCTTCAGCATGAAGGCGGGCCTCCTTTCGCGCAGCCATGCGGCGGCGCAGCATGGGCAGCTGCTTTTTGAAATAGGGGGTGGCGATGGCCAGCACCACGATCACCGCGGACACCAGCTTCAGCATGAAGGCGGGCATATCCAGCCGCAGGGCGATGGTATACACCAGACGGAAGGCAAAGGCGCCCACCACCATGCCGACGGCCCGCTTGAGAATGCTGCCCTTGCCCAGCAGCACCTGACCCATGAGCAGGGAGGCCAGGGCAATGGTCACCATGCCGGTGCCGATGTCGATGCTGACGGATTTTTGACTTTGGGCCAGCAGGCAGCCGGACAGACCCGTGAAGGCATTGGCCACGCACAGGCCTACGATGGTGGTAAAGGTGGGATTGATAGAGGAGGAGCGGACCATGTCAGGATTGTCGCCGGTGGCGCGGATGGCCAGACCCAGGCGGGTGCGCAGAAACAGGGCCAAAAAAACGACCACGGCAATCACGGCGATGGCCGCCACAAGCAGCTTATACTGCTCAGCCAGGAAGGTGCCCTGCAGCAGAGCCCGGGCCTTGGTGAATACGGTCTCGGTTTTGTTCATGTTCAGCAGGGAGGAGCCGCCCATGACGGCGATATTGATGGAGTAGAGCCCGGTGTTGACGATGATGCCCGCCAGGAGGCTGTCAATGCCCATTTTCGTTTGCAGCAGGGCGGTGATAAAGCCGGAGAGGACTCCGGCACCCATGGCGGCCAGGAGGGCCAGATAGGGATGCCCGGCAATGGCTACCATAGCACCCACAGCGGCGCCCAGAGTGAAGCAGCCGTCGGTGGAAAGGTCGCATACATTGAGCATGGAGTAGCTCAAAAACAGTGCCAGCACGGTCAGCGAGCAGATGAGGCCCAGCTCCAGGGCGGTTTGGACCAGAGAAAAAATGTTCATGAGAGACTTCTCCTTTCATGCAGAATGGGGTTGTTTCCCGAGTGGGCGGCGCGAGGGTCATCAGCGGGGGCCCGCTGATGGATGCTTGATTTCTTATTCATTCAAATCGTCGAAGCTCTCGGCGGTGACGATGGACTGGACCTTGGTGCACAGAGGGGCGAAGGTCTTGGCCAGCTCATCATAGTTCAGGCCCAGCTCCCTGCAGATGTCGGTGTTGATGGTGGCGGTGCCATTGTCGAAGGTCAGCACGGGGGTGGCGGAGGGCTTGCTGCCGTCCAGGAGAATGCCGGAGACCATGTTGGCGGTTTCCACGCCCAGGTTGGCATAGTCCACGCCGTAGCCCAGGAACGCACCGTTCAGGGCGAAGGAGTCAGCGCCGGTATAGTGGGGGATGCCGGCCCCGGCCAGAGCCTCGTAAATGGCCAGCTCTGCGGTCATCACGGTGTTGTCGGTGGGGGTGAATACGGCGTCGGCCTTGTCGGCCACGATGCTGCTGACGGCCAGGCTGATCTCGTCGGTGGTGGTGCCGTTATACTCCTTGTAGGACACGCCCCTCTTGTCCAGGTACGCCTTGGCATTCTTGATGGGAGCGGCAGAGGAGTCCTGCCCCAGGTCATACAGCAGGGCGATGCTCTTGGCGTCAGGGTCGGCGGCGAAAATCAGGTCCAGGATGGCATCGGTGTCCAGATAGTCGGAGGTACCGGTGATGTTGGCGCCGGGGGCCTCCAGACTTTCCACCAGACCCGCACCCACAGGGTCGGACACGGCGGCAAAGACCACGGGAATGTCAGTGCCCTCGGTGGCGGCCTGCATGGCCACGGCCACGGGAGTGGCTACGCCGATCATCAGGTCCACCTTGTCGGCCATGAAGTTGGCGATGATCTGATTCAGCACGGCGGAATCGGTGTTGCAGTTATCATAGCTGATCTCGAAGGTGACGCCCTTCTCCTGACCGATGGCTTTGAGCCGGGACTCGATGTTGTCCACGATCTGGTTCAGGGATGCATCGTCCGCATAGCTGCAGATGCCGACCTGATAGGATGCGGCACCGGTGGAATTGTCATCGCTTTTTTTGCCGCAGGCGAAGAGAGACAGGGCCAGCAGGGCGGCCAGGGCCAGAGTCAGCACACGGCTCAGAATGTTCTTTTTCATTTTTGTTTTCCTCCAAAATTTTATATGGGTATTTTGGGCGGCGGATGGAGGGACCGGTGCCGGCGGCCTGGATTTTAAAAACAAAAAAGGCTTCTGCCCCACATGGGACAAAAGCCTTTGCTTCTGCGATACCACCCAAATTGACATCTTGCGATGTCCACTCGCTTTTACGCACCATCATGCGTACCCCACGGATAACGGGAGGGTTCCCGTCGGACCCTACTTGGGAAAATTTCCCGTTCAAGCCGCCCTCGGAAGGCCATTCACACCGCTGCGCACCGCTCCGATCTCACCACCCGAAGCTCTCTTGGGATGCCCTGTGCTGTGCTACTCTTCTTCCTCACAGGTTTGTCGTTTGAAATTAAGTGCATTATAATCATATTTTTTGCCTTTGTCAAGAGGGGAAGGCGAAGATTTTTTTTGAGAAAATCTTCGGGGCGGTAAGCAAGAAAATGTCATGTACAATGCAGCAATATGGTTAGCATATCTGCAAAAACAATGTATACAGCATCCTGCATCGACGCGGCTGCATCAGCATTGAGGAGTCCCGGAGGTGCAGGGCGCTCACGCGGTCCGAGAAGGATGCCTGCAACGACATATGGCAGGCGGATCTCAAGGGCGGGTTCCGGAGGGAGGACGGCAATTACGGCTATCCGCTCACCATTGCGGACGATCGAGGCACGTTATGATTCACCGAACGATCGCAAGGCTGTGAATTGTGTCCCATGTCCGTACACCGCTGTATCCCGTGTTGCTCTTGCCGCATGCCTCGGTGCTGCAAAGCGTGCAGCTCCTACTCTCCCTGATAGGTCTTTACGAACCTTTCCGCGGCCTGCAGGGGATCCTCCTTCGCGGTCAGCTGGAGCGTGATGGCAGGCTCTTCGCTCTTCGGCTCGACGAACATGCGCTTCTGGTACTGCCCGGCCACGCGGGAGACGACGGCAAAGTCGAACTGCGCCAGCCGGAAGCGGAGCGTGCGGCCCTTCTGGGCGATGTCGCGGATGCCGGCGGCGCTGGCGCGGGCGCGCAGCAGCGCAATGGCGATGAGGTTCATGACGCCCCTGGGCGGGTCGCCGTAGCGGTCGACGATCTCGTCGAGCAGCTCGTCGGCATCGCTCTGCGAGCGGATGCCCGCCATGCGGCGGTAGAGGTCCATGCGCTGCTCGCCCGAGGTCACATAGGCCTTGTCGATGTTCGCCGTGACGTCGAGGTCGGCCGTGCAGGCGCTCTCCTCCGGCGACGGCTCGCCGCGCTCCTCAAGCACGGCCTCCTCAAGCAGCTTGAGATAGAGGTCATAGCCGACGGAGATCATGTGGCCGGACTGTGCCGCGCCGAGCAGGTTGCCCGCGCCGCGAATTTCGAGGTCGCGCATGGCGATCTTGAAGCCGGAGCCGAACTCCGCATAGTCGCGGATGGCGTTCAGGCGCTTTTCGGCGATCTCTGTGAGGACCTTGCCGCGGCGGAACGTCAGGTAGGCATAGGCATGGCGGCTGCTGCGGCCGACGCGCCCGCGGATCTGATGCAGCTGGGCAAGGCCGAGCTTATCGGCGTCCTCAATAATTAAGGTATTGACATTCGGAATGTCGATGCCCGTTTCGATGATGGTCGTGCAGACGAGGATCTGCACCTCGCCCTCATCCATGCGCTGCATGACGTCGCTGAGCTCCTCCTCGCTCATTTTGCCGTGGGCGACGGCGATCTCGGCATCCGGCAGGGCGCGCTTGATGCGCGCGGCGCACTGCTCGATGCTCTCGACGCGGTTGTGCAGATAATACACCTGCCCGCCGCGCTCGATCTCGCGCCGCATGGCGTCGATCAGCACCGGCTCGGCATATTCCAGCACGAAGGTCTGCACGGGGTAGCGGTCGTGCGGCGGCTCCTCAATGGTGGACATGTCGCGCAGGCCGGACAGGGCCATATTGAGCGTGCGTGGGATGGGCGTGGCCGAGAGCGTGAGCACGTCGACGCCGCGGGCCAGCTCCTTGAGCTTTTCCTTATGCGTCACGCCGAAGCGCTGCTCCTCGTCCACGATGAGAAGGCCGAGGTCGTGGAACTCCACGTCCTTCTGCAGCAGCTTGTGCGTGCCGACCACAAGGTCGAGCGTGCCCGTGCGCAGGTCGGACAGGACCTTGCGCTGCTGCTGCGGGGTGGAAAAGCGCGAAAGCGCGCCGATGTTTACGGGGAAGCCGCGGAAGCGGTTGAGGGCCGTCGTGTAATGCTGCTGCGCCAGCACGGTCGTCGGCACGAGGATGGCGACCTGCTTTCCGTCGAGCACGGCCTTCATGGCCGCGCGCAGCGCGACCTCGGTCTTGCCGAAGCCGACGTCGCCGCACAGCAGGCGGTCCATGGGCTGCGGCGACTCCATGTCCGCCTTGATCTCCTCGATGCAGCGCAGCTGATCGTCCGTCTCGGCGTAGGGGAAGTTGTCCTCGAACTCCGCCTGCCACGGCGTGTCGGCCGCGAAGGCGTAGCCCATGCGGCGCTTGCGCTCGGCATAGAGCTGGATGAGCCCGGCGGCAAGGTCCTTGGCCGCGGATTTCGCGCGGGCCTTCGTCTTCTGCCACTGGTCACCGCTGAGCTTGTTGAGCTTGACGACCGTGTCCTCGCCGCCGCCAATGTATTTGGAGATGAGATCAAGCTGCGTCGCCGGGACATACAGCGTGTCCGTGCCCTGATAGGCGATCTTGACATAGTCCTTGACAATGCCGTCGACGCGGATCTGCTCCATGCCGACATAGCGGCCGATGCCGTGGTACTCATGCACGATGAGGTCGCCCGGCGAAAGGTCCGTAAACGAGCTGAGCTTTTGACGATTGGTCGCTTTTTGATGCTTTTTGCGCGGTTTCTGAGCGGTCTGCGCCAGCAGTTGGCCTTCCGTCAGGATGGCAAAGCGCAGGTCGGGGTATTCCATGCCGAACGGAAGCGCGCCGTCCGTCAGTAAAATCTGCCCCGGTGCGGGGAGCTTTGCCAGCGGGAAGGCGAGGAAGGCGGAAAGATGCTTCTCCCGCAGCTGCTGGGCGAGGATCTCACCGCGGCGGCGGTTGCCGCACAGCACAAGGGAGGCATAGTCATTTTTCTGATAGAACGCGAGGTCCGAGGCCGCCGCATCCAGATTGCCGCCGTAGGACGGCAGCTGCTTGGCCGTGACATTCACGAGCAGCGACGGCTGCAGGCTCTGCGGGTAGCTCGCGGCGAGGAACGAGTCGAAGAACGCCGCGCCGTGCCCGGCCACACGGCCGCACAGCTGCTCCCAGTCTGCGGAAAAGTCGCACAGCTCGCCGCACAGCAGGCCGGACTGCAGCAGGCTGTCGAGCATCATGCCCAGCTCCTCCTGCGCGCGCTGCGCGCTGCGGCGGAGGTTGCCGTGGTCGCAGAAGAACACCAGCGCCTCGGCGGGCAGGTAGTCCGCGGCGCAGGCGAACTCCGGATAGATGAGGGCCTGATAGCGGTCGGCCGCCGAGAAGGCAAGGCCGCCCCGCAGCGCGTCGGCGTCAGCCTGCAGCGTGCGCATCAGAGCCTCGTTCGGCGTTTTGCGGCGGCGCTGGCGGGCCAGCAGGCCGTCCAGCTCCCGCGCCAGCCCCTCGATGCCGCCGGGGTGCAGGGCAGGCAGCGTCTCGGCCACGGGCAGGATGACGAGCTCGTCGGCATTTTCGACGCGCCGCTGCGTGACGGGGTCAAAATAGCCCATGGTGTCGATCTCGTCGCCGAAGAATTCCAGACGCACCGGGCGCTCCTCCGCCGGGGAGAAGATATCCACGATGCCGCCGCGCACGCTGAACTGGCCCGCGCCCTCCACGAGGGAGCAGCGGGAATAGCCCGCGTGCAGCAGGCGGGAGATCAGCTCCTCCAGCTCGAGCTGCGCGCCGGGCAGCAGGCGCATCGCGGCGGAGAACAGCTGCGCCCTCGGCATCGTGCGCAGGGAAAACGCCTCGAGCGTCGTCAGGAGCAGGGGCGTTTTGCCGCGCGCCAGATCGTAAAGGCAGCGCAGGCGCTGCTGCTCCCAGCCGCGCGAGATGGCGGAGGCGTCATAAAACATCAGGTCGCGCGTCGGCAGGATAGGGGCCTCCGCGCCGAGGAAGGCGGCAAGCTCACTCTGGGTGCGCCGTGCGGCCATTTCATCCTGGCAGACGACCACGGCGGGGCGGGCCGTGTCGCGGCAGAGGGCCGCGATGAGATGGGAACGGTTGATCTGCGCCGCGCCGGATACGCCGACGGCCTGCGCGCTCTCCAGCGCGGTCCGCAGGCGGGAATAATCGGGCAGCCGCCGCAGAAGATCGAGGATCAGCTCCATGATACACCTCCGGAAAAAGGAATTTCGAGCATGTCAAAATGCGGAAAGCAGGGATTTTCCCACTTTCCGTCAGAATTTCGGATATGATTTGTTTTGTAGGGGAGGGGACAGCCAGGCCCGGCGGTAAACCGCCGATTCGAACCGGCTATCGTAAAAATGGTAGGGGCCCCCGATTTGTCATTGCGAGGAGGCCAACGGCCGACGTGGCAATCTCGGGGAGGCACTCACAGTTCGTACCGGCTGCCGTGAAAACGCTGTGCACCGAT
>OHAU01003001.1_pt1 | contig 14557 bp, 14 predicted proteins | sample 1577181 | NCBI WGS metagenome assembly OHAU01 (sample SAMEA3541472, study PRJEB24748) | human gut metagenome | biome: human gut; feature: human-associated habitat; material: faeces | place: China | collected 2012
GTGTAGACACAGCGAGGGAAGATAACGAGTTTACCCCTCTGCGGAACTGGTTCAAGAACATCTCCCATTCGGGAAAGGTAAGTAATGATTTCTCCCTTTTCGGACGGTTTTGACTGTATCAATCGCTGTTTTCGTTGTTCCTGCGGTAAGTTTTCCATAGTTCATGGAGTGCAAGCTGCCATTGGATTCCTGGCGGCAGCCATAGGTGAAAAAGGGGATTTACCTGAAACGCATCCGGTTCAGCAGCGGACTGAATCCAGACGCCCTTGCCGCTCAACTCGCGCAAAGCCTGCATCCAAAGGATTGGGTCGCGCGCTATCCGTGTAAGATCGGCAACAAGGAGGATGTCCGCCTTTTGCTCCACCGCCTCCTGACAAGCCCTTTTCCAGCCGTCGCGGTCGAGCGTAGTTCCTTTTTCATACTCGCTGACTTCCCCCGCGATTTCATAACCCAGCCGCTCGGCCTGCTCATGAAGCCGGGCGCTTTGTGCTTCCAGCGCGTGGTCGCCGTCAAGCTGCGCCTGTGTCGCTACCCGGCAATATACTACCACACGCTTGCTTTTATTGCTATCCATGATCTGACCTCCATTCAGATATTGCCGACAAAGCGGTAATAGATTTTGATGTCCCGGACGTTTTTCCCGTCAACAACGGTTTTTTCTCCGACCTCAATGCGGTCGATCAGCTCGTCCACCGTTTCACGGTCAAGCTCCCGTATGTGCAGGTGCTTTCGGACGACTGCCGCCCAGCTCTGAATGTCGGCGGCGCTCTGCTCATACTCCCTGATTTCCGCAAGAAGCGTATCCAGCCGGTCGGTCCGCTGGCGGCGCTCCTGCTCGGTCTTTTCAAGCAGCACGGCGAAGGACGCTGCGCTGATGCTGCCGCAAACCTTGTCCTCATAGAGCTTGGCGGTCATTTGCTCCAGCTCATAGACGCGGCGGCGCAGCTTCCCAATCTCCTGCCGGACGCTTTCCAGACGCTCGGCGTCTGCGGCGGTGCGCTGCGCTTGCAGCCTGTCCAGCACGGCAGACTCGTCCAGTTCCAGCGCCCCGGCATGGGCGCGAATCTCGCTCAATACAAGCTCTGTCAGCGTCATCTCATAGATGGTGTGCCGGGAACACGCGCCGTAGCCGGAGGCCGTATAACGGGAGCAGAAATAGGAAACGTACTTTTTGGACGTGCCGTTCTTGCGGCGCTGCGTCTCCCGGTTGCCCTGAAGGGGTGCTTTGCAGTCGGCGCAGACGAGCTTGCCGGTGAACAGAAAGGGCTTCGGCGGCGCGTTGTCCGCCGAGAGCAGCGTCCTTTCCCGGTTAATGGCCTGCACTTCATCCCATACCTCCGGCGAGATGATGGCTTCATGCAAAGCCTCATGCCGTATCCATTCGGATTCCGGCTTATAGATCATGGTGTCGTCCTTATAGGAGCGCGAACCGGTCCGGTTCTGAATGAGATTTCCGGTGTAGACCTCGTTTGTCAATACATTCTTCACCGTGGCGTACATCCAAAGGTTCGCGTACTTGCAGGAGCCGTTTCCGTACCGCTTTGCCCAATACCAGCGTGGGGACAGGATGCCCTCGCTGTTCAGCACAGCGGCGATCTTGCCGTAGGCCATGCCTGCCCGCCGCAGCTCAAACATCCGGCGCACCACGGCGGCTGCTTCCTCGTCGATCACCAGCCGGTGCCTGTCCTCCTCGCTCTTGCGGTAGCCGTAGGGCGCGTAGGCGGCGATATACTGACCGCTACGCATTTTGGCGTGAAGAACGGATTTTACCTTATTGGAGAGGTCTTTCAAATGGTAGTCGTTCATCAGACTGCGGAAGTGCAGCATATCCGTGTTGTCGCCCTCGGTGTCGAGGCAGTCAAGGACGGATACAAAGCGGCAGCCCAACGAGGGGAAAATAACGTCGGTATAGCGCCCGACCTCCACAAAATCACGGCCCAGCCGTGATAGGTCTTTCACAAGGATTAGGTTGATGAGGCCGTGCCGCGCGTCCTCCAGCATCTCCAGAAATCCGGGACGCTGAAAATTTCCACCGCTATAACCGTCGTCCCGGTAGGACTTGACCTCCGTCCAGCCGTTGAGCATTACGAATTTGGAAAGCAGTTCATATTGATTCTCGATGCTGACGGATTCATCAGCGGGGATATAGTTTTTTGCCTTGGCGGAGTTGGAGGCGTCGTCCACGCTCAACCGGCAATAGATGCCGACCTTATATAGCTTTTTCATACGCTTCCTGCCTCTCCTGCGCCAGCGCGTCGTCCACGCTGCCGACGTAGCGGTAGACCACCTTGACGTCGCAGATGCGCTGTCCGTTGACCTTCCGCGCCTCGCCCACCTCGATGCGGTCCACCAGCTCAAAGAGGATGCTTTCGTCCAGCGCCGTGATCTCGGTGTAGCGGCGGATGACCTCCATCCAGCGGTTTGCGTCCTGCCGGTTCTCAAGCTGCGCCCTGACCTTCTGCTCCAGCTCGGGGATAGCGGCGGCTTTTTCCGCCCGTTCCGTTTCGTATTTCCGCATGAGCGTCTGAAAGACCGTCTGGGGGATGGTGCCGGTGCATTTGTCCTCATAGAGATTCTGCATCAGCCGTTCCAGCTCGATCATACGCGCCGCTGCCGCTTTCAGCTCCTGCTCATAGGAGATGACGCGGCTGCGGCTTTCCTTTTCCTTCATGCGGCTGATCTGCTCGGCAAGGCGCTCGCCGTCGCACTCGACGAAGCGCGCCTTTTCACGGATGTCCGTCAGCACCAGCTCCTCCAGCACATTCTCATAGATGGAGTGGATGGTGCAGGCGCTTTTGCCGCTTCTGGCATAGTTGCCGCAGATGAAGGAGCTGTACCGCCCCGGCGTACCGTCCTTGTAGGTGAAGCGCTCGATGTGGTTGCGCATCTTGAAGCCACAGTCGGCACAGTAGACAAGACCGGTGAAGATGCTGCGGATGCCGTCCGTGGGCGGCGTCTTGCGCACCTTCTTTTTGTCGATGCTGACCACGGTATCCCATATCTCGCGGGAGATGATGGGCTCGTGGGTTCCCTCCACCCGTATCCATTCCTCCTCCGGCTTGCCCACGAGCTTTCTGGACTTATAGGACAGAGTTCCGGTTTTGCCCTGCACCATGTTCCCGATGTAGACCTCGCTGCGGATGAGGGCTTTTACGGTGGTTTCCGCCCACTTGTGGTTGACGTTGCGCGGGTCGCTGCGCCCCTTGCGCTGATAGTAGAGCGCACCGGGCGGCAGAACGCCCTCCTCGTTGAGCGTGACGGCGATGGCGCGGAAGCCTGTGCCGGCGGCGCGCATGGAAAAAATGCGGCGCACGGTAGGGGCGGTTTCCTCGTCGATGATAAGATGGTGCTTATCCTCCGGGTCACGCTTGTAGCCGTAGGCGGGGTAGGTTCCCATGAACTTGCCGCTTTCCGCGCAGGCTCTTTTGACCGCCTTGACCTTCTTGGAGGTGTCCCGGCTGTAAAACTCGTTAAATAAGTTCAAAAAGCACATGACGTCGGTGCTGCCGTTGTCACTCATGGTGTCGATGCCGTTGTTCAGCGCGATAAAACGGCAGCCCAGCGAGGGGAACAGGTAGTCCGTGTACTGTCCGAACTCGATGTAGTTACGCCCAAAGCGTGATAGGTCCTTGACCAGAATGAGGTTGATTTTCTTGGCTTTTGCATCTTCGATGAGGCGTTTAACGCCGGGCCGGTCGAAATTCGTACCTGAGTACCCGTCGTCACAGTACACCGCGATCTCGTTCCAGCCCCGCTGACGCACATAGCTTTGCAGCAGGAGCTTCTGATTTTCAATGGATACGGACTCCCCGTCGCGCTCATCGTCGTTGCTGAGCCTGCAATAGATGCCTACGTTGTATGTCTTTTCGATCATCTGTATTTTACCTCCCGATTCTCTGCGATTCATACATCCGTGCGGCGTGATGGCTCTCGCAGGTTTTCCCTGCAAGAATATGATACCGGGGATACCATTTTCGCGCAAGGATGCCGCCGCAGGGAGGCTGATTGTCTGTTACGATGCGTGACAGGGCTGCGCGGCTGCGGGAGCGTCCAGCTCCGTCATGGCGCGGCGCACCGCAAGCTGCTCCAGCGTCCTGCCAAGGTCCTTTTCGCCGGAAAACACGCTTGTCACGCGATAGAGGGTCTTGCCGATCCTGACCTCCTTATAAGAGGCGACCGGCTCTTTGGGGATGGCTTGCTTCTGCATAAACGCACCTCCGATTTATCATGTAAGTCCCGCTGCCACGATATGACAGCGGGGCTTGTTCGTATTCGTTCCGGCAGAGCAGCCGCGCCGGGAGGATTGCTGTCATGTTGCATGATACTGCACCGGCGCGGCTGTCTGCGTATGTTGTGTCGTGTAGTTTTGTTCCGCCGTATTTGTCACAGCCCCCGGCGCGAGGCATATATCGCCTCTGGGACCGGTATCAGCCGCCTTTGGCAAGGCTGTCCCATTCCCACCAGCGCCGTGGCTTGTAAGGCTCACGAGCGCCGCAGAAATCCCCCTCAAGTCAGTGGGAGGCCGTAGCTGGGGTTGCGTATCGCCCGCACTGTCATCGCGCCCGATGCTGCCACGCATCGGGTCAAAGGCCGCGTAGATCGCTCGGTCGTTGCCCTTACCAATCACAAGCCCAACGAAGTGGGTTGTGATTGGAGAGGAGAAGCAGCGTAGTGCATGAGCTTTCGGCTTTCGCCGGAAGCGAAGAATATGGAGCTTGCTTCGACGTCATGGCGGCGCGCCTTTTGTCGCTTGGCTTTCCAGCCGCGCGGGGTCTGTGCTGATACCGGTGTCTATGCGGTTGTCAAGGAGCAGAGGCGAGAAAGAAGAATATCCCTCTCATATATCTCAAGAAAAATCGGGCTTTTTCGGACGGGGTAACTCAAGATTTCTTCAGAATTTTTTTGAGTGCCGCCAATCCACGCTGAATGCTTCTGCGCACTGCACTCTCATCAACGCTCTCAAGGGCGGCAATCCGCTGGTTGCTCTCATCATTGAGAACGCTGGCAAGCAGCCTGCGCCGCTGAGTTTCCGTGAGCTGTGCCAGAGCTTCTTTCAGCAGCCGCTCCAGCTCCATGCGCTCCAGCGCCTCGTCCGGCTGTTCCGGCAGATTCAGCGCTTCCGCCTCGATGCCGTCGCCCGCGTCCAGCGAGTAGAACGCCTTGTTGTCGCGGATGTACTGCGCGTAGTTGATCTGAAGCCGCCTATCTTCTTCGAGAAACGCAGCTACTTCATCGGAAACCTCGATAAAGGCATCCTCGGTGTACCACGGGTAAAGCTCCCGCAGGTTGATCGTTGTCATGTTGTATTCCTCCGTTTGGATGTTTGTGTTCGTGGTTGCGGTTGAATCCAAACGGAGGGCGGCGGGGAGCGGCAGCCCACAGAGAAGAAAAACAGTGCAAACAAAAAGGCACCCGCACAGGCATAAAAGCCTGAACGAGTGCCTTGCAATTCTATTTCATAATTGGGCGGAGCTATATTGCAGATAATCTGTGATGCACAGAAAACGAGCTGTAACTCACATAGATAAGTGCAGCTCGCAAAAGTCTCTACAACACCTGCTTCTTTTTGAGATGTTCTGCATCCACTTCCTTTGCGGTGGATAGCTGCATTAGCGATACCTCCTATTGTCAGTCAATCCCATAAGACATCCTCACATATTTCGTACTTGTGATGTATAACTCATTTGACATGAGTTGGGTATATATTTAGCTGAATTAGAACTCACCATAAAATATAGGAGAGGTGATTTCTGATGAACTTTCTTGACCTTTTTGCCCTCAAACTTCGGGAGAAGCGAATCCAGCAGAAGATAACACAGCGTGGACTGGCTGAAAAACTGAACATGTGTACGCGCACGATTATTGAGATTGAAAACTGCAAAAGCAATCCGAAGTTTGAAACCGTGGCTCTCATTTCCAAGGAGATGAGAATCAGCCTTGACGCCGTGGTGTTTCACGACGAAAAACCGCGTGAAATTCCAAAAGTTGTGGCAGATTTCTTTGCCGGAAAGAGTGATGCAGAAGCGGAGCGGTATATTGCATTGTGCCAAAGCGCAGAGAAGTTGAAAAACGGTGAGTAAAAGCGACCATCCATGCGGATAGCCGCTTTAACTTATAGAATAGCCAGCGGGCATAGACGCACAATCTTAACCCGCTGGCTGCTTTTGTCCGCGCAGTTGGAACGACGGGCAATTTTTATTCTATTTTTCCTGTTTGTGCGCATCCCTGATTTTTTCGAAGCTGTCCTGACTGACGGCGTGTTCAATCAGGCAGGCTTCGTATTCGGCGATTTCCGGGTCTACGCCCGCAGTGATCAACTGCATCGTAAAAAACTGGTGCCGCTCGTAGATTCTTTCCGCTATCTCACGTCCCTTATCGGTCATGCGCAGGCAGCCGCCTTTGTCTATAACAAGAAATCCGCCCTTGCGTAGCGCACTTGTGGCGTGGCTGATGCTGGCTTTGGAGTAGCCCATGTGCCGCGCAAGGTCAATAGAGCGCACCGCACCGGACTGCCGTTCAAGAATCAGAATGGCCTCCAGATAATCCTCGCCGGATTTACGAATTTCCATCATCGTCTCCCATCTGCCGCAGAACATTTCGGTGATAGCGCAGTTTGCCGCCCTCAATATAGAGGACGCTATCCGCAGCCTCCGCGAGTAGCTCCATATCATGCGTAATCAGCAGGATGCAGCGACCTTCTCCGGCAAGCCGTTTTAGCAGATCGACCGTCAGGTGCATATTGAAACCGTCCAAGCCGCTGGTAGGTTCATCAAACACCAACAGGCTTCTCCCACTTGCCGCAGCCAGCGCCAGCAACAGACGCTGCTTCTGGCCTCCCGATAACGAAGCAGGATGCCGATCAGTAAAGGCTTCCAGTCCCATCTCCCGCAACCGGGAAAGCGCAGTTTCTTTCAACTCTGCCGTTTCCTTTTTGCCGAGGGAAAACTCGTCCAGCACAGTAGGCGCATAGAGCTGATAATCGGAATCCTGCTGCACAAAAAAGGATTTTTGTGTGCGACGCTTCCGCCTCAGGATTTCACCATTGAGGGAAACCGAACCCATTGCCCGGTATAAACCTGTGATGATGCGGCAAAGCGTGGATTTGCCTGCGCCGTTGGGTCCGGCGATGGCAAGTATCTTTCCGCTCTGTGCGGCAAAGCTCACTTCCTCCAAAATTTGCTGGCTGTCCAGCATACAGGAGATTGCGGACACCTGCAAGGCGTCGTCCTGATTCTGCCGGTATGCTCCGCCTACGCGAAATGCCGGTGCGTCAAAGGGACGAAGTCCCATCGCCGTCATCTGCTCCGCTGTCAGGGATAGGGCGTCTTTCCGGTCATAGACGGCGGAAATCGCACCATCCTCCATGAAAACAAGCCGGTCAAAGGAATCCCGCACATAATGGAACCGATGCTCCGAGAGGATCATCGTATGCCCCGCCATTTTCAGCCGATAGAGCAGCGCGCCAAGGCGCACCATCGCTTCGCTGTCCAGATTTGCGGACGGCTCATCCAGGACGATAACCTTCGGCTCCATTGCACAGACGGAGGCAATGGCGATAAGCTGCTTTTCGCCGCTGGACAGAGGGAATATCCTTCGGTCGATCAGTCTTTCAATGTTCATCTGTTTGCAAACCGTGTTCAACCGCTCCTGCATGACCGGACGCTCCAGTGGGATGTTCTCCATCCCCAGCACAATCTCATCCGTCGTGTTGGTGGCGAAAAACTGGCTGCGAGGATCCTGAAAGACGCTTCCCACCATCGTCCCCAAACGATGGATGGGCATTTTCAGTGCGTCCTCACCGTCAAGGGAGTAGCCGCCCTCCAGCTTTCCCGGATAAAAGCCGGGGCAAAGCCCGTTGAGAATACGGGTCAGCGTCGTCTTGCCGCAGCCGCTTCTGCCGGACAGGATCACCAACTCGCCCTTTTTTACATGAAGGTCGATACCTCTGAGCTGTCCCTTTGCTTCACTTGAGTTCTCATAGGAAAAGGAGAGGTTTTTCAGTTCAATCAAAAGACGCCCCTCCTTTCCAGCAGAAACACAGCCGCGGGAATCAAAACTGCCATCGCGCAGAGCGCAGCATCCTTTCCCGTAAAGCGCACAGGACGGTAGGAAATTGTTTCCCCCAAAAAGCGTACTCCACGCACCGTCATGGAGGCAGAGAGTTCTTCGGCGACTTTTGTCGTGCGCAGGATCAGTGGGATCAGTATGTATTCCACCGTTGAGGGGAGATGGGTAAGCGTGTGAACCACGCCTACCCCGATCCCGCGAAACCGCTGCGAAGCACGGATCGCACGATACTCGCCGCCAATCGTCGGGAAAAACCGCAGCAGCACAGCAAGCCCGATGCCCACCGCCTTCGGGAGCCGCATTGCCTGTAAGGAGGCAAGCAGAGAACCGGTAGGCTCTTTCGCAAGGCAGATAGCAAAGGATAACGGAACCATTGCCTTGCGTCCTATAACGCCCATATTGGAGAAGGCCAGACCTAAAAAGTAAAACCTGTCGTCAGGCAGAAGCTGCACACCGATCCATGCAAAGCCCGTCAGTACGATGTACGCAAACAGGAATGGCAGGAGATACTGCCCCTTTCGCATGGTGAGTTGCAAGAGCATACACCATGCGAATAGAAGCAGTCCACCCATGTTGGAGTGGATGAAGATAATCGCTGCCACACCGATCAAAAGGAGCCATGTCCTCGGATCAACAGTCGTTCCGGGTTTTATTTTCGTCAGGCTCATGCGACACCGGCAGGCTTAAAGTGCTTGCCCAGCATTTTGACGCCCAACAGATAACCGCCGACGCAGAGGATTGCCGTCACGCAGAGAGAAATCAGAATGTTTTGCGGAGCGCACCAAAATTCCGCGGTCTGATTGACCGCTGCCGTAGCTGTGGCTTCATCCATGCCCAAATCCATATAAATCTTGACATAGCTTGCGCGGAACAGGAGCAGGTTCAGGGTACTGCCCATTGCGTTCATGCACCACATGAGGACGTGAGGAACGGCGGGGCGCACCTTGCTCTGATAGCCACCCTTGAGCATGATCAGTTCATTGACAATAGCCAGAATGTAGAAATACAGAGCGGCATAGGCACTGCCCATGATCAGCATATAGGTACCGTACAGCGCGGCAATGATAAACTGCGTCCCGATTTTCGGGCACTTGCGGATCATCAGCACATAGACGATGCCGTTGACAAGGCCAATCAGCCCCGGCTCCAGGAAATAGAGAAGCTGCATATTTGCCGCAAAGGGCAGCATGATGAGGTAGCCGATGCCGATCATCAGGCAAGACAATACGATAACAAGGACGAACTCCTTGAGATTCAAAAATTTTGATTTCATGTTTCTCCTCCTAAGATTGTTTGAAAGTATAGTTTCCAGCCTGATTTTGCAATTCCCACAGCCGGGAGTAGAGTCCGTCTGTCCCGACAAGCTGGTTATGGGTTCCTTTTTGTGTGATCCTTCCGTTTTCAAGAACAAGGATCTGCTGTGCGCCGCGCACGGTTTTCAGCCGATGGGCGATCATGATTACGGTGCGTTCTTTGGATATTTCATCCAACGCTCTCTGCACCATCGCTTCATTGTCCGCGTCAAGGGATGCGGTAGGCTCGTCCAGAAGCAGGATCGGGACATCTTTCAAAAACGCTCTTGCCAGCGAAATACGCTGCCGCTCGCCCCCGGACAGGGTTGCGCCGCCTTCGCCTACCACCGTATCGTAGCTCTCCGGCAAGGCGGAGATGAATTCGTGGCAGCGTGCTTTTCGGCAGGCGTCGAGCATCTGCTGTTCGGTGATGCGCTCATTCCCGAAGCATAGGTTCTCCCGAATCGTACCCCGGAACAGATAGGCGTTTTGCATCACCATAGATACCTGTGAAAGCAGGCTTTCCGGCGCGATGCTGCGAAGCTCTTTTTCGGCAAAGCGCACCTGCCCCTGTTGATAGTCCCAGAACCGTGCCATCAGCCGAAGAAGCGTCGATTTGCCGCTGCCGGAGGGACCTACCAGCGCAGTGAGCGCCCCTGCCGGTGTTTCAAAGCTCACGCCATGGATCACGTTGGTATCCGCTGCATAGTGGAAGGAAACGCTGTCAAACGCATAGCTGTCGCCGTGGGTGATTTTGTCTGTGCCGGAAGGGTCGGACATCGTCATCACCTTGTCCAGCCGCTCACCGGAGAGAGCCATGCCCCGCAGCGCTGAAATGCTGCTCACAAGGGTAAGCGCCGGTTCGGTCAGCTTTGTGGCAATCACAAGAAAGCCTGCGAAATCCAATATGGTAAGACTGCCGCCCATCAGTAGGTACAGACCCACCATCGCCGTTACGGGAACAACGAATTTGACCAACGAAGCGCACAGAGTGGAAAGGCTGCCTGCAACGGCCTCGTCCCGCAGTGATTCCCTGCGCAAATCGGAAAACGCTTTTTTCAGCGCCTCGAAGCCGCTGCCGGTACGGTGGTAGGCTTTGAGGTCTTTCATACCGTGCAGGTATTCGTTGAGCTGCGTTGCGGCTTTTGTCTTGGCCTCCATAACGGAGCGGCTATGTTTTTCCTTGACCTTTGCAATTTGCAGCATCAGGATTGCGCAGACGGGCAGCATTGCAAAAATCGCCACCGCCATACGCCAGTCAAAGAACAGCATACAAACAAAGGAAAGCAGCAGCAGAAAGCCCACGCCGATAGGATAAGGCAACCAGTAGCACATGGTAAATTCCACATTGGCAAAATCGCTTGCAAAGGAGCTAATCAGCTCACCGGATTCCTTGGAGGAAAAGAAGCCGAGACTCTGACGGCGCAGTTTTTGAATATATGCAATACGCTTGTCTGCCGTGTCGTGATATGCGCGTCCATAGGTGTTGTAATAGGAGATCAGCTCCACAACATATTGCAGAAGGACATAGGCAATCCCTATCACCGCAATTTTAATCAGCAGCGCAATATCCAGCGTATATGGCGGATAAAACGCCTGCCCTAAGAGATAGATCGCCATATATGCAAGGATCGCGGGGAGAATGCTGAATGCCTGCGAGAGAAACAGCCACAGCGTCGGAGCAATGATCTGTTTCGGATGGTGGAAGGTAAATTGCCGGATCATCTTAAACATAGGCAGGTCCTCCCTTCATCTGCCAACTTTCGGTTTCGTTCTGAATTGCCCAAAGATGTGCATACAGGCCATTTGCTTTCAGCAGTTCGGTATGTGAGCCGTGCTCCCTGAGTTTCCCGTTCTCCAACACAAAGATGCAGTCCGCATCCTGAATGGAGTAAAGCCGATGGGCAATCATCAGCACGGTTTTCCCTTTCAAAAGCTCCGCCATGCCTTCCCGCAGTGCAAGCTCGTTTTCCGCGTCGGTAAAAGCCATCGCCTCATCCAGCACGACGATGGGTGCATCTTTTAATATCGCCCTTGCAATGGCGATACGCTGCGCCTCGCCGCCCGACAGCTTATGTCCGCCGTCCCCCAGCTTTGTATCATAGCCTTTTGGCAGGGTGAGAATAAAATCGTGGCATCTTGCCGCTTTTGCTGCTCTCTCCACATCCTCGCGGTGAACCTTACGGTGCATGGCGATATTGTCATAGACGCTTTCCGCAAAGATGTGCGTGTCCTGAAAAACAAAGGCGATGGTGTTCATTAGGGCTTCCGTGGAATATTCCCGGATGTCCCGACCTGCGACAGTGATTGAGCCGCTCTCCACATCCCAGAACCGGGCAATGAGTTGTCCTGCCGTGGATTTCCCACCGCCAGACGGTCCTACCAGCGCAGCGAAGCTCCCGGCAGGAATCTCCATTGTCAGGTGGTCTAATGCCATGCGGCGCAGCGGGTCAGCAGCGTTCTGATAGGAAAAGCTCACATCCTGAAACACAATTTCAGCTCCACCCTTTGGGGCAGTCTCCGTTCCTTCGGATATGGGCTGCATATTCAGCACCTCGTCAATCTGATCCATGCGTACTGCCAGGTTCCGCAAATCTGCTCCGAACTCCACAAGTTCCATTAAGGGACTGATGCTGGCGGGACCGACTATCAGGAACATCAACAGCTCCATCATAAGCTCATGGTCGCCGGGATGCAGGTACAGCAATGCGCAGCCGGAAACAAGCAGGAACGCCAGCACGGAGATTGTGATGGTTTTATATGCGCCGAAAATCGGCGTGACACGCTTCAGATAGACCTTCCAATGCTCCCTGTTCTTCTCCACCAGCCCTGTTAGGCGGCGGGCTGCCGTCTCCGGCCTGCCGAAGATTTTTTCTTCCTCCATGCCCGCCACATATTCAGAAAACGCTGCGTCCAGCTCGGTGGAGGAACGGTTCAGGTCGCTCCATATCTTCTGACCCTGCTTTCCTCCGAAAGCGGAAAACTGAATGAGAAACGCAAGCACGAGGGCGATAAAGATCGTTAGTGCCAGCGGAATGTTGAGCGAGAACATCAGTACGGCCAAAGCTGCAAGCAGTAGCCCCGCACCGAAGATATTGGAAACATCATGGGCAATGATGTTTTCCATCTTTTCGATGTTCTCATTCATCATCTTCTGTGTTGCGCCGGATTGCCCGCCTGTGTAAAAGCCAAGGTTCAGCCGCCCCATGTGGTCGAGGAGGCGCATACGCAGGTCATAGAGGGCATTGAACGCGCAGGCATGGCAGGAAAAGCTGCCGATTACAGACAGCACGATGCCCAGCACGATACTTCCTATCGTGACCGCTGCCCACATCCATATCTCGTGGGTCGGAGCAGCCGCACCATCAAGCGATGCCAGCAGAAAAAGCCGGATGATCCGGTAGACCGTATAGAACGGTACGCCGGACAGCAGAACGCTGAGCGCAGAGCAGGTCACGCCGAAGAAATACTTTCCCGGAGGGCAATGCGCCGTTCGGAACACGCGAAGAATGACGTTTTTCTTTGCTTCTTGCATAGAACTCCTTTCTCAGCGGCGCAACGCTCAAGAGCAGCCACCGCAAGCAAAATGATTGTCGGTTAGACGAGCTTAACCAGCAATCATTATACGCATGGCCGCTGTATTGTCAACGGCTCGGAAAGTGCCTCAAAATTAAGCTGACGTTGTGCGAAATTTGCGAAAATCATTGAATTACCAGCAGTTTCGTGATATAATCACATCTGCGAGTTGCCTATTGCTAACCGAAATTTGTGCCAAAACAGAAAGCGGTGTGCCAAAACAGAAAGAGAGGAGCGGCAAGATGGTTACAATACACAGCATCGAGGAAATGCTGAACTTCTATATATCGCTCGGCGGCTTACGGAAGGACGCAGCAAACGGCTTTCGCTATGTGTTTCCGAGGCAGCACTCCAAGGTTCGCTTCTGGGGCGATCTGCACGGCTTTTCCGCAGCGGACGCGGACTTTACCTATCCGAAGGAATCATCCGCAGTCAGTTTAGTCAGCGCTATGTAGGAATCGGGCTGAGCGAGCAGGGGACCGTGGAAGCCTACACACAGAGAGATCAGACAATTCACTTCGGCGAGGGCGTCAATTGCTTCGTCTTTGATTCGCCGGTGCCGTTCTTTATGAAAGTTCCCGGAGGGCAGCGGCTGCGGTTTCAGGGATTGTACTTTCAGGAGCAGTTTTTTGCGGAGAACAACATCCCTCTCTACGATAGCTTCTGGAGGGATGCAAAGAACACGATACACGGCGCAGACCTTCATGCACCGGAGTTGGTGTCCATCTACCGCCGCATTGAGCAATGCCGCCTGACAGGGCTTGCCTTTGATACATGGCTGAAGGGTTTTGGGCTGGAGGCGGCCGGGTATCTGATCGACCTTGTGCAGCAGCTATCCGCACAGCCGCCGGTCTATCTCGACGAGAACGAGATTCGTGCGGTAGAAAAGGCAAAGACTATCCTGCAAGCCAGCCTGAAGCACCCGCCTGCGGTCATTGACCTTTGCAGGAAGGTCGGCGTCAACAAGAACAAGCTGCAAAAAGGCTTCCGGTTGACCGAGGGAAAAAGCGTTGCGGAATATGTCCGTACTCTGCGCATGGAGCGCGCCCTTGATCTGCTGGAGGACGATACCCTTTCCATTCAGGAGGTGGCGGAGGAGGTTGGCTATAACGGTATCAGCAACTTTTATGCGGTTTTCCGGCAGACCTTCGGGGATACGCCAGCCGCAATACAAAAGCTGCTGGAAACAAAGTGATTCGTCCTCCAGCGTCATATCCATATAACGCAGGAATCGGAAAAAAGGGACAGGGCTTTTAAGCGGTATCATCAGATAAAAAACGGCGTGCAGAGAGTTGACTCTGAGGGAATAGCCCCCGACTACACCGGTCCGTGGGACATGACGCTGGGGTATCTGCCCTACTATATGCAGGGCAAGGATAGCTGACGAAGCCGGAGCAGTCGAATGAAGTAGCGGGAGAGCTGCCGCCCCAGACGTAGGGGGAGCCGAGGTACTTCTCCGCCTCCTTGATGATGGCGGCGAACTGCTCGTCCTCCAGCGCTTCCGGGGGTATCTCGTACTTCTCATAGTCGGCGGTGTAGTATTTCCCGATGTACTCCGAGCCGCCGAACAGGTCCGGGCGGTTGCCCAGAGTAGTTACACGCTTTTGATCCGCTGGCTGCTG
>OHAU01003002.1_pt1 | contig 14556 bp, 8 predicted proteins | sample 1577181 | NCBI WGS metagenome assembly OHAU01 (sample SAMEA3541472, study PRJEB24748) | human gut metagenome | biome: human gut; feature: human-associated habitat; material: faeces | place: China | collected 2012
CTTATAACTGATACCAGCAACGGAAAAATGTATGTTGGCTGCGAGAGCAGGTATCTGCTCACGGATGTTCTGCGCGGTCAGTGGCATTTTGAGGGCTTTGCAATTACCGATTTTCTCTTTGCGTTGAGAAACGGAGAAAAGGCAATAAAAGCCGGCATGGACGTGGAGATGCCGATGAAGATACTTTATACCGCGCTGCCGATATATTTAAAGAGCGGAAAAATATCGCAGCGGGATATCGACACGGCGGTTCAAAACGTCTTGGCGGGCTTAATAAAGATAACGCCCAAAATCAAGCGCCAATCCAAAGATGTTATCGCTTGTAAAGCCCATGCGATGCTTGCAAAAAAGGTTGCGTGCGAGGGCACGGTTTTGCTGAAAAACAACGGCATACTTCCGCTTAAAAATGTCAAAAAAATCGCCGTTGTCGGGCGGTATGCCAACAAAATCAATGTCGGCGACCACGGCTCGAGCAGCGTTGCGAGTCCGTATACCGTAACGCCGTATGAGGGCCTTTGCAATGCGTTCGGAAAAGAAAATGTCGTGCTTTGTGAGAGCCTCGATATATCTTCAAGGCTGGATGAAATAAAAGACTGCTCCTGCGTTTTGATTTGCGTGGGCAGCGACTATAAGCAAGAGGGCGAGAATCTTGCAAACTTCTCAAGCAATGACGATGCGGCGGAAAAAGTGCACGGCGGCGACAGATATTCGCTGCGCATCCCGTCGAACGAGGTGGCGCTCATTCACCGTATCTGCGCAAACTGCGAGAATACGATAGTCGATATTGTCGGCGGAAGCGCCTATATTATTGAGGAGTGGAAGAACGAGGCATCAGCGATACTTCATTCTTTTTACAGCGGAATGGAGGGCGGAAACGCGCTTGCGGATATCCTGACGGGCAAAGCGGTTCCGAGCGGTCATCTGCCGTTTACAATTGCCGAGGACGAGAACGATTATCCGAAGTTCCTGTTCCCCGGAGATAAAACCAGGGTTATCGATTACGGCTACTATCACGGCTATACGCTGCTCGACAAGGAGGGCAAAAAGCCCGCGTTCCCGTTCGGCTTCGGTCTGTCATACACCGAGTTTGAATATTCCGACGTACATATTGAAAACAGCGGCGACAGTTTGACGGTATCGCTGAAAATCAAAAATATCGGCAGCTTCGACGGAAAGACGGTCGTTCAGGTTTATGCGGGAGCGGACGGGGATCATCCCGTAAAGCTTCTCAAGGGATTCAGGAAAATCAATGTCCCGGCAGGGGAAGAAGTCGAGGAGACCGTAACCGTTTACAAAGACGACCTTAAATTCTATGACGAAAAGAGCGGAGAATGGTATTTAGAGGATAGATATACATTCTATGTCGGTCAGGACAGCGAGGACGCGATGCGCCGCAAGCTCGAGGTCACTGTTTGATTAGTTGAGAATATATGAGAAAGGCAGACTGATATTATGGAATATTTTGATTTTGTAAAGAAAGTAAATTATGAGGGAGAGCAAAGCTCAAACCCGTTCGCGTTTAAATTTTATGACCCCGACAGAGTGATACTCGGCAAAAAAATGAGCGAGCATCTGCCGTTTGCCATGGCGTGGTGGCATAACTTGGGTGCGAGCGGCGCGGATATGTTCGGAGTCGGCACGGCGGATAAGTCGTTCGGAGCAGCTCCCGGCACCATGGAGCACGCAAAGGCAAAGGTGGACGCGGGCTTTGAGTTCATGCAAAAGCTCGGAATCAAATATTTCTGCTTCCACGATGTCGATTTAGTCCCCGAGGATAAAGACATAAATGTTACAAACGCGCGCCTTGATGAAATTTCGGACTATATCCTTGAAAAGATGAACGGCACGGACATAAAGTGCCTTTGGGGAACTGCGAATATGTTCGGCAATCCGAGATTTATGAACGGCGCAGGCAGCACCAACGATGTCAATGTCTATTGCTTTGCCGCTGCGCAAATAAAAAAAGCGCTCGATATTACCGTCAAGCTCGGCGGCAGGGGCTATGTGTTCTGGGGCGGAAGAGAGGGCTACGAGACTCTGCTGAACACCGATGTTAAATTTGAGCAGGAAAACATAGCGTCTCTTATGCGCATGGCCGTGGAGTACGGCAGAAGCATCGGCTTTGAGGGCGATTTCTATATCGAACCCAAGCCGAAGGAGCCAATGACGCATCAGTACGATTTCGACGCGGCGACGGCGATAGGCTTTTTGAGGCAGTACGGACTCGATAAGGATTTCAAGCTGAATATCGAAGCCAATCACGCGACCCTCGCCGGTCACACCTTCCAGCATGAATTAAGAATTTCCGCCATAAACGGTATGCTCGGCTCTATTGACGCGAATCAGGGAGATCTCCTTTTGGGCTGGGACACCGATGAATTCCCGTTTGATGTTTACAGCGCGACGATGTGTATGTATGAGGTGCTCAAAAACGGCGGACTTACGGGCGGATTTAACTTTGACGCCAAAAACCGCAGGACGAGCAACACCGCGGAGGATATGTTCTACGGCTACATTCTCGGCATGGACACGTTCGCCCTCGGTTTAATAAAGGCCGCCGAAATCATAGAGAGCAAAACGGTTGACGGATTTATCGAGAAAAAATATGCTTCTTTCAACTCGGAATTAGGTCAAAAAATCAGGAGCGGAGAAGCGACGCTTCCGCAGCTGTCCGAGCTTGCCTGCGAGAAAAAGTCCTGCGAGACGCCCTGCTCCGGCAGACAGGAAAAAATTCAAGGTGAAATAAATCGAATTCTGTTTAAATGAGGTGCGGTAAATGGATTATTTCATAGGGCTCGATATAGGAACCTCATCGGTAAAGGGAATGCTGCTGAGCGAAAACGCGATAGTCAAAACAGCGGAAAGAGAGTATCCCGTATATTATCCCAAAGACGGCTGGAGCGAGCAAAACCCGCAGGATTGGTATGACGGGAGCATATCCGTAATAAAAGAGCTTGTGTCCGATATCGATAAAAACAGCGTTGCATCTGTCGGCTTTTCGGGGCAGATGCACGGCCTTGTCGTGCTCGACGAAAACGACAATGTGATCCGCCCCGCCATTTTGTGGAATGACAGCCGAAGCTCGCGTGAAACCGAATATCTCAATAATGTTATCGGCAAAGAGACGCTCCAGCAAAACACGGGAAACATCGCGTTCTCCGGCTTCACCGCGCCCAAAGTGCTTTGGCTCAAAAACAATGAGTCGGAGATTTTTCAAAAGACGGAAAAAATCATGCTTCCCAAGGACTATGTGGCATACAGGCTCAGCGGAGTGTTTGCGACCGACTGCTCCGATGCGGCGGGCACACTGTATTTTGACACGAAAAACCGCTGCTGGTCTGAGACCATGCTGTCCGTGCTCGGCATAAACGAAAAGAATCTGCCGAAGGTGTATGAGAGCTATCAGACGGTAGGGACGCTCAAAACATCCGTTGCCGATGAGCTGGGACTGAACGAAAACGTCAAAATAGTTATCGGAGCGGGCGACAATGCGGCGTCCGCCGTAGGAACGGATACAATTAAAAGCGGAGACTGCAATATTTCACTCGGCACATCGGGCACGATTTTCGTTGCAAGCGACGAGTTCAACTATGCGCCGAACGGAGCGATACACACATTTTGCTCCGCGACGGGCGAATATCATTATCTCGCCTGCATTTTGTCCGCGGCAAGCTGCCAAAAATGGTGGGTCGAAAACATAACGAAATCATCGTATGACGGAGCTTTCGCCGAATATATCGGCAAAAGTCGGGTCATGTTTCTGCCCTATCTCATGGGCGAGCGCTCGCCGATAAACGACTCGAATATTCGCGGCGCATTTTTCGGTCTGTCGCTCAATACGACAAAAGACGAGATGACCCTTGCCGTATTGGAGGGCGTCGCTTTTGCGATAAAGCAAAATCTCGATATCATCCGGGATCTCGGAATACATATCGAGACTTCAAAAATCTGCGGCGGCGGCACGCGAAATAAAGAATGGGTGAAAATCATCGCATCTGTTCTGGACATCGAGCTTTTGCTTCCGGAGGTTGAACACGGAGCCGTTTTGGGTGCCGCACTGTTGGGCGCAAGAGCCTGCCTGCCGGAGGACGGATATGAGCGGTTAAGAAGCGGCGTCAAGTCAGGCTACACTCGCGTTCTGCCCGACGGCAAGCTCACGAAATACTACGGTGAAAAATATTCGAAATGGGCGGAGCTGTATCCCAAAATCAAAGAGTGATATGCGAGCCCGACAAAATAAAAAATCAAGGCAGAGGCGCGCCCTCTGTCTTGATTTTTTTGCTGTAAAAGTGAGGTTGCATATTTAATTTAGGGTTACATCATGTTATACGATTTGCGGCATTTAAGAGATAAGAACATAGCCTGATTTTTCTGCCGAAGTCCGCTTTTTTGGACACAAAAAAATTACCTATATACAAATACGGTTTTTTATGATAAATTAGTCCTGCAAGGGAAAATAATGACTTTTCACTTCTGTCCGTAATTTTATGACAGCCTTTTGAAATTTGGATGACGACCGCAAATCGATCGTATCAGAAACCAAATGCGAGAATACTTGCGAGGCTTTCGGTTGAATATAGAACGAACTCATGACTATTGCTACAACAATCATGATTATTCAAACGTTCATTTGAATTCCGGAAACTCTAAGACGGAACAACCGACAACGTTAACTTATGCGGACAGAGGCACCCAAACAAGCAATACGGTCGCAACCTATTCGCAGCAAACTCAGCCCGAGAAAAAAAGGCTGCTACATCGCTACGGCAGTATACGGCTCATACGATGCTCCCGAAGTAATGACTCTTCGCAGATTCAGAGACGAAACATTGAGAAATTCGGCTTTCGGACGTTGGTTTATTCGTACCTACTATCGTTTGAGCCCGCCTGTTGCGAAGAGGCTGAAGAACGCAAGGCACATAAACGGATTTGTTCGCTCGATTTTAGATAAGTGGGTGGAAAAGCTGAATAATAAGCGGCAGTAAACTTTAAGGGCTGCAAGCTCGGATTATATAAAAATACGAGCTTGCAGCCACTTCAAAAAAGGCGATATCTTAAACTGATATCGCCTTTCGTATAGGTGCATTTAGATGGTTGAAAACGAAGCAACAGGCGGGGAATTATCAGTTTTTTGGAGGCACTTTTGGCCGCGCGGACGTCCCAACTCGCGGGAAAAGAATGGGCGTTTTCTATGGATTTTTTTTCATATTTATGATATAATTAAGAAAAAGAAGGGGACATAAAAACGGTGCTTCGACAACTGAAAATTGTTCCGATTCAGCAAGAAAAATCCCGGGCAGCATTGATACTTTGCTTCTGTATGAAATGAGTGCTTGAGGAAGCCGCAGCGTGCAAGCAGCTTTTGCTGCTTGAAGGATTATGTTGCTATAATTGACTAACATAAAGAAACTGCGGCGGTCAGTAATGCCGATATTGAGAAAATCGGCATAACTTTAAGACAACAATATGATGCAAATCATTTAGAAAAAAGGAGAATGAAAAATGAATTTTGATTTTTTGAAGGATCTTTGCGGACTTGGACGTGTTTATGAGAATTGCAATAACGCTGAGAAGCTTGCTGTTGCTATGCCGGCTCAGAGTATGCTTGCGGCGCGCAAAAGTGCGGAGCTGATTGCGAAGTTCATTTATATGGCTGCACACAATGTGGAGACGGAAGATATGACCTTTGCCGACATTCTCTCCGATACGAGCGTAACGGACTTCGTTAATAACGGAGAGTTTATGGACGCGCTTCACTTTATCGAGGAAAGCGGCGATGCCGAAGAAACCGCCGAGACTGCCGTAACGGTTCTTCGCGATCTTCAGTATGTTGCCGGAGAAACCGCATGTATGCTCAGACTGATAGATGATTATCCTGTATTTGAGGATGAAATCGTTGCTTCCTCGGACGATGCGTTTATTGATGAGGAGGATATCGATAAAAAAGCACGCGAGATGTTTTTGGAGTATGCCAAGGATTTTGATGTCCGGGAGGAGCGCGATCGATATATGAAAGAAAAGGATTTTCATGATTACATTAATTATCATTTTAATGCGGATACGGAGATGCATGAGCACCTTAAGTTTGATTACAAGCCCAAACAGACGGCTCTTATTGAATCTCTCGGGATGTATCTTCTTCACCTGCTCTGCCTTTCGATAAAATGCTCTCAGAGAAAAGAATCCCAAAACGATTTCTATGATACGCTCGATGCCCGACTTGTTATTGACGGCTTAACCTATTCCTTCAATGATAAGGATGCATTTATCGAAGCGGTTGTCGAGAAGCTCCCCAAAGCGAACGGATTTATTATCGATGTTTCTTACCCCGGCATATCAATTAAATACTTAGACGGCAAGCTGAACGAATGCGGGGACAGCAAGTTGGATATGCTTATCAAAGATACCGATTGGACGGGCCTCGGAATGTTAGAGCTCCTGCAGCAATACAAGCGCCGAAATCCGTTTGAATATAAGCTTTCGGCTTTCCTCCCCGGGTGCGGAGAATTTGAACATGTAAAAATATCCAAGGGCAGGGATATAGACGTGATGTCTGCTTGCACATACTCGGAGGATCTCTTGGATAAAGACATTGACGGAGTCTGGTGGTCGTACAGTCTCGACTTGGGCGTTGAATTTGATTTTGAAAAGCATCGTGATATTCTTCTGAAATTGCAGGACATTGTAAGAGGCAGTATTCCCGAGGATGAAATCAAATACTGTGAAGAAGTTTGGAAAGACGGTGAAGTTAATCTCCTTTGCGCCGGTAATCAATGGTGTTGCTCACGCATGAGAGAGGTGCAGGACTTTTTGGACAAAGTGAACGAGGTTCTTTTACCGATAAAGGATGAAGTCAGCGCAAGTACAAACGGCTCTTGGGAAGCTCGAAACGATTTCGCGGTAGCAACATGGGTCTGGACCGACGAGGGCTTTAAAGTAATAGGAACCTACTTCTGATTTATCGTCGAAGGGGGCTGAGAAAGAGGATTATAAGCGACCGGATGAATCATGAACGAAGCCATCCGGCTTATGCAGTCGGTATAAGCCGGACAGAGATTCTCCAGGTGACTGCTCAGGCTGAAACCCCAAACAAATTCTCGGCAGAATTTGTTTGGGGTTTGATTGTAATTTCGACAGATTTATGATAGGATATATTCTGTAAAGTTGTAAGTATTTTTAAAAGTATTGAGTTGGAGTGTGATTTGCGGTGAGCGAGTATAACGGAGGATTAACCCGCGAACAGTTTCTCTTTTTTGAAATAAGAGTTGTTGCCTCGTTGTTGACGCAGGGGTTAAGCCGCGACGAAATTTTGAAAAAAATCAGAGATGAAAACCTGTTTCAGTTCCCAACGGAAAGAATGATCTCCTCAATAGCCGGAGCTTGCTTCAGAAGAATTGAAGCGTTGGAGTCCGAGACCCTTGTGTATTGCTTGGCGCATTCTTCCGTTGACGTGGCAAAACAGATTAATCTCTATGCTATGATGAAATATAACCTGGTAGTTTGGGATTTTATGACTACGGTTATTGCCGAAAAATTCAGAACACAAGATTTCGATTTCTCAAAAAAAGATTTAAATATTTTCTTTTTAAGGCTGCAAGAACAAAACGACTCAGTCGCTGCGTGGAGTGATTCAACGATCAATAAGATTAAGCAAGTCTTGACCAAGTCTTTGGTTGAGTGCGATTACTTGGACTCTGTAAAGTCTACCCGGCTGAATCCGGTTGCAATTTCGCCCGAGCTTGAAGATGAAATAAGAGCCAATAACGACGCTGCTGCTTTGGCGGCCTTTAACTGTTTCAGATAAGGAGTATGAGCATGGGTGATATTTTTAGCAGTCTAAACAGGGTTTCGTCAAGGCTTTCGGAGGAAGCTTTTCTCACAAACAAAGGTCTGTCAAATGAGGTCGGAATTCATGTGTTTTGTTATGACCCCAAGGATGAGCTGACGGTCAGGGAATATTTTGCCGGTCTTAAAGAAAAAGAAGATGTGCCGTTTAGATTGATTGAACGCGACCTCTATGAAATCTTTCTGGAAATATGCGAAGAAAAGCGTATTCTGAAAGGCATTCCCAATATGGAAGACCGAAAAGGGAAAGAGTATCTTTCCGAACAGCTTCAAAAGGTTGCAACCCCGGAAGCTTTTGTGGAAAAGATGAAATACGAACCTCATGAAAAAGGGGATGTGCTTGTAATTTCCGGCGTCGGCAAAGTTTATCCATTCATGCGGTCACATAAGATTTTGGATAACATCCAACACATTTTCTCGGACATACCGGTTCTTATGCTGTATCCCGGAACATTTAACGGACAGGATCTCGGTTTATTCGGAAAGTTTTTGGACGGTCACTACTACAGAGCTTTCAACCTGTTGTAATAAAGGAGAAACGGAAATGCAATTGAAATATATTTATGAACACGATATTGAACGCGATATTAACGGTGTCATTAAGGTTGCGCAGAACGATGAAGAAAGCATTAAACAGGAGCTGGGGGAGTATATTATCACCCGTGAGCTTCGCAAGCATTTTAACACATTCTTTAATAACTATGAGCGGTCGCTGAGCTATCCTACGGATAAAATCGGCGTTTGGATTTCCGGTTTTTTCGGAAGCGGTAAATCACACTTTCTTAAAATACTGTCCTATCTTCTTTCCAACGATACCGTGGCCGGAAAGAAGGCGGTGGACTATTTTTCCGACAAGTTTGACGATCCTATGATGTTCGCTCAGCTGGGGCGCTGCGCGAGCGTTCCCACAGATACGATACTGTTTAATATCGATTCCAAGAGTCCAATCAATAAGGATAATACCGCTATCCTTCGTGTTTTCGCAAAGGTCTTTTATGAATATCGCGGATTTTACGGCGATGATCTTAAGGTTGCAAAGCTGGAACAGTATATTGAAAAATCCGGCAAAACGGAGGCGTTCAAGGCCAAGTTTGAAGAAATCCACGGGGACAGCTGGGAGGAGTCCCGCGACGCATTTTCTTTCTTTGAGGATGATGTGGTTGAGGCTCTTACCGAAACTCTCGGAATGAGCGAGACCGCCGCCCGAAATTGGTTCAACGGAACCGAGACGGCAGATATGTCCATTGAGCAGCTTGTGAAGGAAATAAAAGAATACATAGATTCAAAGGGCAAGGATTTTCGGCTTCTCTTCATGGTAGATGAGGTCGGTCAGTATATCGGCTCGGACGGAAGCCTTATGCTGAATCTGCAGACTATCGTTGAAGAAATCGGCTCAAAATGCGACGGACGCGTTTGGGTCATGGTCACAAGTCAGGAGGCCATTGACTCGATCACTAAAATCAGCGGCGATGACTTCTCGAAGATTCAGGGACGCTTTAACACAAGACTCAGCCTGTCATCCTCCTCGGTTGACGAGGTAATCAAGAAGCGTATTCTCGCAAAAACGGTTGAAGCGACCGAAGCGCTCAAGGCGAGCTACAACAAAAACAGCGCGGTGCTGAAAAATCTGTTTGCCTTCAATGATGCGGTTTTGGACTTGAAGGGATATACGAGCGAATATGACTTTGTTGAAACCTACCCGTTTGTGCCGTATCAGTTCCGCCTCATGCAGAATGTGCTGGCTCAGATCCGTAAACACGGCAACTCCGGAAAACACCTTTCGGGCGGCGAGCGGTCTATGCTTTCCGGCTTCCAGGAGGCGGCGCAGGCTATTAAAGACAAGGATGAAAACACGCTTGTATCGTTCTGCCTTTTCTATAACACTGTGCATACCTTCCTCGAGAGCACAATTCGCCGCGTTATTGACCGCTGCCAGTCGGCGGCAGACAGCCATGACGGCATAGAAGATTATGATGTCAGCATTTTGAAGCTTCTGTATCTCATTCGCTATGTCGATGATATTAAGTCAAATGTTGACAATATCACGACGCTTATGGTTGATGATATTCGCGCCGATAAGATAAATATGCGCAGGGCAATTCAGGAGTCATTGGATCGCCTTGTATCGCAAAACTATGTTGCGAGAAACGGCGACGCTTATACCTTCCTGACCGATGACGAACAGGATATTGAAAGAGATATACGCAATACGCCGGTAAACAGCAAGGAAATCATTGATGCTATTTCAAAGAGTATCTTTGGAGAATTATATGTCAGCAAAAAATTCAAATATGGCAATAATGATTTTCCCTACGATCAAATTATTGACGATGCCGTAATCGGGCAGCTGACCGGTTCGGTTCGTCTGCATATTTTGACCGTTGCAGCCGATATGTATACAACCGGAGAACAGGCGCTGCTTATGCGCTCTAATAGCGATAACGAAGCAATTTTGGTTCTTTCGGATCAATATCCGTATTTTGAAGACTTGGAGAATGCCAAAAAGATCCGCAAATATGCAAAGGAACGCAATGTTGCGCAGCTCCCCGAGGCGATTCAGCGTATTATTCGAGATAAGCAACAGCAGGCGTCCGCTTATGAAAAAGCGGCAACGGAGCATATTGCGTCGGCTATTATTGAAGCAAAAACATATGTTGCCGGTGAGGTTGTCTCTATCAGAGCCTCCTCGGTGAAGGATAAGATCGAAGCGGCTCTTTCCGCTCTGGTGGAGAGCGTTTATACCAAGCTCGGATATATCAGGCATAACTTTTATAACGACAGCGAGCTTCTGCAGATACTTTCAAATCAAAATATGCAGATGACCGTTGGCGGAGGCGTGGATGTCTATAATCCCGAAGCGGTGGAGGAGATCGAGCAGTTCTTGAGAATGCAGGAAATGAGAATGCTTCCTACCTCCATGGGCGATATCCAGCGCCGATTCTCCGCCGTTCCGTATGGCTGGCGAGAGATTGATATTGCCGCAGCCGTCTGCTCTCTGATTTCCATTCAGAGGGTCTCTATCAGCTACAGCGGCAACATGATCCAGTCTACGGACAGGCATATTCCCGATTATCTGAGAAGAAAGACGGAAATAGACAGGACGAATGTCACCCGCAGGATTGCCATCTCCGACGAATTGCTGAAAAAGTCCCGCGAATTCTTAAAAGACTATTTCAATACCATGGATGTGCCTTCCGACGAAGACCGTCTGATTTCCTATGTCCTTGACAGCTTCACGGCGGAGAGAGACAGGCTGCAGAGCCTTTTGGATACAGCTTATGCGGTCGGATCATATCCGGATAAGGCTGTTGTAGAAAACGGCATTAAGCTCTGCAACGATTTGCTCTCTCAGAAGAAAGATAATACGGCGCTTCTGAACAAAATGGTTTCCTCGGAGGATGATTTCTTAGACCTGAGCGAAGATATGGGATATGTTCTTGCATTCTTCAAGAATCAAAAAACTATCTATGACGGCGCGGAGACGCTGCTGTCTGCGCTCGCTACCGAGACGGAGTATCTGCAGGCCGAAGGGGAGGCGACAGGCGCGCTGGCGAGAATCAGAAGCATTCTTGCCATGCAGAAACCGTATAGAAATATTGCCGAGCTGCCGACTCTGATTCAAACGGTTAAGACGGTCTACAGTCAGCTCCTTGACCTGAAAAAGCAGGATGTATATTCCGAAATTCAGGCCGCAATGGGAGAGATACACCAGACGGCAGGGCTCGATCAAAAAGAGATTGCGGCGAAGGCCGACGAAGCCCTTGTCGCAAAGCGAAAGGCGGCCTCCGAGGCGGCAACGCTGACGCAGCTGGACGCCATGAAGATTCAGATTTCCGGGATTCGCCAGCAGTATATCAAGGCGCTTATGGTGCCGAGCGATCCTGCGGAAAAAATTGCGACTGTTTCAAGGAGCAGCCTTGGCTACAGCATTAAGCTGAAAAATGAGGCTGATATTGACAAATACGTTGCTGATATAAAAGATAAATTGACTGAAATGCTTGAGGGCAACGACGTTTTGCATATTATCTGATTTATCGTCTGCCGAAAAGAGGAAGAATAGATGAACAAAACCGCGATAAAAAACTTTGCCGTTGAGGCGCGAGTTCAGCTCATTGAAGCTGTCAAGCAGAGGGCATATGAATACGAGATAACCGAGGACGGCGAGAACAGAGGCGACTTGGAGAGCATCGGCGGCCATGTGCTGTCCGCGCAGGTAAAGGAGCAGCGCAGGGAGCTGATTTCTCAGATTCAGCATAAGGGCTATACGCAGGTGATGGAGGAGGCGGCATATACCTGGTTCAACCGCTTCATCGCCCTTAGGTTCATGGAGGTCAACAACTGCCTTCCCTCGAAAGTCCGCGTTTTTACCGATGAAAACGGCGCGTTTAAGCCCGAGGTCTTGAAGCAGGCGATGTCCGTTGAGCTTGACGGATTGGATAAAAACAAAGTTTTGCAGCTGCTCGACGCGCAGGCAAACGAAGAGCTATATAAATATCTGCTCATCACGCAGTGCAACGAGCTCAATCGCAGCCTGCCCGAGATGTTCGAGACTATCTCAAACTGGACGGAGCTGCTCTTTCCCGCGAATCTTTTGAGAAGCGACAGCGTCCTCGACCGCATGGTGACGGAGATCCCGGAGGAGGACTGGCAGGATGCAGTCCAGATCATCGGCTGGCTGTATCAGTATTATAACGACACACGAAAAAACGAAGTTATAAATATCTACAAGGGAACGGTTAAAAAAGAGGATATTCCCGCTGCGACGCAGCTTTTCACAACAGACTGGGTCGTCCGCTATATGGTTGATAATTCCCTCGGACGCTACTGGATTGAGCGCCACCCGGAGAGCAAGCTTGCGGAGAAGCTGGAGTTTTTCGTCGCGCCGAAGAACGGTGAAATTAAGCATATCAACGAGCCTGTAAATCCGGAGGATGTCAAATTTTTCGATCCGTGCATGGGTAGCGGTCATGTTTTGGTATACGCCTTTGAGGTTCTGATGGAGATTTACAAAGAAAGCGGCTATACCGAGCGTGATGCGGCGGCGATGATCGTCCAGAACAATCTTTTCGGCTTGGATATTGATGACCGAGCTTCTCAGCTTGCCTACTTTGCCGTTATGATGAAAGCAAGGAGCTATGACCGACGTTTCTTGAGCCGCGGTATTACTCCGAATATTCTCGCTATAAAAGAGAGCAACTACATGGGCATAGCTGTTCGGGAAGAGCTGACTGCGGATGCACAGATGAACGCTGTCAGCCGATATCTTGCGGATACCTTCCGCGACGCAAAGGAAATGGGTTCTATTATCACCGTCGAGCCAAAGGACTACGACGGCTACATTGCATATCTTGACGGATGTGACGGAAAGGGACAGATCGCGGTCAATGATTTGGCTTGGCTGCAGAATACCCGTCCTATGCTCAAGGCACTGGCACATCAGGCGAAGGTGCTGTCGGGGAAATATTCGGTTGTCTGCACAAATCCGCCGTATCTTAACAAGATGGATGGCAAACTAAAAACCTTCGTGACCGAGAAATACAAGGACTATTCCGGCGATCTGTTCAGCGTCTTCACCTATCGCAATTTGATGTTCTGCAAGCAGGATGGCTACTGCGGTTATATGACGCCTTTCGTCTGGATGTTCATTAAGACCTATGAAAGGCTGCGCGAGTTCATCATCCGTAACAAGAGCATTACCACGCTTGTTCAAATGGAGTATTCCGCTTTTGAGGAAGCGACTGTGCCAATCTGCTCCTTTGTCTTGAAAAACGGGAAAGCAACTGAGAACGGGCTTTACTTCAAGCTGTCCGATTTCAAGGGCGGTATGGAAGTTCAGAAGCAGAAGGTCTTGGAAGCACTTGCGGATAAAAACTGTGGGTACTTCTATGAAGCTGATCAGTCTAACTTCTCCAAAATCCCCGGCTCTCCGGTGGCGTATTGGGTGAGTGATGCAGTATTTAGAACTTTCAACGGTCTTAAAGTCAAAGATGTCCTTCAGCAAAAAATGCGCATGAACACAGGAGACAATGAACGATTCCTCAGATTATGGCACGAGATCTCAAATTCCAAAATGTTCAGAGGAAATCGATGGATTCCATTTAGCAAGGGGGGCGAATATCGAAAATGGTATGGAAATATGGAATATGTTCTTGATTATATGGATAACGGCAAGGAGTTTAAGCGCTGCCCAGGTTATCGCGGTAGTGATGAAAAAAACTACTTTATGGAAGGAATTGTCTGGACTGATATTTCTTCGGCAAATGTTTCTTTTCGGTATCTACCAACCAACTGCATAGCTGGTGCTGCTGGTCCAATGTTGGGTACAATAGATGACCAATTTGATGTGTTTTGTCTTCTTGGTTTTTTGAACAGCAAGGTTTCTGTTCTCTATGCGAAGCTTCTTTGCCCTACACTTCATTTTCAATGGGGCGATATACAGAAATTTCCCATTCAATCGGATTGTACTAGTGTGAATGCTACTGAAAGTATATCAATTTCTTGTATAGACATTGAGAGGCAAGACTGGGATTCCTATGAAACCTCATGGGATTTCAAGCGGAATCCGCTGGTGTGACCCCTCAGTCTCGGCTGCGCCGAGCCAGCTCCCCTTTCAGGGGCGCCGTGACCGTATGCCTCCCCTGAAAGGGGAGGGGAACCGCGCAAGCGGTGGAGAAACAGAAATCCGCGCCCCAATTTGCCTCCCCTGAAAGG
>OHAU01003021.1_pt1 | contig 14448 bp, 9 predicted proteins | sample 1577181 | NCBI WGS metagenome assembly OHAU01 (sample SAMEA3541472, study PRJEB24748) | human gut metagenome | biome: human gut; feature: human-associated habitat; material: faeces | place: China | collected 2012
GGTTGACGGCTCTGCCGACATAGAAGTTGATGTCGGTAGCCTCCTCGAACAGCATGCGGCATATGAGTGAAGCGCCGTCGCGCTTGAAGCCCCATTCCTCATACAGTTCATTTTTGCCTAACGCATCTTTGGCATACTCAATGACCTTGTTTATCGTTATGACTCCCTCGGTCACCAGATCAACGCCCTCGATCTCCGCGATCGGCGGAACGTCGCTCTGTTCAAAATTGAGGCTCGCCTTGAGCGGCTTGCCCAGATATTTGGCGGCGATGGACGAAGTTGTGCCGCCGCAGATGATGTGCTTGCCCTTACACCAAAGCGCTGTATTGCAGGACTCGGGCGGATATCGCTTGCATAATACCCGCCCAAAGTTCTGTTTAATGAGAAATGAAATTTTGAAGCCGCTTGTAAGCAGCCGACAAAATGGAGTTGTCTAATTGAACCGCCCATATGGGCGGTATTTGTAAAACTAAGGAAACGTCGTAACGCTTCCTATACAAAGGCGAATGAGCCTTTTGATAACCTAAGTTAAAATCCAAGTCACGTCTTTTCGTCAGCCATCGTTTTACCGTCCGCAAACTTGTGCGCCCGATTCGTCCCGGAACGCCCGATACTTAACTTCTCGCGCTTCCTCGCGCTTGGATTTTTGGAGCATCCTGCGTGACTCGAACACGCAACCCGCTGCTTACAAGGCGGCCGCTCTACCATTGAGCCAAGGATGCACACGGGATATTGGTTGCGGAGACGGGACTTGAACCCACGACCTTTAGGGCATGAACCTAATGAGCTACCAACTGCTCCACTCCGCTATATAAAACAACAGCAAGCAAACCGTCTAACAATTGTCTAACACCATTATTATTTAGCGATTTTTTGCACCATGCGAACCGTTTATTAATTGCGTTATATAGGTAAAATCACGGTTCTACACTGCATGGAATCGAATGACACTGTTTGATATTCGCGTCACAACCACTGTTAACCGCAGGGTCGTTGGTTCGAGTCCAACAGGGGGAGCCAGGAAAAAAGCACTTGCAAATGCAAGTGCTTTTTTCAATTAAGCGCACCTTCGGTGCATGAAAAATGAAGTCGCTTCGCTAATGAAGTGCGATAAACCGCATGAAAAGCAAAGTGTGCGCACTTCGTGCGAGCATAGCGAGCACTACCACTGGGATTAACAACTAAATAATCTGTCAAGCCGGATACACTTGTACGGTACTGATCACCTTTTTCAATAACCTTTTTTATTATCGGATTATCTTTTGGGGAATCCAAAAGCCCCGTGAATACAAAAAGCGTCTCGTTAAAATCAATAGTCGGAGCCTCTTCCACATATTTTCCATACTGTTGCAGCCACCGATCTGCCAATTGATCTGTCATTAGATTTTTTTTGCCTTTCATAATGTAAAGTTTAAATTCTGCTTAATGTAATTTTCCTTCTGCCGATATGTCTTAAAGGTTTGTCTTATGAACAGCCTCATTTTTCTGAGTGATGTGTATCATATTATTGTCTTAAAGTTATACCGATTTTCTCAGCACTTGCATTGATGAATGCCGCCGCAGTTTCTTCCGTTAGTCCATCACAACAGCATATGCCCTCTGCTTCGCGGCTTCAATGAACAATGCACTCCGAGCGCAAAGTTTTTTATTGCGTTTTTGTTTATAACACCATTTTTCTGTTATTTTATACCTCGGCTCCGGTTAACTTGAAACCGTCATCCGTCCAGTTCCACTCGGCAGACGCAAACGGCTCTTCACAACGGAACCATTCACCGTCGGCTCTGCAGCTGCATTCGGACTTAATAGGTTCAATAATACTGTTAATTTCGTCAAGGAAATCCTGCACTGTGCGAAGGGTATCCGGCAAAAACTGGATATCGCTTATCAGCAGTTCCGGTTCATCCTGCCAATCGGTCTTACAGAGTTCATATTCTTCATCAGACAAATACTTCTTCACGCACTCGCGCAGTTTACGCTGAATGTCAGGATGTTTCTCATAGCTGAATTCAACAGCAAGAGTTACTCCAAGGGTATACCACCCGTTCGGGTACTCCTTATCCAAAACATACTGCGAATAGCGGGATTTTAAATCGTCCCACTCGCCGTTTTCGAATTTTCTGCAATAACCTTCGCTGTGGCTAAGCAACAGCTCGTAAATAGAATATGTAAAATTCTCATATTCACCCATCTCGGTAACTTCATCGCAAAACTCGGCTCTTCGCTCTTTGCTGTTAGCTTTGAACCACGGTGCGGCCGATGGTCCCGAATAACTACTTTTAATCTTAAATCCATCGGCAAAAGGCAGGTCTTTCAAAACGCCATATAAAAAATTTAGCAAGTTATCGGTGGTATATCCGTTTTTGCCGTATATGGTCAATTCAGCAGAATAATTTATCTTTCTTCCCTCCAGCACGCCGTACAACTCTCCGCGCATACTTTTTAACGCTCGCATACCCAGAAAGCCGAAATATGCTTGAATGGCTTTAAGCGAACTTTCATGTGCCGGTTTATGCTTGAATTCTATAATCTCGTTCAATTCAACTTCTCCGGGCACAAATTCATACCCGGAATCTATTGAGTTGAACTCTTCAAGCAGATTATCAATATTATTTTGGTAGTAATTATCGCGTTCTACTTGAGCGTTATATTTTTCCACATACTCAAGAAACATTTGCTGTGCTTTTTCTTCTATATCTTGCTCTTCTACAAATTTGACTTCCGGATAAAAATTAATTTTGCTGTCAAAAGATGGATATTTTTTTATCAATCCAAATATACAAGCTGTTTCACCTGCCACATAATGAAGGTCAGACAAAACACCGAGTGCTTCCTCAACCGTTTCCTCCTCGTCACCATGAACGGCTCGGTTGCCGCTTTTGCGGATGTAATGAAAAGCATTAATTACATTGCGATTGTTAATAAAATCACATACGACGGGGTCGCTTAAAATATCCACAAAAGACATGGATTTCATATTCTCATTATGCGCGGCAATATAAATGAACTTCGCCAAAAGCTCTGCGCTTTTACGTGCTGTAAATACGCTCTGAACCGGCATTGTCATAGCAAGCTTCTCGGCATTGTTGCAATTCTCATAAACATATCCGAGTCCACGAAGACCTTTTAAAAAATCAAAATTCATTCTTTGCTCTCCCTGATAAAATATTTGCATCATACTTATTGCTTTTTACCTTTATTTACTATTTACACTTGTAAGACTAATTTATCACAAAAAAAGGTATTTGTATATAGGTAATTTTTTATGTCCGAAAAAACGGACTTCGGGAAAAAATAAACCATATTTTGTCCGAACGCCGCGAATAGTATATGTACAAAAAATGCACCAATAAATTTCTACCGCACGCAAATATCACTTTTCAAAACAAGACGAGTTGTCTCAGCTTGAATGTCGGTTCGAGTTTTTGCCGACTTCTGACCGAATAATCGGACTTATCTTTTTCTGTGATGATTGCATATTGACTATATTATGTTGAGGTGTTATAGTGGTGCTATAAGTAATTTTTGATTTTGAATGAGTAATTATATTTTGCGATAATTGTAATAAAATGCCGTATTAATATATTCAGAAAATGATTTGCTGCGTAAAAATCGTTAAAGATGATAATTCCGTTTGGCAGATAGCCTTCCCGTACCTATTTTTATTTTTTAACCGCGCAGTTGAAAACGGCGACACATTTGATCGACTAACGGTGTTATTTAGTTATGAACAATGAAACATTTGAACAATTGAATAGTTTGGCGCTTGAAATTCTCAAACTTTCAAGAAACACACTGCTTGTCAATTTTAGATTTCTTGATATTGCGCTGTGTCGATTTGAGTATATTCGTTCTGATGCACCGATTATCGCAACTGACGGGGAGCATCTGATCTATAATCCCGTAAGCGTTTTAAAAGAGTATAAAAGTGAAAGTGAAATGTCGGTAAGAACATATCTGCACATGGTTCTTCACTGCGTTTTCAGGCACCTTTTCGTTGGGCAGAATATTAAAGAAGATTATTGGAATTTGGCGTGCGATATAACTGTTGAATATTTAATCAACGAATTGAACTTGCCTAAAACAAAAGTCGGAAGGGTTGACGGTCAGAAAGATTTTATTCGCAAGCTGCAAAATAATGTAGACTTGATTACGGCTGAAAAAGTCTATGCGCATCTGACAAAAAATATTACCGAAAATGAGCTGAGAAAAATACAGCCGCTGTTCTATTGCGATAATCATGATATATGGTATGCGAGTGACGAGGACGGCTCCAATCGATTTACTGATGGTTCCGATGATGACAACAGCGATAATCAGCTGAACAATCAGCTGAACAGGCAAAAAAGCCAAGATGAAGAGCAGAATGACGATGATTCTGAAAATCAAAATAGCGAATACGGTGAATCGGAATCAAGCTCTCGAAAGGATAGGCTGGAAAAGCAATGGCAAGACATTTCGAAGCGAGTTCAGACCGATCTTGAAACTTTTTCAAAGGATAGAGGTGATGAGGCCGGCGGAATGATGCAAAATCTCAAGTCTTTGAACAGAGAAAAATATGATTACACCGAGTTCTTGAAGCGTTTTGCCGTTTTAGGTGAGACGATGAAAATCAATGATGACGAATTCGATTATGTATTTTATACATATGGACTTCAGCTTTATAAGAACATGCCTCTTATTGAGCCGCTCGAATATAAAGAGGTAAAAAAAATAAAGGAGTTTGTTATTGCCATTGACACCTCCGGTTCAGTTTCGGGAGACCTTGTTCAGACTTTCTTGCGAAAGACTTATAACATTTTGAAATCGTCAGAGTCTTTTTTCGAACAAGTTAACATCCATATTATTCAATGCGATTCTGTCATTCAGGAAGATCATAAAATAACGAACGAAGAAGAATTTGATGACTATATAGGAAAAATGGTTCTCAAGGGCTTTGGGGGCACGGATTTCAGACCTGTATTTGACTATGTTGATTCATTGAAGGACTTCAACAATCTTAAGGGTCTGATATACTTCACAGACGGATGGGGGCTTTTCCCGGCAAAAAACCGTATTATGACACGGCATTTGTGTTTATTGATGATGATTTTAACAATTACGAAGTCCCGCCATGGGCAATTAAACTTGTTTTGCAAAGAAATGAAATATAAATTCAAGGAGAAAAAGCTATGAGTAATAATACGAATGATTTTTTAATTGAAAACGGCATATTGACTAAGTATAGAGGAAATAAAAAGGATGTTGTAATCCCCAACGGCGTAACAAGTATCGGAGAGAAAGCTTTCAAAAATTGCGACAGCCTCACAAGTATAACCATCCCTGATAGCGTAACAAGTATCGGAGACCATGCTTTCTACGATTGTAGCAGCCTCACAAGCATTAATGTCGCGGACGCCAACAGGTATTATTCCGATGAAGACGGGGGCTTGTTTAATAAGGAAAAAACCGAGCTGATACGATATCCCGAAGGTAAATCTGAATCCACATACGCAATCCCTGATAGCGTAACAAGTATCGGAGACAGTGCTTTCAGTGATTGCATCCGCCTCCCAAGTCTAAACATCCCCGACAGCGTGACAAGCCTCGGAGACCATGCTTTCTTCAAATGCGACAGCCTTACAAGCATAACCATCGGTAACGGCGTAACAAGCATCGGATACGATGCTTTCGGCAGTTGCACCAGCCTCGCAAGCGTAACCATCCCCGACAGCGTGACAAGCCTCGGAGAATTTGCTTTCAGCGGTTGCAGTCGCCTCGCAAGCGTAACCATCTCTGATAGCGTAACAAGTATCGGAGACGATGCTTTCAGAGATTGCATCAGCCTCACAAGCATAACCATTCCAGACAGTGTAACAAGTATCGGAGAAGGGGCTTTCGAAAATTGCGACAGCCTTACAAGCATAACAATCCCCGACAGCGTAACAAGCATCGGAAGCAATGCTTTCTACGATTGCAGCAGCATCGCAAGTATAACGATCCCCGACAGCGTAACAAGCATCGGAGGAAATGCGTTTAAATATACAGCGTTATACAATGACGCATCAAAGTGGGAAAACGGTGTTTTATATATCAGAAATCATCTTATAGATGCAAAAAAAATGACTTCTTATGAATATGTCGTGAAAAACGGCACAAAGACTATTGCCGGTAGCGCATTTTGGGATAACAAGCTTATGTACATAACGATCCCCGACAGCGTAACAAGCATCGGAGAAGGGGCTTTCAAAAATTGCGACAACCTTACAAGCATAACCATTCCAGACAGTGTAACAAGTATCGAAGACAGTGCTTTCGGTAGTTGTACCAGCCTTACAAACATAATTATCCCTAGCCGCGTAAAAGACATTAAAAGTGGAGCTTTCGAATATTGCTACAGCCTTACAAGCATTGATGTTGCGGACGACAACCGGTATTATTCCGATGAAGACGGGGTCTTGTTTAATAAGGAAAAAACCGAGCTGATACAATATCCCAAAGGTAAATTGAAATCCACATATGCAATTCCGGATGGCGTAACAAGCATCAGCGACCATGCTTTTGAAAGATGCTTCAGCCTCACAAGCATAACAATCCCTGAAAGCGTAACAAGCATCGGAGACTATGCTTTCAGCGGTTGCAGTCGCCTCGCAAGCGTAACCATCGGTAACGGCGTAACAAGTATCGGAGGCTGTGCTTTCGGCGGTTGCAGTCGCCTCGCAAGCGTAACAATCCCTGAAAGCGTAACAAGTATCGGAGACTGGGCTTTCAGTGATTGCATCAGCCTCACAAGCATAACCATTCCAGACAGTGTAACAAGTATCGGAAAAGGGGCTTTCGAAAATTGCGACAGCCTTACAAGCATTAATGTTGCGAGCGACAACCGGTATTATTCCGATGAAAACGGCGTCTTGTTTAATAAGGAAAAAACTGAGCTGATACGATATCCCGGAGTAAAATCGGAAGACGCATACACAATTCCCGACAGCGTTGAAAAAATTTGCAGAGGAGCGTTCCATCAATGCGAAAGACTGAAGGACATAGTGTTCAATAAGAGTTTGAAGGAGATCGACTACAGAGCCTTTTCAGGCTCCGGGATTACAGACATTAATATATCTCCCTGTGTAAGCGAGCTGGAGATATCATACGAAGCTTTTGCGGAATGCGCGGAATTGAAATCGGCAGTAATTCGCTTGGAAAAGCCCATAGGATCGCGGATTAATATAGAAAATAATATATTCTATTTATGCCGCAATATAGAAAGAATTGAACTTTCCGAAGAGTGTCGGGATGTTATAGACCTTAAAGATATAAAACAAGCTCACGTTGTTTCATATGGTGTTAAAATAAGCGAAGTGCCGACTAATTACAAAAAGAATTATTTAGCCGGTTTCGTTGAGGCGTATGACAAATATCCGGAAGAAATTTTTAAGGAATATATTTCTTATTTTAAAAGAGCGTATAAAAAGTTTGAGCCGGATTTATTGGATAATGTCACCTTACTTCGCATCTTTGTCGACAACAAGCTCATTAAAAGAGAGCGCATAGATGCTCTGATTGAAGAAGCAAACAAAAAAAATAAAACAGAAGTCACCGCAATACTTACGGAATATTTGAAAAAAGAGTTTGGCGTTGGCATGGATAGCTACCTTGACAGATAGGAAGCTGTCATAAAAGAGGAGGAAAGACAGCTTAAAGCTGCGGAACGCAAGGCGAAGAAGGAAGCGGAACTTGCCGAGCTTCGCGAAGATCCGAACGCGCCCGCTGAAATTGTATGGGATATTCAATATTATTCTAATTATTGCAGATTGATGAGGTATCACGGTTGTGCGGAAGAGGTTATTGTTCCGGAAGAGGTTAAAGGACTCAAGGTGGTTGAAGTCAATTACGTACAGGGCAGAAATATTAAAAAGATTTTTGTGCCGGATACGGTAGAAAAAATTGGAAGCCACGCCTTTGAAGGGTGCCGCAATTTGGAAACGATCCACCTCGGGAAGAATGTAAAAAAGATAGGCCAAGAAGCATTCAGAGGATGTGAAAAATTGAAGGAAGTCGTATTTCCGCCTAAGTTTGACTATGTTGAAAAGTGGTTGCTTAGGGATTGTGACAGCCTGGAAAAAATTGTATTTGAATGTCCCGGACATATTAATTATGGTTACGACTGCAATTTCCTGCGAGGTGCGCGTCGCCCGAAGATATATGTCAAAAAATCAGCAGATCTTGACAGCAGGTTTGACTACTTAAAAGATTATGTTGTTGTGATGGAGGAATAATACAATACGGTTATGAATATCAAACAAGCAAAAAACGAAATACAAAATGCTATGAAAGCCTATTTCTCAAAGGATAAGTTTGGAAATTATGTTATTCCGCTTGAAAAACAGCGCCCTGTATTTCTCATGGGCCCTCAGGAATAGGAAAAACCGCCATTATGGGACAGGTTGCTGCTGAATTAGGTGTCAGCCTTGTTTCGTATTCCATGACGCATCATACAAGGCAATCGGCTATCGGATTGCCGTTTATCGAGAAAAAAGAGTACGGGGGCAAAGAGTACAGCGTTTCAAAATACACCATGTCTGAAATCATTGCATCAGTCTATGATATGATTGAAAAGACAGGCAATCCCGAAGGAATTCTTTTCCTTGATGAGGTAAACTGTGTTTCGGAAACGCTTGCTCCGGCTATGCTGCAATTCTTGCAGTATAAGGTCTTTGTCCGTCATCGCATCCCCGATGGCTGGATAGTCGTTACGGCCGGCAACCCTCCCGAGTATAACAATTCTGTTCGTGAGTTTGATATTGTTACATGGGACAGGCTTAAAAGAATTGATGTTGAACCCGATTATGACGCTTGGAAAGAACATGCCTACAGAAGCGGTGTTCATGCATCGATCATAACATATCTTGATGTTAAGAAAAATAATTTTTACAAAATAGAAACTACTGTTTACGGAAAGAGTTTCGTCACTGCTCGCGGTTGGTCGGATTTATCAGATATGATTATTTTGTATGAAAAAAACGACATACCCGTAACAGAGAGCCTGATAACTCAATATCTGCAAAACAAGAAAGTTGCAAAAGATTTTGCAATTTATTATGATCTGTTTAATAAGTATAAGTCAGATTATCAAATAGATTCGATTCTTAACGGCTCGTCCGATAAAAGCATTAAACAACGTGCAAAAGATGCGCAGTTCGACGAACGCTTTTGCTTGATTGGCCTTATTATCGATGCAGTAACCAATGAGATGAAGGAAGTTTGTGAGGCTACTGATTATTTAACTGAACTTATGCGGCCGTTAAAAAAAGCAGCACAACTCAAAAATGTAGAGGAATTTCCTGAATTCCTTTCATCAAGTATTGATGGCTATGAGAGCGATATAGAAACAGGTCTGGAATCATCAAGCATCAGTAAAGATGAAGAGATAAAATACCGCGATTGTATTGAAGAACTTAAAAAGATGCAGACGATTTTTGCCGAAAACAATCCGGGTTCGGCAAAAGCGGCATTCGAGCTTTTGAAAAAAGAGTTCAATTCTCTCACAAATAAATTAACCGAGCAAACAAACGAGGTAGGCGAAAAGTTGTCCAATGTGTTCTCATTCTTTGAAGAGGTGTTCGGCGAGGGTCAGGAAATCCTGATTTTTATTACTGAACTCACTGCCGGCTACTATAGCTCAAGATTTATCAGTCGCTACGGCTGTGAAGAGTACTTCAAGTACAATAAAGATATGCTTTTCTATGAGAGACAGCAGGAGATAATTGAAAAAATAGACGAGTTGTCCTTATGAGGCGGGTATTATAAAGAACAACACTTCTATTGAAATATGTTAGCCGCCGGGATGCTTGCGGATATTAAATCAAACGGCAAAGAAAAAATGCAGAACATTTTCGGCCGGTTTAAGAGCATTGGTTAATCGAAGGATGTGGAAAAAGCGTGACGCATGATAAAGCAACGGAAGAGTCAAAGATGAAGCAGATTATCCTTATAATTAAGGCTATCCAAAACTTGGGTGGCGTGGCTTCGTATGCTCAGATATAAGGAAAACATTTTTTAGGAGTGTATTGCTATATGAACTTTTTATATGAAGAACTTCTTGAAAAATAATTTGTTACTTGAGGAAAATCGAAATTTTAAAGAAAAAATGCGATTCTTAGCAGTTAATCAAAAATTACAGAAAATAATAAAGACGCAGTGTCGGACGCGCAGAATGGATTCATCATCAAGCAGACGATCGATAGGATAACCATCTGCGATAAATATATGCAAATAAAATTCAAATGCGGGGTGACATTCGCCCGTCAATATGTAGAATAAAAAGAATGAACAGCGCCTCGAAATGTCTTATACAGCATTTCGAGGCGCTGATTGCGATTTTTATTGCGGATATTTCTTCAGAAAGTGGTGGAAATAATCACAACGATATGTTACAATTCCGATGAAGAGGGAAGATGAATCATGATTTTTGCCGCCTTTTTCTTTTTATTGAAAAGATGCGTTGTTGAATATAGGAGTAATAATGTAATTTGTGCTTGAAAGAGCAGTTGATACACACAACATGCGGTTCAGCTTTCGCTGTGCCCACTCACATCCACGTACTCTGCAATGAATATAAATTCTCAAGCATGTCTCAACACAGAATTTTCAATGCTGTGTTACGGTGCAAGGCTTTCCGAGCCTTTTGTGTCTTACACGCAGCGGAAAGGAACGGTCATAACAATGAAAGAAAACCAAGAAAAGAAATCAAAGCTTTCCGGATTGGGTGCCACGCTTCAGCTCGGGAATAAGCCGCTTTGGAAGGAACGCGTGTCATATTTCTTCGTGAACCTCGGAAACATCCCTATAATGACCATGGTCAACGCATACCTTTCGATTTTCTATACCGACACACTCGGTATGGACGCAAAGGTCGTCGGAACAATGTTTTTGATCGCAAGAGTTTTTGACGGAGTGAATGACCCGTTCATCGGTTATTTCATTGACAGAGCGCCAAACTCAAAGTTCGGAAAATTCAGACGAATTCTTATTGTCGGAACGATCATCTGCACCTTGAACTATGCCGTGGTATGGATGGGTCCGGCATATGTTTCGGACTCGATGAAGGTTATGGTTGCCTATATTTCATATATGCTTATCGGTGTGACCTTCCCCGTTATGGACATTTCACTCAACAGTATGCTTCCTGTAATGACAAACGATATGGAGGAGCGAAATTTCCTTGCAATGCTAAAAAATTTTGCTTACGGTCTCGGCGGTGGACTCAACCTCATAGCTCCTATTGTTTTCGCAAAGTTCAACTCTTCCGTCAAGGGCTATAATATTATGAATCTGCTTGCTATGGGAATCATCCTTTCGTGCTCGCTCGGCGGAATCACGGGCATTCATCAGCGAGTCGAACCGCTCAAGGATGCCGGATATAAAGCAAAGGATTTTTTAAGAATAATTAAATTGAAGCCGCTTATCGCTTTCTTCATCGGCGGACTCATTGTTCAGACTGGACTTGCGTTCGTTGCAACGTCGAATCCATATTATGCAACGCACGCGCTCGGCTCGATCGGAAAGCTCACTATTATGAATACGGTCGCAATTGTCGGCGGCCCCGTCTCATTGCTTGCCGTTCCGCTCGCGAAGAAGATTGGAAAGCGCAGGATTTATGCTTGCGGAATGATCGTCACGGCGATCGGTTGTCTCGTTCGTCTTGTTGCGGTCAACGACAAAACGAGCGGCCTTGTCGCCGCCTGCATCTCAAGCGTAATTTGCAGCTGCGGAACAAGCTTTGCACAGCTTTTGTATTATTCGATTCAGGCGGATAATATCGACTATGTGGACTACAAGCTCGGCCTGCGTGCTGAGGGCGTGATTGCCGCAGCGACCTCAATGATTACAAAAATCAGCAACGGAATAGGCGCAGCTTTTTCGCTTTACGTTCTTTCATGGACAGCAAACGGCGACGGCTCATACACAAAGTTAGGCCTCAGTCTTGCCGACGGCTTGATTCCGGGTATAGTGGTTTTTGTTGGTGCGATTGTATTCTTGTTGCTTTACAGAATCAACAATGCGGAAGCTGAAAAAATTCAGGCGGTGCTTTCGGAAAGACGGGAGACGGCGAAAAATGAAACTTAAAAATATCCGAATCGATGATCTGTGCGGTTTTGCCGTGACAGACAGTGAAAATCCGCGCTTCACTCTTGAAACCGAAAACGAGCTTGAAAACGCTTTTATTTCTTCATATTCCCTTAAGGTCAAAAGTGACGAAGCTGTCCTTTGGCAGACAGAAGAGCAAAGCTCTACTGTCGACAATATCGTTTATGGCGGAAGAGCTCTTCTCCCGTGCACGGTTTATACGGTAGAAGCGACGGTTTGTGACAATTACGGAAACAAAGCCGAAAAAACGGCGGAGTTTGAAACGGGCTTTCTTTCCGGTGATTTTTCTGCGGAGTGGATAACGAAGCCGAACTATCACGTCGGTTTCGGAAAAAGCCCCATTCCGCTCGTCTTCAAACGTCAGTTTTTGCTTTCGGGTAAGGTGAAAAAAGCGCGGCTTTATTCAACCGCGTTAGGAATTTATTCATTCACGCTTTGCGGAAAAGAGATTTCCGACGACCGCTTTGCTCCCGGTTTCACGAGCTTTGAAGACCGACTTCAATATCAGGTTTATGACATTGCGCCGTTTCTCGAAGAGAAAAACGAATTGGTTTTCACCGTTGCGGGCGGTTGGGCGGTCGGGATTTTCGGCCTGAATAGAAGTAATAAGCTCGGCGCCGACAGGCTCACGCTCAAAGCACTTGTTCAAATCGAATATGACGATGGGCGAAAAGACGAAATTAAAACCGACGAAAGCTGGCTCGTCACCGCTGACGGGCCTGTCAGAGACGTGTCGTTTTATAACGGAGAGATATTCGACGCAACGAAAACCTTAAACAAGGCGATCTTCGAAAATGCCGAAAAAGAGAAGCCCCGTATTTCTCCGCGCCTCGTCGCATCGTACGGAAAATTTGCAAAAATAATCGAAACGCTCGAACCGAAAGAGATTCAAAAAAGCCAAAACGGCTATATCTATGATTTTGGTCAAAACTGCGCCGGAGTTCTCGAACTTGAAATTAAAGGGAGAAAAGGGCAGAGGATAACCGCTCGACATGCGGAGGTTCTTTTGAACGGCGAGCTTTTTACAAAGCCGCTGCGTTCGGCGAAAGCAAAGCTTGAATATGTTTGCGGCGGAGAAGAAGAGACCTACTGCCCGAAATTTACCTTTATGGGTTTTCGTTATGCCGAGCTTTGCGGAATTGAGCCTGAAAACGTCAAGGTCAGAATGAAGGTTATTTCCTCGATTGACGAGGAAACGGGAGACTTTTTCTGCTCCAACGAAAGCATTAACCGCCTTCAAAAGAATATCAGATACAGCGGTTTTTCAAACTTCCTTGAGATCCCGACCGACTGTCCTCAGCGCGACGAAAGACTCGGTTGGACGGGCGACATCTCCGTTTTTGCTTCGACGGCGTGTTTCAACTTCAATATGAACCGCTTTCTTAGAAAGTGGCTTATTGATGTGAAGGCACAGCAGACAAAAGACGGAGGAATCCCCGTCGTTGTTCCTCGGGTCAAACATTTCGGCGGAACAAAGATTACGGCCGGCTGGTCCGACTGTGTTTTCCTTGTCCCGTGGGCGCTTTATCAAAACAGCGGGGACAAAACCATTCTTGAAAAGTTTTATCCGATGATGAAAAGATATCTTTCGGGAGTCGAAAAGAAAGCGGCGGCGTTTTCATTGGGGGAAGATAGATACATTTGGTCGCACGGATTTTCTTACGGCGATTGGTGCGCTCCGAACGAAAATCAAAAGCAATGGATGGCAAAAAAGAAGTGGATTTCAACCGCATATTATGCCAACGATTGCGCCCTCGCATCAAAAATTGCGACCATCCTCGGTTTTGAAGAGGAGGCTAAGGCGTTTCAAGAAAAGCGAAAGTGCATCGAAAACGCATATCGGAACGTTTTTACCGACAAAAAAGGAACGCTCAAAAACGAGTTTCAAACGGCCTATGTTTGCCCGCTGTATTTTGGAATGGTGAGCGGAGAGGAAAGAAAAAAATATGCTGAAAACCTTTTAAGACTCGTGAAAGAAGCCGATAATCATCTTTCCACCGGCTTCCTCGGAACACCATATCTCCTTTTTGCCCTTTCGGACAACGGATATATAAATGAAGCATATGACCTTTTACTTCAGGACACCGTCCCGTCGTGGTTGTATGAAGTCAAAGCCGGAGGAACGTCAATTTGGGAGCGTTGGGACGCGCTTCGACCCGATGGAACCGTCAATCTCGGAAAAGATCCGGGAAGCGGTCTGGTAAACGCTGTCGGCGGAGGAATGGTTTCTTTCAACCATTATGCGAACGGTGCAGTCGGCGATTGGTTATATAGGCGCGTCGCGGGACTCGAAGCGATTGAGCCGGGCTACAAAAAATTTAAGGTTGC
>OHAU01003024.1_pt1 | contig 14444 bp, 15 predicted proteins | sample 1577181 | NCBI WGS metagenome assembly OHAU01 (sample SAMEA3541472, study PRJEB24748) | human gut metagenome | biome: human gut; feature: human-associated habitat; material: faeces | place: China | collected 2012
ACAAAACGGGAGTCAAAATGAAAACGGTTTCGTATTGATTCATACTACTTATTAAATAATTTATTTATTAAAAATACGCACCTCTATTTGAAATGCGGTGCAAAAGTACTGTTTTTTTATGAACTAACCAAATGTTTTTCGTACTTTTGCATTCTATGAAAGGATATATCAAATATTTAGGACTATTTCTCGTGCTGACAGGCATTGTGTTGTTTGCCATTCACATCTTATTAAATATAAAAGGGAATGGCCTGCTTTTTTCTGGATTAACATTGGTAATAGGCGGAACAATAGCCCATGTAAAATTAGAAAAACGCTCATAGTGTAGCGCATATTAAAAACAAAAAGCTCAATGAAATTGTCCATTGAGCTTTTTGTATTATGGTTTACTCTTCGTCTGGTACGATGAGTTTGTATCCCTTACCGTGGATATTGATAATTTCGATTTGGTCGTCAGCTTTCAAATGCTTGCGCAACTTGGTAATGTAAACGTCCATTGAGCGTGCATTGAAATAGTTGTCGTCTATCCAAATTGTTTTCAAGGCATAGTCGCGTTGTAATATTTCGTTAGAGTGTGCGCAAAGTAGAGCGAGCAATTCGTTCTCTTTTGTCGTAAGCTTGGTTGCCTTCTCTGGGTCGTTGTCGAGTGTAAGCAACTGCTTTTGTGTATCGAACGCAAATCGTCCAATTTGGTAGAGCGTTGATTCCTTTGTTCGCTTTCCACGTACACGACGAAGAATGGCCTCAATACGGAATACAAGTTCTTCCATAGAGAAAGGCTTCGTGATATAATCGTCTGCACCAATCTTGAAGCCAGCAAGAATGTCTTCTTTAAGTTGCTTGGCAGTCAGGAAGATAATTGGTATCTCTGCATTTGTCTGACGGATTTCCTGTGCCAATGTAAAACCATCTTTCTTTGGCATCATCACGTCGAGTACACAGATGTCGTACTTATTCTTCAAGAATGTTCTATATCCGATTTCACCATCAGGACAGAGGTCTGCTTGATAGCCCTTAGCCTGCAAATACTCACTCAACAATGTTCCGAGATTCTCATCATCTTCACACAATAAAATCTTGAAATTTTCTTCCATATCTTTTCTCCTTTAATTTAAATTGTTTATTCTTGTTTATTTGTCTAACAGCACAGGCAAAATGATTGTGAATTTTGTGCCTTTGCCGTATTCACTATCTACTCTTATCTCACCTTCGTGCAGGTCTACCATTCTTTTAACGTATGCCAAGCCTAATCCGAAGCCTTTCACATCGTGTCGGTTTCCAGTATGCACACGATAGAATTTTTCAAACACTTTCTTCAAATTCTCTCTCTTTATACCTTGCCCCGTATCGCGTATTGATAAATAGAGGTGGTCGTTTGTATTCCAAGTCTTCAAGTAAACATTTAACGGTTGATCTGCTTTTGCATATTTTACAGCATTATCCAACAAGTTGAATATTACGTTTTGGAAGTGCATTTCGTCTACATACATCTTAGAATCTATTGCATCTATTTCTGTATATACCTTGCCACCTGTATGCTCTACACGCAGTGTGAACGAATGGGCAATGGTTTCCACCATCTCGTTCAAGTCCACATACTTCTTCTTCAGTACGGCTTTCTTGCTGTCGTACATACTCATCTGGAGCACTTTCTCCACCAAGAAGCGCAGACGCTTGGTTTCGTCGTTCACCACCCCACCAAGATGTTCTATCATTTTGGGCGACTTTGTCAGACTCTTGTCGTTCATCATCTGTGCCGCCAACGATATACTTGCTATCGGTGTCTTCAGCTCGTGCGTCATATTGTTTACAAAATCGTTCTTTATCTCCGAGTATTTCTTCTGTCGGAAGATAATCACAATCGTGAAAATGAACGTTACCAACAGTACTATGGTGAAGATGATTGACGGAATCATAAAACGTACACTCGAGAATATGTAGCTGTTCATTTCTGGGAAATGCACTTTTACCACGCCCATTCTGTTTGGTGGGTCGTTGCGAAAAAGCACTTGCGAATAGCTATTCTCTTCCCCATCGCTAACATAGTCGGGACACTTGTACACTTCGCGTCCATCTTGCGTCAGCACCGAAAAGTGGTAAGGAATGTTAATTCCATTGTTCATCATCTCTGCTTTCAAGTCTTGGTCGAGCATTTTAAAGTTAATACGCTCATTCAAAGGCTTGTCAGAAGCAGCATAAAGAATATTGTAAACCACCTCTTCCAATAAGGCTTTCTGATAAACGTAGCGATTGCGCACCACTTCCTGCATCTTCCGTTTGGTTGCCGAAATGGTTCCTGTATCGTTGCGAAGTATGGTTGCCTTCATTCTCAGCGAGGGGTTGCTTTGCGCCAATTTCGATTCAAACGAAGAATAAGAATCACTTTCATCGGTTATAGTTGGTGCTTGATGCGCCCCCGCTATATCTTTTCGTTGTGCAGAATCAGCTTTTGTCGATTTCAATTCGTTATTGTTCACATCTTTCTCCAAGAACCTTAACGTTTCGTTAAGTTCCATATTACGAGAAGCCTGATAGAGTGCACGGTTCACCGATTCGTCGAATTGCTCTTTCTTCATCTCTGCCATCTCCTCAATATAATTGAGTTGAAGCGAAAGAAGGGCAAGGAACGAGAGTCCCATTATGATTGCAATTGTCCAAATCGTCTTTTTATTCATATTATTTACCTACAACTTACATTGAAAGCGTTAAGCTACGCCCATGTAATACTTATATTTGTTTTAACTGAAAGCAAAGGTAATAAAATTCTTAAGCCATTAACAATCAAAAGTTAATTATTACCGATTTATTTATTTATATTAACTATAAAGTAAAATTATAATTAATATTTATCAATCTAAAAGGATGAAACAGATGCTAATATTACCCTAAAAAGAACTTAAAAGAAGAAAAATAGCCTTCTTTTGATTTGCAAGTTAGTACAGATTTCATACAAAAATGCTTATCTTTGCACGCATTATAAAAACAGCAGTATGGCAAAATCGAAACGTAAAAAGAACAATCATAAAAGTCTGAAGATAGTTGGCACTATCGTCGGTATCGGTATTTTAGTAGCTTACTTCTTCTTATTCTCTTCTATGTCGAGCAGCGGTAAAACCGAGTATGTTTTTATCGACCACAACGACAATATAGACTCTGTTTACCACAAGTTGAAAAAAGTATCTACCAAGCATAGCTTATGGGCTTTCAAACAAATGGCAGCCGTATTCTCTTATAAAGATAACATCAAGCCAGGTAGATACACCATTGGCAGCTCGGGCGCATTGCTGACATTTCGCAATTTCAAGAATGGCAGACAAGCCTCTATCTCGCTTACCATACGTTCAGTTCGTACGCTGGGCGACTTGGCTTCCGATGTAAGCAAAAAGCTGATGTTCTCAAAAAGAGAATTAATGGATTCACTCACTTCCGAAGCCGTTTGTAAAAGATATGGCTATACCCGTGAAAATATTATTGCTATGTTCGTACCAAACACTTACGATTTCTATTGGGACACTTCTATTTCAACTTTCTTGAAGAAAATGGAAAAAGAAAACAAGAAGTTTTGGACTTTCGAGCGCACCCAAAAAGCTGAAAACAACGGTTTCAGCAAAGAAGAAGTAATGACTTTGGCTAGTATTGTAGACGAGGAAACCGACAACGAGGGCGAAATGCCCAAGATTGCAGGTATGTATATCAACCGTTTAAACAAAAAAATGTCTCTACAAGCCGACCCTACAGTGAAGTTTGCACTTGGCAAATTCGAGGCGCATCGTATCTATCACAAATGGTTAAGCTACGACAGTCCATACAATACTTATAAATATAAAGGACTTCCCCCAGGTCCTATCCGCATTCCTTGCGTTGCTGCTATTGATGCTGTTTTAAACTATGTGCACCACAACTATCTGTATATGTGCGCAAAAGAAGATTTCAGCGGTACACACAACTTTGCAGAAACCTACGAGGAACATTCCGTTAATGCTGAAAAATATGCCAAAGCATTAACCGCAAGAGGAATAGAATAAGCAATTTTCGTATTAAAAAATTATGGCTCTTTGAAAGTTTTTATTTCTTTCAAAGAGCCATAATTATATTATAATGTTTAAGTTTGGTAGAACCTTTGTATGCCTAACAAGTTCCTTTCTCTTGCTCAACATTTTCCCTTATACTTGTAAAAATAATTCTAAAGAAAAACGATAGTTTCGATTTTGCATTGCGAAAGCGGCTCTTTTGCGATGCAAAACCTACGCTTTTACCGTGTAAAACAGCCGCTTTTGAAACGCAAAACAATAGGTTTTTTAAAGTATTGATAACTAATGGTTTAAACAAAATATCTCTTTCCGAAAAATATTTACAGCTCTATCATCTTGTTTTCCTATGTATTACGTGAGTTCGATATTATAACTACGCCAATCTATCATCTATAAACTACTTAGATAATTCCAAACAGAAAATTAAAGAAATAATCTTGCCATTAGACTATTTAGTACTCTTTAGAAAGTTTATTATGAACTATTTTTATGATTAAGTTTATCTTAAGAAAAACTGGTTGTAACTTAACATCCTTTTTAATCAATAAAAAGTGGAATGTTTCCGTCTAATTCTTATACCGAACTCACATTAATATTAATGAATCTTATCTGTTATTTCTTTCATCTTGTTATAAGTATCAACAAGTACATTAACTATTTCCTCTTCATTATTCCCCTCTATGGCTGGAAGGTGTAAATAAGTACGACCATCACAATTCTCATCTAAGTATATATTGTTCGGAAAAGTCTTGAGAACGGTTTCCCTGTACGGAAACCAATGCTTTTTGTTCCAAGTTGTTATATAAATATGAAATTCTCCACAATATTCCTTTTCTGTTGGCTCATAATTAGACTCTATTCCTATACGATTAGTTTCACTATTAAAGGATATACCTAAATCCCATCCTTCCCATACCCACCAGTCAGCTTTGGTTCTTCCTTTTACTTTCTCTAGTATGGATGCTATTTGTTCCGCCTGCTGTGAACGAATACCCTCTTTGAATTTGTTGTAGCGATTAACAAGTTCTTCTATGTTGTCTTTATTCTGCATAAAGAACTCAAATTCTCTTTTACTGTTTACGTTATTCATATTATCTATTGTTTTCATAAAATCAAGCATGTAAGTAAGATATCTTTGGTCACATGACATCATATAATTGCCCAGTTCTTTATTAACTTCTGCGAATAAATCTTTATAAAGGACAGGCTGAAACCCATTTATCTTCATTAAGCCCTTACTTTTGGAATCTAATAGAGGAAAAACAGATAAAACTAATAATATTTTCTGTTTCTTGTCAGAATAGGTATCATATATATGTCTGGCATATATATCCAGTGGATTATATAAGCTAGCTGTAGTCTTGTTTTCTATCGCTATAACAAATTCCTCTGATTTAATAACAATATCAATCTTCTTGCCTTCAGCATATTCTTCTGTAATACATTCAATTTTACTATAGAAAGGCAGTTCTCCATTTTGTCCCGAGACACGCCATAATGCTAATAGCCATAAATTGTGCAAACCGTGTTCCGCAAATGGATTAAGATAGAATTGCAAGATTCTACTACATATCTCTTCAAATCTATTATATGGGTATCTGCAAATATCCATAAAAGTGGGACGTTGATCTTTCTTAGGCAGCTGTTCAAATTTACGCAATAAATCTGGATAAATTTCTTCTACATTCATAACTTTACTAATTGGTTAGTTAGTTTTCTTATAATTACTATATAAGTATCTGCAAATTTAATAAAAGGCCTGTATAAATGACAAAAAAAAGAAGGAAAAAAGTACCTTCCTTTATAATTTATTATCATCATTTACTTGAAAAATCTACCAGTCTTGCTCCTTTTGCAAGGGTTGAAATTATTTTGTATACCTTTCCTCAGTAGAGAACATTATTTTATAGGAAAGCGTATTATAGGACAGGATAGAGAAACTGACATTATATACAATAAGGTACGTGAGAAAGAAAAGCAAGTAGCAGACAAAAGAGTACTTTCTATTCAGACGGATTCGACTATGGGATTTATCTTTCGCCGAATTTCGACAATACCACGAATAGTTTTTATAAAAAAATATGGCTCTTTGAAAGTTTTCGTTTCTTTCAAAGAGCCATAACAATACTTAATAAGTTTTATTTCTATATTTGTTAGCTGTATTTCGCTTAATGATTACCATTTAAGAACATTTCTTTTATAATTTCTTTTGCTGTATTGCGCAAACGATGAGCAGCTACTTCGGTTTTCATAGCCTTGCTAAGAGGAGAGTCTGGCGGATTAATTCCAACAGTATTATGGAAGCCTGCCGACACTAATTGGTCGTGATTGGCTACGCAACCTGCAAGTGCTATCGTAGGAATGTTGTAGGTTCTGGCCATTGACATTACACCAAAGGGGAGTTTGTTGTTTAACGTCTGGCTATCTATTTTACCTTCGCCAGTTATCACAAGGTCAGCATTGTGCAAGTGAGTAGTTAAACCTGCCGTTGCCAACACGACATCTACGCCTCTACGCAATTGCGCACCGAGTAAACAAAACGCATACCCCAAGCCACCTGCTGCACCGCAACCAGGTATTGAAGGGTCTGCTTTGCAGAGGCGAGCAAGGTTTCGCAAGCCACTATCTAATAGTTTTACCTCGTCTTGAGTTGCTCCTTTTTGGGGCGCATAAACGTATGCAGCACCATTACAACCAAACAAGGGATTGCTGACATCGCAAAGAACTTCGATTTGAACATTGCGAAAAGCAGCAAGCGAAGAAAGGTCTATGGAAGTTAAATGTATAAGGTCGCCCCCTCTTGGACACTCTATGATATGATTGTTTATATAGAACTTGGCACCTAAGGCAGCCAGCATTCCCGTTCCGCCATCGTTTGTGGCACTTCCGCCAATTCCAATAAGAATATGTTGAATCCCAGTTCTGACAGCATCAAGAAGCATTTCTCCTACACCGAAAGTAGTAGTTTTCATCGGGTTTTGCTCGTTCTCTTGCAAGAGTGTAAGTCCTGCTGCCGCTGCCATTTCCATAATTGCAACACGTCGATTTGCTCCAATAGCATAGCGAGTAACAAGAGGGCGCATTAAAGGGTCGTGGACTTTACACGTCGTCCATTCCGCCCCTATGTGGCGGACAAGCGTTTCGGTAGTGCCTTCGCCCCCATCTGCCATAGGCAAACATACAACTTCGGCTGTTGGAAAGGCATCTGTTATGCCCATAGCAGCTGCGTCTGTTGCTTGTTTTGCGGTAAGCGAACCTTTAAAAGAATCGAAAGCAAGTACAACTTTCATTATTTCTTTGCAAAGTAGTAGTGAGTGTAGCTGCCTTTAGCATACGGTGGTTTTGGCGTTAAACCCTTCGACAATAGCGTATGCAGCTTGTAGGCTTCTGCATAATATCGAGGACGAATACTATCAACAGGATAGTATTTCGTTACGAAACGAGTAAATTTTGGTAAGTTTCTGTCAAGCAAGAAACCTGTTAACTGATAATGTATGGAGTTCTTGGTTGCTTTGTTGATAACGCTATCGGGTAATAGCAATGAATGTACTTTGCCAGGACGCAACACGTCGCTGCCACCAACAAGGCGGTATTCGTAAAGGCTATCGGATAAATGTCCTATGCGAGCCACACTGTATATCGTAAGCATTGTGGTGGAAGAATCCACAGTTTGCATCTGCCTTATAGTACGCAAAGCATTGCGATACTTGTGGTTATGCACCAAAACTTCTACCTTTACTTTCTCGTGAAAATGCTTGTCGGAATTGCTAAACACTCCAACAAACAAGAAAAAAGCAAACATCGTACCGAGGTTTATCCACAATAGCTGAGAAATAAATCCTACGCCACGCACTTCCGGTTCGTATGGTTCGTAACGTCGTACATACAGCACGAGCACGACATAAAGAATTAACAATAATGGAGCCAGCCACGCCCAAACTCCAAAAGTAATTGATGTTGTTACATCTGAACTGATGGCGGTAAGTATCGTTAGCAAAAGCACAGAGGGAAAGTAAGTGAGTGCATAGCCACGCTTGCTCAACTTCAACAATGAATTAACACCTATTTGGCATAGTTGCAACACAAGTGTTATTAAGATTGCACCTAACCACGGAACGTAATGAGTCTGCCCGTTTGATGCTAAATGCTGCGTAAGTACTAGGATATCTGCCTGATAAAAGTACAGATAACAGAATGTGAATACACAAAAGACAATGGCGCAAGAGATGCGCATAAACTTACTTTCAAATCTCATCAGTACTATTTCTTCTTTCTTAAAACCAATGCGCTGCGAGCAGGAATATACAGTTTCAACCAACCTTTTCCTTCTTTCTCGTAAAGTGGATCAGCTAAAGTAGCGTGCTTTACATTTTCGTCAACAAAACCAAAACCACCATATTCCCACGAATCAGTGTTCAATACTACATTGTAAACTCCATTAGGAACAAGAAAACCATAATCGGAAAACGAGCGTGAAGGCGAGAAGTTGAAAACAAACAACAAATCGTTACGACTGAAAGCCAGTATTTGGTCAAGGTCGTTGTGCCATACTTCTTGCAAAGGTGTATCACTAAAGTTAGGCTCACTCTTTATAACCTCCAGCATTTTCTTGTCAAAATCGCCAAGGAAGTGATAGCAGAGTTCCTTGTTATCTACTAAATTCCATTGACGGCGTGCATATTTATGGCTCCAGCCATTTCCTTCTCGGGGGAAATCTATCCATTCTGGGTGTCCAAATTCGTTACCCATAAAGTTTAAATATCCACCATTGATGGTAGCAGCAGTAACCAATCGTATCATTTTATGCAATGCAATACCACGCCTTGCCCTATCATTCTCATCGCCTTTCTTGAAATGCCAATACATATCGGCATCTATTAAGCGGAATATAATGGTCTTGTCACCAACCAAAGCTTGGTCGTGCGACTCACAGTAAGATATTGTCCGTTCATCGCTACGCCTGTTTTTTACCTCCCAGAATATAGATGACGGCTTCCACGCCTCGTCGGGTAATTCCTTTATTGTTTTTATCCAATAGTCTGGAATGTTCATTGCCATTCGGTAATCGAAGCCATAACCGCCATCTTTAAATCTTGCGGCTAATCCTGGCATACCCGAAACTTCTTCGGCAATTGTTATGGCGTGGCTGTTTACTTCATGTATTAAGCAATTCGCTAATGTCAGGTAGCAAATGGCATTGTCGTCTTGATGGCCGTTGAAATAATCGGCGTAGTTGCAAAATGCTTCACCTAAGCCATGGCTGTAGTACAGCATTGATGTAACACCATCAAAACGGAAACCATCGAAATGATACTCTTCAAGCCAGTATTTGCAATTCGACAAGAGGAAGTGTAACACTTCGTTCTTGCCATAATCGAAACAAAGCGAGTCCCAAGCAGGATGTTCGTGGCGTTCGCCAGGGTAAAAATATTGGTTAGGGTCGCCAGCAAGGTTTCCCAATCCTTCTCTTTCATTCTTCACAGCATGCGAATGGACAATGTCCATAATGACTGCAATGCCATTAGAATGTGCTTCATCGATAAGTTCTTTAAGTTCTTCAGGTGTGCCAAAGCGAGAGCTGGGTGCAAAAAACGAACTTACATGATAGCCAAAACTTCCATAATAGGGGTGTTCTTGAATTGCCATAATCTGAATAGCATTGTATCCTTCTTCTACTATTCGAGGCAATACGTTCTCTTTAAATTCAACATAGGTGCCAACTTTCTCTGCATCTTGCCCCATTCCTATGTGGCATTCGTAAATAAGAAGTGGAGATTTGTTTGGTTTAAAGGTCTTATGTTTCCATTGATATTCTTCTTCAGGACACCATACTTGAGCTGAGAATATTTTTGTTCCTTCATCTTGAACAACTCGTTGTGCCCATGCGGGGATACGTTCACCTTCTCCCCCATTCCACAAGACATACATCTTAAACAAGTCGCCGTGATGTATTTTCTCTTCATCAAGCACTAATTCCCAATCCCCAGCAGCACCTTCTATTCTTCTGCATTGGTAATCTTCGTTACGTTCCCAATTATTGAAATCACCTATTACATATATATTTGTGGCATTGGGTGCCCATTCACGGAATACCCATTTACCATTTACTTTATGCAATCCGTAGTAATTATATCCGTTAGCAAATTCGGAAAGAGTCTGCTTTCCTCCATTGGTAAGTTCCTTAATGCGTTCTACGGCATGATTATGTCTGCCAGAAATAGCTTCATTAAAAGGAGCTAAATAACTATCGTTCTTTACTATACCCGTCAACTGAGTATTATCTTCTGCCCTTTTTGCAGCAGTTGCTCTACCCTGAACCTTCATAATCATTTCGTTTTGCTGTTAATTATTGTGTCGAATACCATTCTCGTAATATCCCTGTGCGACTACTTTTCCATTGCGGTCGGTTTCAGTAAACTTCCCATCTCGCACATCATTACGGTAAGAACCTTCAAAACGTATTCCTTTTTTATCTTGTTCTATGGCGGCTCCGTTGCGCTTTCCATCGCGATACATACCACGGAACTTGCTTCCGTCTGCATAATGGATTATAATTTGACCGTCCATCTTGCCATTACGGAACTGCCCTTCAATGATATCTTTATTCTTTTTGGTCAGCTTTCCTTGTCCGCTTTGCAAACCATTCTCCCAGTTTCCAACATAAACATCGCCGTTCTTCCACGCCATTGTTCCTGTTCCTGACCTTAAGCCTTTCAAGAAGCGTCCTGTATAGTGCTCACCATTTTTATAGCGCAATATACCTTGTCCTGTTCGTTCATCATCAAGGTAGTCGCCTTCGTATATGTCGCCATTGCTAAACTTATAAACTCCCTTTCCGTTACGTAAGTCGTTCTTCCAATCGCCATTATATTCCTCGCCACCTTGATAAATATAAACGCCCTTTCCTTCTTTGACATTGTTTACCCAATTGCCCACATAGGTTGTGCCATCGCTCCATACGAAGCGACCGTGTCCGCTTTTAACGTCGTTCTTCCACATCCCATCATAATACGCTCCATTGGCGAATGTGTAACGTCCCATACCACTTCGCTTGTCCATTACCCACTCACCATTATATACATCGCCATTGTAATAGCGCATTATTCCACGTCCTTGTTGATAATCCTTGTACCAAAGGCCGTCATATACATTTCCATTCTTAAATGTAAACACACCTTTACCGTGTTGTTGGTCTTGAAACCACTGTCCTGTATACTTCTCTCCGTCTGAGAAAGTATAAGTACCTTCGCCCTGGCGTTTTCCTTTTACAAATTCACCTTCATAAACATCACCATTCTTATAAGTAGTCTTGCCACGTCCTGATGGTTTGCCGCTTGCAACATTTCCCTTGTATCGGTCGCCAGTTTTTGAAACAATAGATTTTACTTCTCCACTTTGCGCCATAGCAAAGAATGGCATTACTGAAAATATTATTGTGATATATAGATTCCTCATTTGCATTTATAATTGTCTCTAATTGCAAAGATACGCTTTTCAAGTGGCTTTTCCAAGAATCTAAACTTTTTTTCACTTATTTGCCCAACACATTACAATTACATATTCAGAATGTATTAAAGGAACAAAATTTATGGTAACGGTTGTCTTTAAATTTATTAATTGGTTCTCAGATATATCTACTTTCATTTCCTGATAAGTGAGATGCTCCTCAGAAAAAAGCTTGTATGCAGCCTCTTTAGCGCACCAAGCAATTAACAAATCGGAATTAGTGGTATACGTTTCATCTGGTCGTAAAAACCTTCGGGCTATCTTTTGTATTCTGTCCGAATGGTATTCAATATCAATTCCTACTTCTAAACCCTTTGACAAGAGTATGACAACAATGCCTTTCGTATGTGAAATGCTGATATTATATCCTTCTATCAAAGGCTTTCCATCTTCGTTGTGATTCAATACAACATTGTAGCCTAACATTTGTTTAAGCAGTTCTCGTTCGCCTTGCTTCTCTGCTTCCCTGCCGTTTCCTATTTCAAGAATACCTAAAACAACGTCTTCAGCAGGATAAGTAATGCTACTTTTCATCTTGAATCGTTACTTTGATTTTGCTTATACGAAGATTTTCAATAGCCATTACTTCAAAAATGAAGTTCTTATAGCTTAGTTTTTCGTGCAGAACAGGAAATTCGCCCTTCAACTCAAGCAACAATCCTGCCATAGAATCGGCATCGCCCTGCAGTTCCTCAAATGTATCATCGTCTAAATCAAGTACCTTTGTAAAGTCGCCAATAGATGTTTTTCCTTCAAACAAATATACTCCAGGCGATAGTTTCCGATAAAACGATTTGTCGTCATCGAACTCGTCGTTAATTTCACCCACAATTTCTTCGAGTATATCTTCAAGCGTTACAAGTCCGCTCGTACCTCCAAATTCATCAACAACGATTGCTATATGCACCTTATTATCTTGAAACTCACGCAACAAATCATCGATTTTCTTAGTTTCGGGAACAAAATAAGGAGGACGTATCAAACTCTGCCACCTGAAATTAGCAGGCTTATTCAAATACGGTAAGAGGTCTTTGATATATAAGATTCCTCGTATGTTGTCTTCGTTATCTTGATAAACAGGTATTCGCGAGTAGTTATTTTCTACTATGCACTTCAAAACTTCTGCATAGTTGGAACGTATATCGAGGTCTACAATGTCTCGACGCGATGTCATAACCTCCTTGGCTGTTTCATCAACAAAACGAATAATGCCTTCAAGCATTTCCTGCTCGTTGCTTATTTCGTTCTTGTTTGTCAATTCCAATGCCTGCTCTATTTCGTCCATTGACAGCTTTCTCTTTTCTTGCTTCAGCATTTTCTCAGCAAGAATACTGCTGCGCATCAATACATTTTCGATTGGCCAAAAGAGTTTTCGGGCAACCATTATTCCACCAACTGCATGCCGACAAAATCTTAAAGGATTCATACTGCTGTACACTTTCGGCATTATTTCGCCAAAAAGAAGAAGAAGGAAAGTAAGCAGAACGGTAGCACAGAGTATTTCTACCCAAGCAACTTTGAACTCAACAACCTCTCTCAGCACGAAACCTGAAAGCATAACGATTGTAACATTCACTAAGTTGTTTAAAATCAGGATAGTGGCTAATGTGCGCTCACTATCGTCTCGCAGTATTTGAATATTCTTATCGGTACTGCTTTTTGTTGGTTCAAGTTCGTCAATATCGTTTGGAGACAAACTGAAAAAAGCGATTTCAGAGCCACTGGCAAAGCCTGAAACATAAAGAAGCAGGCACACTAATATTGCTGCAATAACAACTCCTACTGTTGGTGTATGAATTTCTACGGAGGAAGTAACAAATGTAACTAAATCGTTCATTTAAAATGGTAATTTGGAATTTTCCATTTCGTCCATCGTTGATAATGTTTCTCCACTCTCAACATTAGAACTTTCCGCTTTCTTAGGTGCAGCTAACCATTCCAAAGAGTCGGCATAAATCTCCGTAGTCTGTCGTCGGACACCTTTCTTATCGTCATAACTTCGGTATCTTACACGCCCTTCAACATACAGCTTGTCGCCTTTATGAATGTATTTCTCTGCATATTTACCCAAACTCTTGAACAATACGATATTATGCCAGTCTGTATGGTCGGGAACTTTCGTTCCATTTGCTAAAGTGTAGCCCCTTTCGGTTGTTGCCAAAGGGAAGGACGCCACACACTGGTCGGCATCGTAATAATGCACTTCAGGGTCTTTTCCTACATGACCTATTAACATAACCTTGTTCATGGGTGAATATTTTATTGTTTACTTGATAGTGGGAATTACTTCCACATACCAAGGTATCTGAAGCTAAAGTTCTTGCCTTTGGCAGATGGGAACTGGCTACGAGAATCTACACGGTCTTTCAGATAATCGACAATACGATTATAACAATCGATACCAGAAACAGATTTGCACTGTGCTACAAATGTTGTATCACGATATTCGTGCTTTCCTGTTGCTGCAATATAAACCACGCGCTTGAAACTCAGAGTACCTTCGTACCAGCCATCGCGCTCTTCGTTAAGATGCATTATGGTTGGATTGTCTTTCTTCAATGCCACTCCACCCGTTCTTACAGCTTTTTTCTGCTTGAAATCGAGCATTGTTTCAGCTTCGGTCTTAATGATAATGAAATAAATACGTGGACGTACCTTGTAACGCTTTGGATAGTAAACATCGCTTTCGGCATATAAACGTATATCGTCTTCTAATTCAGGTGTGAGCTGAATATCAGGAATTGATGCTAAAAAATCTAAAGCTTCTTCAACATTATATGCTAATGTTTCGTTATCGAAATATCTTAAGTATAAATTCATTTAGTCGGTGTTAGTATGTTTCTCTAAAACTAAGAGCGGAAAACGAGACTCGAACTCGCGACCCCAACCTTGGCAAGGTTGTGCTCT
>OHAU01003025.1_pt1 | contig 14444 bp, 3 predicted proteins | sample 1577181 | NCBI WGS metagenome assembly OHAU01 (sample SAMEA3541472, study PRJEB24748) | human gut metagenome | biome: human gut; feature: human-associated habitat; material: faeces | place: China | collected 2012
AGCCGTGATATGCGCAAGGCGCGCGTAGTGTCGCTCAATGGCATAGGCAACGTACATTTAACGCTCGACAACCGCGAGGCTGCCGACAGCGTGTTGCGCCTCGCGCTGGCTGGCGAGCGCGCGCTGGGCAGCGCACTGGGACAGGCCATCAACTGTGCCAACATAGGGTCGCTGTTCGAGGCCGACGGGCGCATTGACTCTGCCCGCCACTGCTACCGTCTCTCGATGCAGCTCAACGAGGAGGCGCAGTCGGAGCTTGGCATCTCGCTGTGTCACACCCACTTCGGACGTTTGGACGAGAAGGAGGGCCGCCTCGACAGTGCCGCCGCCGAATACCGCCGCGCCTACGACATCATGGAGCGAGGCAGCGACACATGGCATTGGCTGGAGGCGTGCCTCGCCCTGGCGCGCGTCTACACCGAGAAGGGCGACATGGCTGTGGCGCACACCTATCTGGAGAAGGCGAAGCGCACGGCAGCCGACGTGTCCTCGCTCGAATATCTTGCCGAGGCTTACCGCCTTGAGTATCTGTGGCACCGCAAGCGGGGCGACAGCCGCGCGGCTTTGGCAAGCTATGAGCGCAGCCGACTGTATGCCGACAGCATCTTCAACGACAAGAATGTGCGCCATATGCAGAACGTGCGTCTGCGCTACGAGCGCGACAACAAGCAGAACGAGATTGACCTCATGCAGCGCAACTACCAGAACGAGCGGCTCGCACGCCGCGCCACGCTCGTGGTGTTCGTGGTGGTGCTGGTGCTCGCCACGGTGATAATAGCTTTCCTTTGGTATGTGCTGAGGGCGCGCTCGCGGAAGCAGCAGCTCCTGAAGGAGGCCGAACAGATGCGCACGCGCTTCTTTACGAACGTCACACACGAGTTTCGCACGCCCCTCACCGTCATCCTGTCGGCGGCGCAAGACACGCTGCGCCTCTCGCCCGGGGGCGGTGACATTCACCGCAACGCCACCGACATCATGCGCCACGGACAGAGCCTGCTCGACCTCATCAACCAGATGCTCGACATAGCGAAGATGACGGCCGTCGGCCATCGCAACCTGCAATGGTGCAGAGGCGACATCGTGGGCTTTGTCATGGTGCTGTGCGAGAGCTACAGGGCCTATGCCGCCGCCAAGGGCATAACGCTTGTCTACACTCCGCGCGAGGAGAGCGTGGTCATGGACTTCTGTCCCGACTACGTTCTGAAAATCGTGCAAAACCTCATCTCCAATGCCATCAAGTTCTCGCGGCAGGGCGGACGCGTGACGGTGAGCATCAAGACCGACGGCGGCACCCTGCTGCTCTGCATAGCCGACGAGGGCATAGGCATGACTGGGGAGCAGAAGGCCAACATCTTCAAGCCGTTCTACCAGGCTTCATCGGGCATGGGCGGCATGGGCACGGGCATCGGTCTGGCGGTGGTGAAGCTGGCGGTGGAGAGCATGAACGGACGCATCGAGGTAAGCTCTGAGCCTGACAAGGGTTCTGAGTTTGTCGTCGCGCTGCCCATGACGGCGCACGCTGGGGCTGCTCCACTGCCAGAAGTTGGTGCTGCAGACAAGGCGGATGCTGCCACAGCCCTGCCCGATGACAAAAGCACCGACGACAAGAGCACCGATGGCACCGATGACGAGAGCGACGACGAGCGCGCCGCCGACGATGCCGTGCGTATACTCATCGTGGAGGACACGCCCGAGGTGGCGCGCTACATCTCGCGGCAGCTCAACGCGGCGTATAGTTTCTATTTCGCTACCGACGGCAGCGAGGCTCTGCGCAAGGCGGAAGAGTTGGTGCCCGACATCATCGTGAGCGACGTGATGATGCCGGGCATGGACGGCTACGAGCTGTGCCGCCGTGTGCGCGCGTCGCAGCTGCTCTGTCATGTGCCTCTCGTCATGGTGACGGCGCGCGCCACCCATGCCGACCGCATAGCGGGTCTGGAGGCCGGGGCTGACGCTTATCTTGAGAAGCCGTTCCATGCCGATGAACTGAGCGTGCGTGTGGAGAAGCTGCTTGAGCAGCGGCGTATGTTGCGCCGCAAATATTCGCAGGCTGCCGAGGAGAGCGGTCAGGCTGAGGACGCGCTCACGTCGGATGCCGACCGCGCGTTCATGGCGAAGGTGACGGCTGCCGTGCAACAGACCATAGTGGGCGGCAAGACCGACTACGACGCACTGGCCTACGACCTCTGCCTCTCTCGCGCGCAGCTCAACCGCAAGATCAAGGCCATCACGGGCTATACCACCACCGAGTTTATCCTGTTCACGCGCATCGCCATGGCCAAACGCCTGCTCGACACTGCCGACCTCACCATCACCGAACTGGCCATGAAGTGCGGCATGGACAACGCCAGCTACTTCTGCACGCTGTTCAAGAAATCGACAGGCATGACACCCATGCAATACAAGAACCGCAGGCAGTAGCGTGTGTCAGAGCGGCATTATTGCTAAGAATGAGACAATTATGTTCCTATATTGAAATATTATGTTCCTGGATTGAAACAATAAAAAGGCTTTTCATATGTATCTTTGCATCAGACAAATGGCGACATCTGCCTTTGTCTAAAGACAACACAAAAAACTTCAACATAAAAATTACGGAAGTCCGTTTTGTAATAGTTCGTTAATCAACTAACTTATTTCCAAACGATTACCTTATTTTCCAACGATTAAGTAATTAAAAACAGAGTATTGTAACTATGCAAAGAGAAAAAATGAAGTATCAAAAACCTGTGATCCACTTGGTAGAGGTGGGTCAAATTCTTCCCATCGCCACTTCGCCGGGTGGTGTTGAGATTCCCGGTGGCGGCCCTGGCGGCGGAAGGCCTATGCAGAGCAAACCATACGACCCATGGGAGTATGGCTTCGATACCGATGACGACGAGACAGCGTACGAAGACGATTGGTAAGCGCTGCCCCGCACCGTCAGGCTACAGCCTACCGACACCGCCGGGCAACGACTAACCGTAAAACTAAACGACAACCCATTAGCAAAACCAAAAAACAGAACATAATATGAAGAAAAGAATTTTCATGCTTGCGGTCTTGATATTGTCAGGGCTGCAATTTGCCGTAGCAGCAATAGACGAACAGCTGCGAGCGCTCATCACCGCCTCCGATGATATCGAGGTGACGGAAGTGACTAACGACGAGGCAAACCCGTGGAAGGTGGAGAACGGAATGGCGTCTACCACACACGGCAAGACAACCACAAGCGTAACAGCTACTATTACAATCAAGTTCAGAGCAAAGGGATACATTTTGTTTCGGTATTCCGACACCTTCGACCCTTGGACTGACGATGACTATAAAATAGTGAAGTTGGACGATGTTACATATGCAAACAACTATGATAAGCATACAACCCCTACTACTTTCACACACTATATATCTCTTGAAGAAGGCGAGCATGTTCTTACATTCTCTCATTGGCACAGAAATTCCACAACGGGCAATTATTCTCAGGTTCTTTCCATTGGCAATATCCGCCTCGAAACTATAGAGAGTATGTATAAGACAATCCACCTCTCTGCTCCAGGTACGCTTGGTGTAGAGGCGTTGTCGCATGTAAACACTTTGCCAGAAATGCGTGCTTTGCGTCTTTCCGGCAAGATGAATGCTGCCGACTGGAATGATATCAGCAAGATGACCGGACTCATGGCTATAGATATGACAAATGTCGATATTGAAACAATTCCTGCCAGTGCGTTTACTAATACTGCGATACGCTTTGTCGACTTACCGACCAAGCTCAAGACAATCGGCGACAATGCTTTCGACAATCGTTATCTTACCGGTCCGCTTGTGTTGCCTGAAGGATTAGACAGCATAGGTAAAGAAGCGTTTCAGAAAAGCTATATAACAGAGGTGACAATACCGGAAAGTGTAAGAAGTATCGGACAGGCTGCTTTCTATGATAACCAAACTTTGCAGAGCGCTACATTGAATAACAACATGGAGACAATTGTTCGGTCATTATTCAATAACTGTAAAAAACTTGCTGTTGTGCATGGCGGCAAGAATGTGAAAAATATTTTTTATCGTGCTTTTTATGGTTGCGATTCGTTGAGAAGTATTAAAGATGTTGTTCCTGTCACCATAGATAGGGAGGCATTCTATAAATGTCAGAAATTGGATAGTATTAACTTCTCACGTATCAAATATATCGGTTATGAGAGTTTCTACCAATGCTATGGTCTGAAAGAAGCCGACTTGACAACTCTTACTTCAATTGACAGAAGTTTTGCTGGTTGTATGGGCCTTAAGAAAGTGACGCTTGGAAACGACATTACGACTATAAAAAGTGATGCTTTTTATAACTGCCATGCTCTTGAGGAGGTGGTTCTTGGTTCTTCTATCAACAGCTTGGAAACAGATTGTTTCAAGAGTGACCAAAACGCCTTGAAGCGTGTGTATATCACTGCGCCCGCTCCTCCAGCCGTAGGTAGCACACCGTTCTATTCTCCTTCAAGCGTCACGCTTTACGTTCCCGAATATGCAATGGTGAGCTACAAGCTCGACAACTACTGGAGCCAGTTCACAAAGGTGGAGCCAAATCCGAACACACCCGACAAGGTTAACCTCTACAAGAAGCTGGAGCTTACCAGCAATGCACGCATCCCGAACTCGCCGGATATCTTTCTCGGCGCAAAAGGAGCGCTTATCGTAAACGGCGACAATGCGCAGACTTTCGGTAATTATACCCAGTATATGACGATAGCCGATTACAGTTCCGCTTCGCTCATCAGCCGCTGCAAGCAGATGACATCTACATCTTCGCAGTTCAATTTCTATTTAGGCTCTGGCTATTGGTATTATTTGTGTATGCCGTTCGACGTGAAGCGCAGCAACGTCATTCTGCCTAAGGGCACAAGCCTCGCTGTGCGCTATTACGACTCTGAGTCGCGTGCCACAAACGGAGCTACGGGCAACTGGAAAGACGTGGCTGCCGACGCTGTGCTGCAAATGGGCAATGGCTATATCTTCCGCTTAAGCAGCTCTGGCAATGTAGGCTTCCCTGCTACCGAGGAGACACATAACGCAATCTTCCGCAGCGAAGCCATAACCACTCCGCTCGTTCAGTATCCAGCCGTAGAGAGCGCAAACGCAGGATGGAATTTCGTGGGCAACCCCTATCCTTGCTTCTATGACATCTACTATATGGATTTCGCATCACCTATAACAGCATGGGATGTTGACAACCGCACATACAAGGCATACAGCGCTGCCGACGACGAGTTTGTGCTCTCACCGCAACAGGCATTCTTCGTTCAGAAGCCCGAACTGGTAGACGCCATCACGTTCCAGCCGGCGGGAAGACAGATCAACAAGACCATCGACCACTCGGCTTTGGCTAAGCGCCGCGCAGCAAGCAACAAGCAGGTGCAGCGCAAGCTGGTAGACGTGTCGCTGACATGCGCCGACCGCACCGACCGCACACGCGTCGTGGTGAACGCCAACGCTTCTGACGACTTCTGCGCCGACAACGACGCTGTGAAGATGATGGCTTACGAGGGCACACCGCAGATATACACCATCGCCGGCGCTGACCAGCTGGCTGTGAACGAGGGCGCTCACCGTGGCGGTAGGGTGGCGTTAGGCATGTATCTGCCTGCCGACGACACATACACCATCGCCATAGACCGCAACGAGTTGGGAGCCAAGCTGCTCGACTACGGCGTGGAGGTAGAGATGCCGTACACCTTCAGCGCTGCCGAGGGATACGCAGACGACCGCTTCACACTAACCTTCGAGACGAGCACTACGGGCATCAACACCGTAGCTACTGACGCCAAGACCGACGATGCTATCTACACCATCGACGGACGACGCGTGAGCAACACCGCTCAGAAGGGCATCTATATTCAGAATCATAAGAAAATAGTAAAGTAAGGCTACTATGATCAAGTCAAGATATATACTGACTCTCTTCGCCATGCTGCTAAGCATGGTGGCGAGAGGACAGGACTTCAACCCCGACAGTCCTCCCGAACCGGGAGCACGCTACAAGCTGACGGTGAAAGCCCAGCCAGCTGAGGCTGCCACCGTGAGCGGAGGCGGACTGTATGCTGTGAACGCCAATGTGAACGTGAAGGCTGTAGCCCGAAGCGCCAACTGGCGCTTCAAGAACTGGACCAACGCTGAAGGTGAGGTGGTGAGCACAAGCAGCTCGTTCACCCACCGCAAGCTGAACAGCGCTGAGACACTCACCGCCAACTACGAGTATCAGAAGACAAGCCTACTCACCATAGCCTACGACCCGTCATCGATAGGGACGAGCGAGGTGAAGGAGTATGCCGTAGGCGTGACCTTCTCTACCCAGGCGTCTACATATACCGACTATACGTTCGTAAACTGGACAACAAGCGACGGAACGGTTATCTCTACAAACCGTAAGGTGAGCTACACCGTCACAGAAAACGACGAGACCATCACTGCCCACTACCGCTACACGCCGGGCAGTCCGGCAGAGCCTAACGAGACGAAGCCGAAGCATAAGGTGTTCTTCAAGTGTGACCCCGCAGGTTTGACAGGATTCAACAAGACCAGCGGCTTCTCGGTGTCTGAGGGTAGCCCATACAGCGTGACGGTATACAGCGTAAGCGACTATGAGTTCAAGGGCTGGACGTGGGAAGGCGAAACAAAAATTCTCGAAACTTCGTATACATGGAACGTCAATATGGGCACAAGAGATGCACATCTCGTGGCACACTTCGAGTTCAAGCCGTCGTCGCCCAGCGAACCGTCTACCGACACCAAGCAGCGCCACAGTCTCTACGCCACAACGACATCAATGTATCGCGGCGAGACGACGCTCCTGCCTGTTTACATGCAGAACACGGGCAACGTGAAGACGCTCAGCTTCAAACTGCATCTGCCGAAGAACCTGTCGGTGGATGTCGCCAATATACAGAAGACGCTGCGCACCGATGCCTACACCGTTCAGGCGGTGCAGGAGGACAGCGTGCTGAGCGTGAGCCTGGAGGGCGGAACGCAGATTGTGGAGCACGACGGAGTAGTTGTGCGCATACCGGTGAGCGCGCAGGAAGCACTGAAGGACAGCGTGTACACGGTGAGGTTCAGCGACATCACCGGCACAACGCTCGAAGACGCTGCCATCAACTTCACCAGCCGTTCTGGACGCCTCGTGGTGAGCACGCCCGAGGAAGGCGACCTGCAGGCGAAGTTCTCTGTAGAGACATACATGAACCGCGCACAGCTAACCAATCTCAGCAGCGAGAACGCAAAGACATTCGAGTGGAACTTCGGTGACGGCTCAACAAGCACCGAGCGCAACCCTATGCACATCTACGCCGAAGCCGGCACATACACTGTGCGTCTGACGGCGCGAGGCATAGTGAAGACCGTCACCGCCGAACAGCAGATAATCATAAACTCGGCTAACACATGGTCGGCGAGCGGCGACTACCGCCTCGACCCCACCGTGAACAGTGCACGTGCGTTCAAGTCGATGCACGAGATGTTCGAACTGCTGTCGCAGTGTAAGCCTGAGGGCACCATCAACGTAAAGACCGGCGGCAAGGAGGCGTTCAGCGTCAATCTTCAGACAGCCGACTCGCTGGCGCTGCTCGGCACGCTGACGGAGAAGTTGAGCACAACGGGCGTTGTGATGGCGTTCAAGAACGAAGCGCAGAACCCCGTTACGCTGCAGTTCAACACTGCCGCTAACAGCGCGGATATGCAGAAGGTGGCAGACTTCTTCCGCCACATCTCGCTCGAAAACGTTGTGGTAACGCTCAACGGAGCAGCCATAAACATTGGCGAGATAGGCCGCTACTCGGAGCAGACCATCTGTTCGGGCACAAGTACGCAGCCCGAAGCGTTCACCGCTATCAGCAGCAGCGAGAAAGTGAAGGTGAAGTGGACGGCAAGTGTGGCTGAGGGCTGCACCGTGCGCGGCTACCAGCTCACCGGCACCGGCGATCTGCCTGCCATGACGCTCACGAACGAAGGCAGCAAGACCGATCTCGTTACATATCATGTGAGCGTAGAGCTTAATGGCGTTGTCGCGTTAGCATATATATATAAGGTATATGTGAAGCCGTTGCTGAAGAGTGTCACGCTCAGTTCGCCGTCCAACAACGCAACGCTCGAATACGGACAGGTTACGCTCAGCTGCAGCAACCTCGGTCAGGCTGCTGTGGGCTACACGTTCCACTATCGCCGCACCGATGTTCAGGCAACCGAAGACGGAGAAACAGCAGAGTGGAAGGAAGTGAAGACGACATCGCCGTCAACAGCGTTTGTGCCAGTAGAAGGCGCGTCTTACGAGTGGTATGCTACAGCTCATGGCGAGTGCAGCGAGGCTGTCGACAGCGAACACCGCACGTTCAGCATACGCAAACGCTCAGACCTTACGGTTGAGTCGGTAACGGTGCCGGCGGAGGTGATGGCTAACACTCAGTTCGAGGTTAAGGCTGTTGTGCGCAACATCGGTAAGGGCGCGACACGCAGCAGCGGTTGGACGGACGCACTCTATGAAAAGAGACCTGGTGGAGCGGTTCGTGTTGGTGAGCGAACTCATAACGGTGTGTTGCAGCCTAACGATTCGTACACAGTTACTTTCAATATCACAAGTCCTGACGCCACGCAAAGCGAAGTCAACTATTTCGTGGAGACCGACATCTACCGCGCAGAGACCGAGTCTGATGAAAGCAACAATATAAAGTCCACTGACCCTATAGCAATTGTCAATCGCTACATTGATGCCGCCGACTACGAGGCTCTAAAGGCAATCTACGCCGCAACCAACGGCGGCGCATGGACCAGCAAGACATGGCGCATTGGCAGCAATGCCGTAACGTCTACCGGTTGGCCTGGCGTCACATTCGACGAAGAGGGTCATGTGCTGGCTATCGATCTTCAGGACAACAACCTCTCAGGCAGTCTGCCTACAGAGGGCATGCAGATGAAGAGTCTGCGCACGCTCAATCTGCGCCGCAACAATCTGAGGGGCGATGTGGCTGCGTTCTGCAAGCTCCTGCCAGCGCTTGAGACGCTCAATCTCGGCTACAATCTCTTTACCGAGATAAAGGAGGCGTTGCCAACACACATCACCTCGCTCAATCTGCAGAATCAGCGCGAAGGCTACGGTCTCTCTACCTTCACGCTGCAGGAGTGGGCTATGGGCGACAAGCAGGCGAATATAGTGCTCGGATCGCTTATTGCGTACGACCATCAGAACCAGAACTTCGAGGCTCACCCGTCGCTCAGCATCTACACAACGAATAACAACAGTTATGTAGGCGAGATGAGATATGTAGACGGAGCCTACCGCTACTCTCTGAGCGGCACATACACCTACGCAAGCGGCACGGAGTTCTGCATCCGCTCGAATGACGGCGTGGCACAGAACAACCGCCTGCGTGCGAAACTCACATGGACAAAGGGCGACGTGAACGCCGACGCATCGGTAGATGTGCTCGACGCGCAGCAGACGCTCAACTACATTATGGGCACGCAGAACGGCAACTTCAACTATCCCGCAGCCGACACTTATGAGGGCAGCGGCATAAATGTGCAGGACGTCGTGGCGACCATCAACATCTTCATCGGCAGCAACGACAACGCCGACCGGAAGACTGTTATGGCAGCGCAAAGACGCTGGACGGAGAGTCTGGGTGAAGAGGCCTCTGCGGCTAACGTGCTCAGCGTGGAAGACGGCGCGTTGTGGCTCAACGCTTCCGACCAGGTGGCTGCGCTCGACATCACACTCGCCGGCGTAAAGGCTAACGATGTGAAGCTCGCTCTCAGCAAGCAGCGCTATCAGCTCGTGACACACAACACGGCCAACGGCGTTCGCGTAGTGATAATAAGCACTACGGGTGACATCATCAGCGGACGCACCAAACTGTTGCAACTCGCCAAGCCGGCAAGAGTGGACCAGACGATGGCTGCCGACATCGACGCACAGCCCGTAGGCATAGCGTTTGAGGGTCAGGCCACAGGCATCGACGCCGTGACGACCGATGCCGAAAGCCGTGAAGATGTGTACAGCATCGACGGACGCAAGCTGAACGGCGTGGAACGCGAAGGCATCTATATTGTGAACGGAAAGAAAAAGGCTATTAACAGACATCAATTGAAATGAAGACCAGAAGATACATAACCATGATGCTGTTCTTGCTGATGTGTATCACGGCAATGGCTCAGAACAACCTGTCGGTAGGAAAGCTGACAGGCGGTCAGGGCAAGGACGTGCTGATACCTATCAGCCTTGAGAACACCGACGAGGTGGTGGCGCTGCAGTTTGACCTGCAGCTGCCATTCGACCGATCGTCAAGAACAGCGCCGACGCTGAACCAATCGCGTATAAACGAGCACACGGTGTCGGTAAGAAATCTCGGCAACCATAAATATAGAGTGGTTGTCGTGAATATGAGCAACCGTCCTCTGTCGGGCAACGCTGGCACGATCATCAACTTCCCGATGGCTGTGCCTACCGGATTGGACCCCGGCACGGAGTACGTCGTGAGCTTGTCGGATGTTATCATCACAAACCGCAAAGGCGACAACATCCAGGGCAATTCTAACGTAAACGGCAGCTACACGGTGCAGAGAGAAGACGCACCCGACCTTGCCACTACCGATGTCAACATCACCGGAAGCAAGCTTGTGCCGGGCAAATCGGTCACTGTCTCTTGGAAAGTGAGCAACGTTGGCAACGCCGACACGCGCAGCGGTTGGACCGAACGAGTATATCTCGTGAGCACCGGGACAGAAGAAGTGGTGCATGTAGGCAATACTTACTTCAGCAATACGCTGCTCAAGGGCGGCTACATCGCACGCAGCGCCACCTTCAACCTCTCGCAGACCGTCGGTCTCGAAGGCGAAGTGACGGCGAAAGTGGTGGTTGAGCCAAGCAGCGGTTGCGGCGAGTACAACGCCGACCGCGCCAACAACACCGCAAGCGGCGGAACTGCTGAGCTTGAGAAGCACTTGTTCCTTACCGCTCCCGACAACAGCGTGAAGGAAGGCGAGTCGATGCGCCTCACATTGAAGCGCAGCGGCGACCGTAGTATGGACGAGACATTCAGCATTGCTTCGTCTTTGCCCGAACACGCTAAGGTTCCGGCTACTGTTACCATCAGCAAAGGCCAGTCGGCAGCGTCGTTCGACGTGGTTTGTCCCGACAACAACGTGGTGAACACCTACTCTAAAGTCACCGTCACCGTGAACAAAGCCCACGGATACCCGCAGGATGTCGCCACATCGTTTAACATAAAAGACGACGAACTGCTGCCCCTCGAAGTGAAGCTCGACAAGACCGACTATAACGAGGGAGAAACAATGAAAGCAACCGTCAGCGTGCCTTACCGTATCGGCAACGACACGCTTACGGTCTATTTCAGCGTGGAGAAGCCGAAGCGTTTCCGTCTGCCAAAGAGCTACACCTTCGAGCCGGGAGCGAAAGAAGCAGTGATTGACATTCCGATCATTGACGATAACATCGCTGCCAACGACGAGACATTGCAGCTCAGCGTGTCGGCAGACCATCATCTGACGGGCACAGCGCTGTTTGTGCTGAGAGACAACGATGTGCCGGCGATCAGCATGACTCTGCTGCCCACAACAGTAAGTGAGGCGGCAGGCTACAACGCAGTTCATGCCACGATAAAGCGCACCGAGGCGAAGAACAGCAAGATCACGCTGAAGCTGAGCGACGATAGCAACGGTGAACTCTACTACACTACGCCGATAACCATGCCCGAAGGCACAGAGGAAGTGACGTTCCCCATCGGTGTGAAGGACAACCAGAAGGTTGACGGCACACGCAAGGTGAAGTTCAGCGCAGCTATATACATCACCGATTGCGGCTGCTCTGCGATAGGCGACAAGCAGACCGTGGTGAGCGACACCATAACCATCCTTGACAACGATGGACCGACGCTCAGCGTCACTTCGAACAAGACAACTATCCTCGAAGGCGACAAGACAGGCGCTACGCTCACCATCAGTCGCAACGACGCAACTACCAATCCGCTCACGGTTACGCTGAGCGCGAAGGGCGACGACCTACAGTTTGCAAAGACCGTGACTATCCCTGCCGGAAAGGAGAGCGTCACGACGCCGTTCGTGGCGTTGAGCAACGAGACCAGCGAGGGCAACCGCACCATTTCCATCATCGCAAGCAGCGACGGCTACAGTCCCGGTACGGTGTGGATGCTCATCTCCGACCAGACTCTGCCCGACGCAGAGATGCAGACTCCTGTATGCGACGCAGAGATAGAGGCTGGAAGCAAGGCGAAAGTGACGGTAACGGTGAAGAACATCGGTGCCACCAAGATGCCTAAGGGCACACAGATCCGCACAAGTATCGGCTCAAGCTCTACGATGACGCAGACAGATGCCGACATTGCGGTGGGCGCCACCTACACATCTGTTGTAGAACTGGACGCACCGAGCGTGCCCGGCAACTACAGAGTGACGTCAGAAATCAACCCGAACGGCACCGTCACCGAGTTGCAGACCATCAACAACAGCGCCTATACCGAGACAACCGTAACGACAGCCTACACATACGGCATCGGAGCCGACAAGAGTACATATAACATTGGTGACAAGGTTGTGTTGAGCGGTACGGTGAAGACACGCGGCGGCGCTACGGCAGCCAACGTTGAGGTAGAACCGTACATCATCTATGCCGGTTCGCGCATAGCTCTGAAAGCCACCACCGATGCCGAAGGCAAATATTCGGTAGAGTACACCTTACAGGCAGGTATGGGTGGCGAGTACGGCTACGGCGTGTGTACACCGGGCGAGAACATCAGCGCCCAGCAGGGCACCTTCAACGTGTACGGCATCTCACGCACCACAACCGAGTATATCAAACACGAGATGTACGAAGGCGATGTGGTTAGCGGCACTATCAAGGTGAAGAACATGAGCAGTCTGCCGCAGCACAACCTTAAAGCGACCTGCGAACCGAACGAGCAGTATGATGTTACGTTCCGCGGCGACACAGAGCTTGCGGGAGGCGGAACGGCCGAGATAAGCTACACCATCAAGCCGCTTTCGCTCTCTAAGACTAAGGAGTGGGACCGCCTGACGTTCAACATAGCAACAGCCGAGGGCGCATCGCTCAGCGTAGTGACCTATAACTACACTCGCAAGCACACACCGAACCTCGTGGTGTCTACCAACAGCATCGTGACCAAGGGCAAGGTGCGCACATATCCTATAGTGCTCACCAACACCGGCATCGCAGAGACGGGCAAGATAAGCGTGTCGCTGCCTGCAGCACTTTCCGACTTCATCAGTCTGGCTACGCCAGCCACAATGCCGTCGCTGGCAACGGGCGACAGTGCTACGGTGATGCTTAAGTTCAACGCAGCAAAGTATGATGTGAACATCTACCAGAAGGGTAGCATCGCCATCAACTGCAGCGAGGGTAACGGCAAGCAAATCGGCTTCAACGTGAAGGTGGTGAGCGAGGAGAAGGGCAACCTCCGCATCCGCGTTCGCGACGAGAACACCATCTACGGCAACAAGGACGGCGAGCATCCGTACGTCAGCAACGCCAGCGTGCGGCTCACCGACTACAACACCGGCGCACTCGTGATGCAGGATGTGACGGGCGAGGACGGCAGCATAACGTTCAGCGACCTGACCGAGGGCTATTACCACCTGCACGTTACAGCAGACCGCCACGACACTTACAACCAGAACGTGCTGGTGAGTCCGGGCGAGACAACCGAGCATCTTGCCACTATCAGTTACCAGGCCATCAAGGTAGACTGGACCGTGGAAGAGACCGAGGTGGAAGACGAATATGAGATAACCACCAAGTTTACATACGAGACGCAGGTGCCTGTGCCGGTTGTGGAGATGAACGCTCCCGACGCAATCATTCTTGCCGACATCAACCGCGGCAAGAGCGCACTCTTCAACGTGGTGCTGCGCAACCGCGGACTCATTGCAGCACAGAACGTGCAGTACACACCGCCAACGGCCGACGGATTCGTGTTCATGCCGATGGTGGAATATGAGGGCTTCACGCTCGCACCTGAGCAGAGCTACGTCATACCCGTGCTGGTGATGCACGAGGAGGACTTCAACAGCGACAACTTCGCACAAAACGTGAAACGCCACATGGTGCAACGTGCCGAGGGCAGAGCAAAGAAGAAGTGCTTCGGCAACATGGGCACCAAGTTTGAGTGGCCATGCGGCGATGACGCCAAGTTTGCATGGATCGGCTCTATTATCCGCTATGTGCAAGACAACGCCGAATGTTCTGACCCACCACCAGCAGGTGGCGGACACTCAGTAAGCTATCCTCAGACACAACCCGGACTGGGCGGTGGCCCCTATGGCGATTTCGGCGGCTATGCAACTGCAAGCGGTGGAAGGACAGATGCCGAGGCACTGATGAAGCTGGTGTGCACCGCAATAGAGTGTGTGCCTATTCCTGACCTGCCGCTCTGCAT
>OHAU01003050.1_pt1 | contig 14291 bp, 11 predicted proteins | sample 1577181 | NCBI WGS metagenome assembly OHAU01 (sample SAMEA3541472, study PRJEB24748) | human gut metagenome | biome: human gut; feature: human-associated habitat; material: faeces | place: China | collected 2012
ACCCCTCATGAATGAGGGGCAGGGGAGTTGAGAGTGTGTTTACACACTATTTTTATTATTAGAAATAAATGAACGTAAAAAATATTTCAAATTAATGCTTGACATAATATGTGCGATATGATATTTTACAGCTATAAAGAATGAACGTCATATATATTTCAATAACGAAGATGAAATGAACTGCACAAGATGATGCAAAGGAGGTATAATGATAAAAGATTAATTTGTGTGATTTGAAACTATTAAAGGATAGATATTTAGTATGATTTGGAGGAAACAGGTATGACATTAGAAAATATAGCAAGTGTAACTTCAGGACAGATTATGACAAGGGTAACAGCGGACAAAGATGCTGGAGAACAGGTAGTAGAAAGTGTAAAGGTATTAGTTCCGAAAGCGATTGTATCTGGCGTGATTGTAAAAGAAGATTTAGGAGATGCAGAACTTGGCAAGCAGATTGATGAAGAAAAATACACGCATGAAGGGGATGTGGTAATAAAGCTTTCAACACCATACGATGCAGCATATGTTGATGGAGAAAATGCAGGGATTGCTATTCCATCATTTTGTGCAGCAATTAGAATTACAGATAATGATAAGCTGGATGCCAGGTATTTGACAGCATTTCTTAACTCGTCATACGTTAGAGATGAGCTTACTGCAAAGGTTGTAGGTTCAGCAAGACCAATGATTAAGATTACGGATATTAGGGCATTGGAAGTACCTGAACTTAATATGAAGGACATGCAAGATATAGGGAAAGCATTTGTCCTTAGCGGATTAAAGAAAGCAACTCTTCAGGAAATGATAGATAATGAAACAAGGCTCATGGAAAACATTGTATTGGCAAGCATAAAGGAGGGCATTAGTAATGAAAATTAAAAAGATGGAAAAATTATGGATTATTGCAAATAAATTACGTGGAGCATTTGAGATTGCAGAGTTACATAAAGTGATGCTTTATGGATTGTTGTTTAAATATCTTGAGCTGAAGAAAGATGAATTTAGTTCTTATGATGAAAAGTTTTCTCTAGGATATTTATCACTGACTTATGGAAAACTTGTAGACTCTAAGGAGTTATTAGAATATGTAGGAATTGTTGAAAAAGAGCTTAGAATAGAGGAAGGTGTGTTGAAAGAATCTCTTAGTTCAGCGATTGAAAAAGCCGATGCTGAAAATGTGAGAAGCATTTTTGAAGAAGTTAATAATTTGAATTTTGAAGATGAGACAGAAATCTATAATATTGCAAAAAAAATATTGGATAGAATGATAACCAGCGGTGGAGGGCGAGCAAGCGGAGAGTATTGTAGCTCTGAATCATTACCTAAGATTGCAGCGGCCATTATTGAGGTAGAAGATGATATGTCAGTATATGATGCATGTTGTGGAACTGGTATTTTGGTAAATTCTGTAGCAAATGGTAAAGGAAGGGTTTTTGCTCAAGATATTAATGTTTCAATTATAGGCATTGCTGCTATTATGACGATTCTAAGTGGTAACAAAATTGGAGCCGTTAAATGTGCAGATTCCTTATATAATCCAATACAGCAGAATGAGAAGTATGATAGAATTATACTTGAGCCACCATTTGGTGGAAAATATAGTAAAGAGTATATAATGAATATACCTCCTGAAAATTGTATATATGAACATACCAGCGATTCACGATATCTCTTTATTAGACATGCACTTGCTTCATTAAAGGACAATGGAATTGCTGCTATACTTGTTCCAATGGGAGCGTTGTTTAGTTCGGGCAGTACAGGTAGTATTAGACAAAAACTGGTAGATGATAATTATATTGAAGCTATTATTGAGTTTCCTAATGGTATGATGATGCCATATACAGTTATCCCTACTGCGTTGGTGATTCTTAGAAAAAACAAAATTAATGATGATATTGTAATGATAAATTCAAAGGATTTCTTTGAAAAAATACCAAGAGCAGTAACCATTTCAGATGAAGGTGTTCAACGCATTACTGAAATATATCGAAATCGTGAAGTTATTGAGGGAGTATCAAATACTATCACGAAAGAAATCGCAGCAGAAAAAGGATATAACTTATGTACAACACAGTATGTTACACTTAAAGCAAGTGAAGGAATTGTTGTAGAAGATAACAGAAAGTTTATTGAAAACTATGAGGAACTACTACAGAAACTGAGAAATATTGATAAGGAGCTTGATGAAGTACGTAGTCGATTTGTAAAGGAGGCTTGATTATGAGTAATTTTCAATTCTTGAAATCACATTGGACAGACCTTGCCAAACTTGGCGATTTATCAGAAAAGTATGTATATTCTGATCCTAATACATCCATTATCAAGCAGGGAATGTTATCAGAAGTAATGGTAAAGTATATGCTTGCATATGACGGCATAGCAGAGCCGGCATATGATAATACACATGCCAACAGAATCAGAATACTTAAGAATAATGATTTGTTACCAAGAGAGATTGATAACACTTTGTATATTCTTAGAAAAGCCAGAAATGATGCCGCTCATAATGCTGCTGATGAAGGTGAAAAAGCTCTTAATAATTTGCAGTTAATGTATGAATTATGTGTATGGTATATGCAGACATATGGTGATTATAATTATGAGCCGACAGGGTATGTACAGCCAGTTGATATGACTGTATGTTTAGCTGACCTTGAAAAAGAAAATGCAGAACTGGAAGAACGCAACCAACAATTATTGATTGAAATTGAGCAAATACAGAAAAATGGTGGGGCGGACAGTAAACGTAGAACTGTAGCGTACCAGAAGGCACTTAATGTGCATTTGTCAGAAGCACAGACAAGAGAACTTATTGATGAGCAGCTCCGAAAGGTCGGATGGGAAGCTAATACAACGGAACTTCGATATTCTAAGGGTACAAGACCAACTAAGGGAAAGAATCTTGCTATTGCAGAATGGCCTACTGATTCCAATACAGGAAATAATGGCTATGCAGACTATGCTTTATTTATAGGGGAAAAGCTTGTAGGTATAGTGGAAGCAAAGAAGAAGCATACAAATATTTCATCAGTGTTAGATGGTCAGTGCAAGGATTATGCAAAGATGATTAAGTCAGAACATCAGAAGTATGTAATCAATAGATTTGGTGCATATATGGTTCCGTTTCTTTATGCCACCAATGGCAGACCATATATTAAGCAGTATGAACAGATGTCAGGAATATGGTGTTTGGATGTCAGAGAACTATTTAACGCACCAAAAGCGTTATCTGGATGGTCAACACCAGAAGGTATTGAGCAGGCACTGGAAAAAGATATTGTAGAGGCTGATAAGAAGTTAGCTGCTACAGGATATGAGGTATTGCAGGACACTGATGGTTTAAATCTTCGTTATTATCAGATAGAAGCGATTCAGGCTGCCGAAAAAGCAATAGCAGAACATAAGCAGACAGCACTTCTTGCAATGGCTACGGGAACAGGTAAGACAAGGACTGTGCTTGGAATGATTTATAGATTCCTTGATGCTGGGAGATTTAAGAGAATCCTGTATCTTGTCGATAGAACATCACTCGGTGATCAGACTATGGATACATTCAAAGAGGTTAAGCTTAAAGAATTACTTACTTTGAATCAGATGTATGATGTGAAGTCTTTAGAAGATAAAGAATTTGAGAAGGACACCAGAGTGCATATTGCTACTGTTCAGAGCCTTGTGAAACGTATTATGTACAATGAGTCAGATAAGAGTCTTGGAGTATCAGATTATGACCTGGTCATCGTAGATGAAGCGCACAGGGGCTATATTCTGGATAAAGAAATGGGAGATGATGAGGTACTGTATCGTGACCAGAATGACTTCCGAAGTAAGTACAGGGCGGTAATTGATTATTTTGATGCAGTAAAAATTGCACTTACAGCAACGCCAGCTCTTCATACAACAGAGATATTTGGAAAGCCTGTATATTCATATGATTATCGTACAGCAGTCATTGATGGATTCCTGGTTGACCATGATGCACCACATATTATCAAAACAAAGCTATCAGAGGAAGGGATCAGCTTTGAAAAAGGCTCAATAGTACCGATATATGACCCTGTTACAAATGAAATTACAAACAGTTCAGAATTGGAAGATGATCTGAAATTTGAGGTTGAAGATTTCAATAGGCGCGTGGTTGACAAAAGCTTTAATGAGACTGTCTTACAGGAAATTGCAAAGGATATTGATCCCAACGAAAAAGGGAAAACTCTTATCTTTGCAGTAGATGATGCTCATGCGGATATGATTACTCAGATATTAAAAGATTATTACACGAATCTTGGAATCTCTGAGGAAGCGGTCATGAAGATTACGGGCTCAATCGAGAATGGTAATCCGGTAAAGATAAAGGAAGCTATTCGGAGATTTAAGAATGAAACCTATCCTAATATCGTTGTTACAGTAGATTTGTTGACAACTGGTATTGATGTAGAGGAAATTGTAAATCTCGTATTTATGAGAAGAATCCGTTCAAGAATATTATTTGAACAGATGCTTGGAAGAGCCACCAGATTATGTCCTGAAATAGGAAAGACACATTTTGAGATATATGATGCAGTAGGTGTCTATAATGCGTTAGAACCTGTTTCTACAATGAAACCAGTAGTAGCCAATCCAGCAACTACATTTGATGATTTGATTGATGGTATTGATTCATTAGATACCGACAGAGCAAGAGCGAATCAGATTGACCTTATCGTTGCAAAAATGCGTAGGAATAAATCACAGATGAGTGATGAATACAGAACACAATTTGAGCAGTTAAGCGGTGGAATGACACCTGAAGAATTTATAGAGAAAATTCATAGTATGCCGGTCGATGAGGCAATTGTGACTGTAAAGAATAACAGAGCGGCATTGGAATATGTACGCAGGATGCCAAAGGAGAGAGAAAAGTTCATAAGTGATGAGCCGGACGAACTTCGTAGCCATGCCAGAGGATATGGTGATGCTACAAGACCAGAGGACTATCTGAAAGAATTTAGGGATTTTATTGATAACAATATGAACGAGATAGCAGCTTTAAATATAGTTGCTACACGGCCAAAGGAATTAACAAGACAGTCACTAAAAGAATTGAAGATTATTCTTGATGGCAAGCATTTCAACGAAACTATGCTGCAGACAGCATGGAAAGAAATGACAAATGAAGATATTGTTGCGGATATCATAAGCTTTATTCGTCAGCGTAGTATTGGAGATGCTCTGATTAGTAAAGATGACCGTATTCATAATGCCATTGTAAAGACAAAGGCTAATCATCCGGAGCTTAGCAAAATTCAGTTAGGATGGTTGGATAGGATTGAAGCCCAGCTTCTTAAGGAAGTAGTGCTCAACAGAGAGACTTTTGATTCAGATGCATTTAAGAACAAAGGTGGTTATAATGCGGTAAACAAGGCATTTGGGCAGAAATTAGATGAGTTCATTGATGAAATCAATGGATATATGTATTCAGCATAAATTACAAGGAGAAAATGATAGATGACAAATCAGGAAATAGTAGCAAAGTTGTGGAATCTCTGTAATGTTCTTAGAGATGATGGTATTACATATCACCAGTATGTTACAGAACTTACTTACATCTTGTTTTTGAAGATGGCAAAGGAAACAGGAACCGAGGATAAGATTCCAGAGAAATACCGCTGGGATAGATTAGTAGAAAAAGATGGACTTGCGTTGAAAAAATTCTACGAGGAATTGCTTCGTGAGCTGGGCGAAAAAGGTACAGGTCATATTCAGGAAATTTATTCAGGGGCAAGAAGTAATATTGAAGAGCCAGCAAACTTAAAGAAAATCATTACAAACATCAATGACCTCGATTGGTATTCTGCAAAAGAAGAAGGACTTGGAAATCTTTACGAGGGATTATTAGAGAAAAATGCAAATGAGAAGAAGTCAGGAGCAGGTCAGTATTTTACTCCGAGAGTACTTATTGATGTAATGACAGAATTAATAGCACCTCAGCCGGGAGAAAGATGCAATGATCCTGCATGTGGTACATTTGGATTTATGATAGCGGCGGATGCGTATGTAAAGGCACATACAGATGACTTATTCTCTCTGACTTCAGAACAGCAGGCATTTCAGAAGAATGAAGCATTTACAGGAGCAGAACTTGTACATGAGACTCATAGGCTGGCTCTTATGAATGCAATGCTTCATGATATTGATGGTAAGATATATCTGTGTGATACGTTATCCAATCAGGGTAAGCAGATGAATGGATTTGATGTTGTTCTTACAAATCCTCCTTTTGGAACAAAAAAGGGAGGAGAGCGTGCAAACAGAGATGACTTTACATTCCAGACAAGCAATAAGCAGCTTAATTTCTTACAGCATATTTATCGGTCACTCAAAGCTGATGGCAAGGCAAGAGCTGCTGTAGTATTGCCGGATAATGTATTGTTTGCAGATGGAGAGGGCGAGAGAATACGAAAAGACCTTATGGATAAGTGTACTCTGCATACTGTGCTGAGACTTCCAACCGGAATATTTTATGCACAGGGTGTGAAGACAAATGTACTTTTCTTTACGAGAGGAACAACCGATAAGGATAACACTAAGGAAGTGTGGTTCTATGATTTAAGGACAAATATGCCTTCATTTGGCAAAACCAATCCATTAAAGGCAGAGCATTTCGATGGATTTAAGAAGGCATATACAGCAGAGGACAGAAAGTGTGTATCGGATGAAAGATGGAGTTGTTACACATATGAGCAGATTGCAGAGGAAGGAAAGAACCATAGTCTTGACCTCGGATTAATTAAGGATGATTCCGTACTTGATTATGATGATTTACCAGACCCTATTGAATCGGGGGAAGAGTGTATTGCTCAGCTGGAAGAAGCGGTAGACTTGCTTATGAGTGTAGTGAAAGAGCTTAAGGCTCTGGAAGGGGCTGAGTGATATGGCGAAGGCAAAGAGCAAGAAGATTACATTGGAAGAGGCTCTGGTGCCGGTTGAGGAACAGCCTTATGAAGTGCCGGAGAATTGGTGCTGGACTTACTTATTGAATGGATTTGCTGAATGTAAGGATGGAAATAGAAAACCGATTAATGCATCCGAAAGAGCTGAAAGAGAAGGTGATATACCTTATTATGGGGCAACAGGACAGGCGGGGTGGATTGATGATTACCTTACAGATGAGCAGTTGGTATTATTGGGTGAAGATGGTGCACCATTTTTAGAATTGCTGAAAGATAAAGCATATTTGATAGAAGGAAAAGCGTGGGTAAATAATCATGCTCATATCATAAAATCGCACTATGGGGAAGTGGGAAATAAGTATATATTACATTATCTCAATGTGTTTAATTTTCATGGATATGTTAATGGAACTACACGATTAAAACTTACGCAGGCAAGTATGAGGACAATAGTTGTTCCACTGCCGCCATTAGCAGAGCAGAAACGAATTGTAGAACAAATTGAGAGTTTGTTTGCAAAGTTGGATGAAGCAAAGGAGAAGGCTCTATCTGTAGTTGAATCGTTTGAATTAAGGGAAAAAGCTATTTACAAAAAAGCATTCGAGGGCGATCTTACAAACAGTTGGAGAGCCGAAAATGGAATAAATATTTCAGAGTGGGAAGAAATTCCATTTGAAAAATTGGGTAAATTGGAGAGAGGCAGGTCAAAACACAGACCACGTAATGACAAAAGATTATTTGGCGGTAAATATCCATTTATACAAACTGGTGATGTTGCAGGAGCGGGTATGTATGTGACATCTCATAAGCAAACATTGAGTGAATTTGGATTTGAGCAAAGTCGTATGTTTCCTAAAGGAACATTATGTATTACTATAGCTGCAAACATTGGCGATGCCGCAATTTTGTCATATGATTGTTGTTTTCCTGACAGTGTAGTAGGTTTTACTCCAGGAGAAAAATGCCTTAACAAATATATGTATTTTTACTTGCAAGAAATTAAAGCTGAATTAGAGTATATAGCACCTGCAACTGCTCAAAAGAATTTAAATCTTAAGCTTTTAGGTAAAGTAGAAATAAAGGTGCCATCATTAAAAGAACAAGAAAAAATAGTAGAAATTCTTGAAAAGCAAATTAATGACCAAGAGAACATTGTTGAAAAGGCTGAGAATGTAATAGAAACGATAGACGTGATGAAAAAATCAATTCTTGCCAAAGCATTTCGTGGTGAACTTGGAACAAATATTGAAACTGAAGAAAGTGCAATAGAACTATTAAAGAGCATTTTTTAAATGAGAAGGGAGGTAAGCCATGAGTGAGACAGAAGTTTTTACTATAAGTATTCCAACAGATGAGGACGGACAAGTGTTATTGAAATGTCCTGTTTGTAATGATCTTTTTAAAGTGGATGGTACAGTGTTTGGAGATGATAGTGTTTTTGAAATACATTGTCCTTCTTGTGGAATTGTAAGTGATAGTTATATAACAGACGATGTTCTTGAACTTGGGATGCAGATGGCAGAAAACTATGCTAATGATTTGATTGAGAAGGAATTTAAAAAGCTTGAAAAGTCTACAAAGAATAGTTTTTTGAAGTTCTCATATAAGTCAAATTATAAGAGACATAGTGAGCAACCAATTAAGTTGTCAGTTGAGAATATGACATTTGTTGAATATCCATGTTGCAAAAGGCCATCTAAGATAAAACCATTATTAAGATTATGTGGGAGCTATTGTCCATATTGTGGGGAGAAGTATTATGGAATTGAATAAAATTGAATTAAAAAAGATATCGCATGATTTTAATATTGTATCAAGTAGAATTATGCGTGCAAAATTTGATGATTATAATCTGGTGTTGAGAAAATTCCTGACATTCATTGATGGAAATGAAATTATTCGTACTTTCGTTATGACAGGTGATATAAGTGGATTTGATGCAGCAACTGAATATCAGCAGGTTACTGGAAGCTATGGAGAGTTAGTTTTTGATTTTGGACCAACAACAGAGGAAGAAACATACCAAATATATGCAATATTAAAACATATCTCTGAAAATAATTTGGATGTATCAATAGGGATGAGATCTCAATATGCAGGTATCGGAAACAAACGAAATGATGTGATTAAGGAATTTAATGATAGAGTTGTGTTAGTCCTAATTCAGAGTATAGAAGGACATCTTACAAAAATTGGATATGAAATGGGGATGGATGAAAAAATGTATTGGAATGTAAGCGGAGGACAGGTTAATATTGCAAGTGATAATGCAACGATTAATGCAACTCAGAATAACGGGATTCAATCAGATGAACTAGATAGAATAGTAAAAGCAATTATGGACAATGTGTCTTCTGTCAATAAGGAAGATGCTGAAACCATTGTGGATTCAGTTAATATGATAAAAGATGAATTGCTAAAACCAGAACCGAAGAGAACTATCATTTCTAGTGGCATTAAATTATTAGCACCATTGGTTTCGATTGTGAATGGAATTCCAGCATTAGCCACAAATATGCAAAAATTTATTGATTTTGCAACTCAATTTCTGAGTAGAATATAATGGTATAAAAAAGAAGTCCGAATAACTGAAGCAATTTAGTATTCGGACTTCCTTTGAAAGATTGTGTTCATCTGTAAATTTTCAAAGGATGAAGGCTTGAAAAAGTAGAATTGTATATCCGAAGATGATGAGTGTACATTTCTTTATTATGCTGCGATTATTAACACTATTATTAATGCAACAAACAGCAGAAGAAAGATTTGCAAAAAATGCACGTACTGGTATGATGATAAAAAATGTTACAGCTGTATCGTCATCCTCATTCATATTCTGAACCAGTAGCTGGTCGTCATCATCAAGATTCAACGAAATAGTATACTCTATATTGGGGTATGTTGGGTTCATTGGGTATTTTTCCTCTTTGAGATAATATTCCGTTTCTGATATTTCTCCATCCTACAGTTTGTCTCGTAAACGTGCCCAATAAGATGAATTATATTGGTTGTTTTCATATCGCCGCAAGCTTCTAAATATGCATAGCAATTGCAAGGCAGAACTGCGGCGAACAAATAAGAATCCGTAGCTTCGCCAGTTACACGATCATAATAAGGAATGGTTGTACCAGCCCAATCAACCTGCATAGCATCTCCAGGCTTATGTGTGATACGCATCGTTGCTTTTGTGAGCTTTGCCCATTTGCGATATTTGTCACAAAACTGCGTGTACATGTATGGCGTCAGCTTGGATGCATAGCAATCGGAGCAGTATTCCGGAGACTATGAAGAAAAGTCTGTAAATAATAATCTTCTATGATAATGATTGAGCTGGAAGCGCTAAATTAGAGCTTCCAGCTCTTGCTATATATACGACATGATTTCGGGCATGTCAAGAGCAGACGTCAAAAATGTCCTTCTCATCATGCATATAGATTCTGTTATTCTGGGAGTCGTCCCTCATACATAATGCTGAGTTCACCGTAGACCCGTCCCCAGTTTCTAATGCTCATAGTCCATTTTTTTGTGGCTTCAAAAGTTGCCAGATACAGGGCTTCCAGGAGTGCTGTATCACTTGGAAATACGCTTCTCTGACGGTTGAGCTTACGGTAGGTAGAATTCAGACTTTCAATTGCATTGGTCGTGTAAATAACCTTTCCGACATCCGGTGAAAACTTGAAAATCGGCGTTATTGCATCCCAGTTATCATACCAGCGTTTCATAGAATTCGGGTATTTTGCGGTCCATTTTTCAGTAACACGATCTAGTACTTTTTAAGATAAAGTAGAAATAGTGCAATTTTCACAGGATATTATACAAGAATTACATAGAAATATATCGTATTATTGATATAGTATTCTTGAATTGTATGTGAGGAGAAAACTATGGCAGCTGAAAGAAAAACATTAACACAGTTATCTGTGCCAATATGCTTAGAAACTTTATTTTATATGCTTTCAGGTATGGTCGATACGCTTATGCTATCATCTGTAAGCGACCAGGCTGTAGGAGCAGTGGGAACAGCAAATACATATATAGGTGTTTTTATTATCATGTTCGGCGTAATATCGTCGGGTATGATAGCTGTTATGTCACAAAATATCGGAGCCGGAAGACCGGGAATAGCGTATCAGGCAAGACAACTTGGACTTATATTCAACGCATTGATAGGTATCGTAATGTCTGTCATTCTTGCTACTTTTTCTGGTGGGATACTTCGAATCGTAAGTATTGCTCCGGCTTTGCTTGAGCCGGCTGAAATATATCTTAGAATTGTTGGCGGCGCATGTTTTTTAAATGCACTGATTCCTATTTTCTCCAGTTATTTGAGAGTGTTTGGATATACAAAACATTCTTTGATAGGAACTGTTGTTGGAAATGTTCTCAATATAATACTTAATTCAGTATTCTTATTTGTATTCAACTGGGGTGTAATGGGAGTTGCTGTTGCCACGGTTATTTCAAGAGTTGTAAATCTTATTATTGTAGCAGGTATGGGGGCTGTGCTTATAAAAGCAAAACAGAGTCCTGAGCGAATTGCATCAAGAAAGATATTTGCGCAGATTGTTAAGATTGGTTTTCCTTCTGCGCTTGAAACAGCACTTTACAACATCGCAATGACCTTTATTGTGCGTTTTATGAATCAGATGGATGTGGATGGAATGAATGTTACAGCACGCTCATATGCTGTACAGATTGCAAATTTCTCATATTGTGTGGGAGCTGCCCTTGCTCAGGCAAATGCAATTATGACCGGTTGGAGAATTGGAGCAAAAGAGTTTGAGGAATGTAACAGGGGAACGAGAAAAGCTGCGATATACGGTATCATCACAGCGACCTGTTTTTCCGTGATATTTGCATTGGCAGGACATTTTATCGTGCATATATTTACTGATGATACACAGATGATAAATCTTGTGGTAAAGTTGTTAATAGTAGATATATTTCTTGAATTTGGAAGGGTAACAAACCTTGTATATGGTCAGGCATTAAAAACGAGTGGAGATGCAGTTTTTCCGGTTATGTTAGGTGCGGTATTTATGTATTTATTTGCAGTTGGCGGAACATATTTTCTCGGAATACACATGGGACTTCTGGCTGTGGGAGCATATATTGCTATGGCAGGTGACGAATGTGCGAGAGCTGTGGGAATGGTACTTAGATGGAAGAGTGGAAAATGGAAAAGTAAAGGTCTTATAGAAGTATAGGAGAGATTATGTACTTTGAATTAAAGGAAAATAAACCGCATGGTACAAAGGATGATCCGTTTAGTACATATCATATAAAAAATGAGGGACGATCATTTCAGATACCGGTACATTGGCATGATGAACTGGAAATTATATATGTAAAAAGTGGGTTTTTGACTGTAAGTATATCAGGAGAAAATTATATTGGAACCCCCGGGGATGCTTTTGTAGTGTCGCCGGGCAATCTGCATTTCATGGGTTCACAGGCTGGAGAAGTGGATTATTTTACTTTCCTTTTTCCACTTGAATATATCTCTTTTTGCACAGATGACATGTTAGATGATAAATTGCTTACTCCATTAAAAAATGGTCATTTGATGATAAGACCAAGGATCAAGGATGCAGCAAAAGAGTTGTGTGAGCAGTTGGCCGAAATATATATGGCAAAAAATGATGAAAAGAAGTTGGAAATAGCTGTTCAGATAAAGACAAAAATAATTCTTTTACAATTTATTCTTCACATGTGGGAGAATGGATTTATAATCGAAAATGATAAAAGTGGAAGAAATACTGTAGAAAAAGAGATGATTTCATACATACAGCAGAGTTTTACAGAGGAGATATCATTAAAGGAATTTGGGGAACAGTTCCATCTTTCTGAAAAATATGTATCGCAATATTTTAAAGAACATTTTCATATTACGCTTTCAAAATATGTTACATATTTGCGGTTGAAGCATGCAAAACAGTTGTTACAAAATTCGGACATTCCAGTTACAGAGGTTGCAATGCTCAGTGGTTATCAGAATGTAAGTTATTTTATCAGAAGCTTCAAAAAAACATACGGAGTGTCTCCGTTAAAATATAGAAAAAATGAGCCGAGTACATGGATTTAGCGGAGTGTGAAAGAAACATAAATGATGTTACAAACAAAAGGTTAGGGAACACCTGAAAGGGAGTTTCCTAACTTTTTGTTGTATAGAGCTGTTATCAGTCTGCTCAATCAATAAATAATCAGGCAATTTTATGCTACAGGAACATTTCCTGTAGATTTCCTTTCAATCAGCTGTGTATGCAATAAAAATGTACTGATTGAAACGCCATTAAGAAGACTGGATAACGCAAAGAATCCACTTTTTCCCAGTTCAATACGATCTTGCCTGATTGTAGTCAGTGGAGGTGATGTATAAGCAGCGATTGGCAGAACATCAAATCCGATAATGCTGACATCATCAGGAACCTGATATCCGAGCTGTTGGCATTGGATAAGAGCTGCATTCGCAAGGGTATCCTGGCTGCAGATGATAGCTGTTGTTCCATTTTCCAGAAAACGAGGTAAATGTTTCTCCATACATTCTGACAGATAATAAGAGCAGCCGGTGGTGGCAGGAGAAGTCTTCAGTCCATGTTGGTGCATGGCACGGAGAAGAAAAAGAGCAGTTATCTGAGGAAAAGCAACAATTGCAGGGCGTTTCCGACAGATATGACCGGGTAGTGCGTGTACTTGGGGAAAATGTTGTAGAGGATGCGGTACAGCAAGATATACAGGAGCAGAAAGCATTAGAAGAAAAACGGCAAATGGAGCAAATGCCCAAAGGAAGTATTCACGAAAGATTGGCTTGGGGTGCCAGAAAAAGTGAGATGGAGAACCAGCAACGTAAGAAAAATAAAACAAAGAACAGAGGAATGGAGAGATGAGACGATGAAAAAGCATATTTATGAAGAAAGTAATAGATTGAGCTACACAATGCATGGAGATTATTATCTGCCGGATCTGGTAGTGAATGAGGAAGAACCGACATATGGTAAATACGGAATGTTGCGAAAACAGTTTCTGAAAGTGCATAGACCGGCACGATATCAGTATTTATTGATGACGGGGGAGCTGACGGCACACTTGAATCGAGTTGATCAGGAAGCCAGAGAACAGGTGAAAATTATGCTGAAGCAGATGGCGGAAAAACAGGGTGTGACGGAACAAATGAAAATGCAGGATCAGACGAAATGGGTTGGTTTAATGAATAGCATCAAAGCCTTTGCAGAAGAAATTGTGTTGAAAGAGAGGGTATATATGTGAGTAGAAAGGGTGATCGAAAGGCTGCTCTTTACAAAGATGAAAATAAAAATTGCTGAAAAGGCATGAGTGTTGTAGTGTAAAACTCTTTTGACATTG
>OHAU01003053.1_pt1 | contig 14282 bp, 15 predicted proteins | sample 1577181 | NCBI WGS metagenome assembly OHAU01 (sample SAMEA3541472, study PRJEB24748) | human gut metagenome | biome: human gut; feature: human-associated habitat; material: faeces | place: China | collected 2012
AAATATTAAAATAAATATTTTAAATATATTATTTGGAGGATTTATGATTAACGAAAATATAAAAGGTGTTCGTGTTTCTGAGAAAGCATTTCTAACATTAAAAGAAGCATCTGAATATTTTAATATTGGTCAAGATAAAGTTAGACAATTAACGGATGAAAATGATTGCGATTTTGTATTATTTAATGGTAGTAAGCGTCTTATTAAGAAAAAGTTAATGGAAGAATATTTAAATAGACAGTTCTCTATTTAATCTAAAACTATATATAAAACACGCTTAATGCGGTATAATAATTATAGCGTGTCTTTTATCAAAAAAGGAGAATTTTTATGGTAAAAAGACGCAAAGATAGTAAAGGGGTTGTTTTAAAAGACGGTGAATATCAAAGGTCAAATGGCACTTATGAATTTAAGTGGCAAGACAAAATAGGTCGTAGAAAATCTATCTATGCGAAAACTCTAAAAGAATTAAGAGAAAAGGAATTAGATATTTTACGCAATACTATAGATGGAATCAACAACGAAGGAAGTAGCTTATCTGTAAATGATACTTTTAAGCTATGGACAAAGGTTAAAAGAGGTTTAAAGGATAATACCTTTAAAAATTACATCTATATGTATCAACAATTTGTAGAACCGACTTTTGGTCGTATTAAACTATCTGATATTAAAAGATCTGATGTTAGAAGTTTTTATAACAGATTAAAGGAAGATCAAGGATTAATGGTTTCTACTATAGATTGTGTTCATACTGTCTTACATCAGGTATTAGAATTAGCAGTGGATGACGAATATATAAGATTTAATCCGTCTGACAATGCTTTGAAGGAATTGAAAGTAGCTTATCGAAATGAATCTCCGAAGAAAAAAGCCATGACAATAGAAGAACAGGTGATATTTGAAGAATATTTATCTAATAGTGATGAATATAAAAAATGGTATCCAATATTCATTGTTATGCTTTGGACGGGAATGAGAGTTGGAGAAGTCACAGGATTGCAATGGGACGATCTAGATTTTGATAATGGTCTTATAAATGTAAACAGGACTTTGGTATATTATAGTAAAGGTAAAGGATTAAACAATAGGTATGCTATTAATACACCGAAGACAGAATCAGGTAAGCGAAGTATTCCTATGGTTCAAAAAGTAAAAGATGCTTTTCTTATGGAAAGAGAGTTACAAAAGACTTTTGGAATCGAATGTTGTGATTCAATCGATGGATTTAAAGACTTTGTATTTTTAAATAGATTCGGAAAGGTTCACAATAATGGAACACTTAATAAAGCTTTGAGAAGAATTGTTAGAGATTGCAATTTAAGTATAATGGATAAAAATAAATCGAACTCTAATGATATTCTATTAGTTCCACATTTAAGCAATCACATTTTCAGACACACCTTTACTACAAGACTTAATGAACAAAATATAAATACAAAAGCAATGCAGTCTATTCTAGGTCATTCTGATATTAGTACAACTATGGATATATATGTAGATGCAACAGAAGATTTTAAGATAGAACAGATGGGAGAATTTGAAAAAGCGATGAAATTTATATTTTAGAATTTACGACAGCTTACGACAAATTTACGACAATTTGCTAGAAATCTATAGGCACTTATAGAGAGTTAGCAAATTGTCGTAAATGGAGAAGTACCATAAAATAGACTTTTATAGAGATTTAGACAATTATCTAAGGTAGAGGGGATTTTCCCAACAATGAAACCACTTGGAGCTGAAGTTGCTGAAATTAAAGCTAACAAGGCTGCAGATGAAAAGGCAAGTGTAAAGATTGACATGTCAAAGGTAAAGGTTGAACCTCTATTTGAAGACATGGTAGACTTTGATACCTTCTCAAAATCTGACTTCAGAGTTGTAAAAGTTAAGAACTGCGAAGAAGTTCCAAAATCTAAAAAGCTTCTTAAATTTACTCTTGATGATGGATCAGGAGAAGACAGAACAATCCTATCAGGCATCAAAAACTTTTACGATGCAGAAGAATTAATTGGCAAGACTCTTGTTGCTATAACAAACCTTCCACCAAGAAAGATGATGGGAGTGGACTCTTGCGGTATGCTTCTATCAGCAGTATGTGACTATGATGGAGAAGAATTATTAAATCTTGTAATGCTAGAGGACAAGATCCCAGCAGGAGCAAAATTATATTAAAGAACACGCTAATTATGAAACTGGGGTTTGGTATGAATCCCAGTTTAATTTTTATAATTTGATTAATAGAATTATTAAGCTATAAAATAAAATCAATTTAAAGAAAACTAAAATAGAAGATACAGAAGAGAGATTAAGACAACTAAAAAATCAAGAAAAGAAGATATTAAAACAAGACATAATAAAAAGAAGAAAAGAAAGAACTCATAGGCTCATAACAATAGGAGAAATCTTAGAAAGCCTTATAGAAAATGTAGAAGATTTAACAGATGAAGAAATAAAAATCCTAGAAAAGCAACAAAGACAAAAGAATTTAAAAAAACACCTAGAATAATAAGATAAAGAGGAGGTAAACTAAATTGATGAAAACACTTGGAATGTTACTCATCATCTGCTTAACAGCATCAATTATGATGGTGAATTTTATACTTATTATACCGAAATTTGGCTCGAAGCATTTCGGCGCACCTGATGATATCAAAGTTATGATGAGTAAGTTGCCAGATAAACCGAGTTGGGTCAATATAATCGGCGGACTTATCATGATACTTGGATTGCTAGCCATTGCAGCCGTTCTAGTCTGGGCAATTGTTGATACAGTAAAATTTAGTTTAACTTTTCAGCAAGCCTTTGTTAGATTTTTAATACTATTTGAAGGATATAAGCTTTTTGATATTATCTTTTTTGATTATCTCATGCTTACCAAGTTAAAATTGCCGACTAAAGTTTACCCAGAGACGGTTGGTGCTAAGGGGTATGATAGTTTTGGATTTAATGCGAAAAGTCAGGTTGCAAAAATTATAATCTTCTTTTTCGTGAGCCTAATTTTGGCATATTTACTGACCGTTTTGGTTTAACTAGAAATTCATAACTTGTAATGTTCAATTCGACTTCTTGGCTATTTGTTTTAAGGGGCTGTAGCTTAAAAAAACCAATTATCAGAAATAGATAGAAGCCATGAACAGTTATATGAAGATAGGTTAGAGGGAAATATAAGCGAAAGAAACTTCAATATAATTAATGTGAGCATATCTAAAAAACAAGACTAGAACCATTCCTATAGAAATGGCTAAATACTGGCACAAAAAAATGTATCAACCTTTGCCCTTTTATAAGGATTTAGGTTGATACACAAAATTATTTACAGACCATAATTATAGGATGACAGTAATTCAAAGTTCTGCAATAGTTCATTTTGCCTATTTAAGACTTGATTCCACAAACCAAATTTGTTTGTTATAGTCCTCTATATGATCTTCCATAGCATTAGCTACAGGGAAATTATCAGTTTCATCTGATTCTTTTCTAATCTCTAGTGCGAGTTCTTTTTGAAGTTTTATGTCAGATAGGACTATTTCTAATGCTTCTTTAATAGATATTTCTTTAGAAGTTTCAATCTCTTTTATCGTAGAAATTTCTAAATATTCTTTTAAATTAGCAACTGGAAATTCCCCAGCCATTCTGATTAGTTCAGCAACTTCATCAAGTCTTTCACCAGCTTTATCATATTCGGATTCAAGATACTCATGTACAGATACAAATTGAGAGCCTACGATATTCCAATGTAGATTATGGATTTTAATGTTTAGTACTGCATGATTTGCAAGATATGTGTTTAATTTTGTCATTTTATTCCTCACTTTCAAATAATTTTGATTATCATTCTCATTATATACAATAATAAAAAACTAGTCAAGTCTGTAATATTGTGTAAAATTTACTAGTAAATATTCATTATTTCATCCTAATATCGTAAATATGAACAGAAGAAAATTATTTCAGAGATACAAAATCACGTCATTCAAAAAAAAGGATTAGATATAAAGATAGAATCTATACAAAAGGAAATATTAGATATTATCGAAAAGAGTATTTTATAAATTTAATAATGAAACTTTAAAAGGGATAGCTAATGTTATCTCTTTTTTTAATACAAGAAAGGAGTTTTGTATGAAAAAATTAGAACAAATAAGACAAGAGTCAAAAGAAATAAAAGATAAAAGTGACCATACAGAAGAACGATTAAGGCAACTAAAAAATCAAGAACAAAAGATATTAAAACAAAACATAGTAAAAAGAAGAAAAGGAAGAACTCATAGGCTCATAACAAGAGGAGCAATCTTATAAAGCTTATAAAAAATGCAGCAGAACTAACAGATGAAGAAATAAAAATCCTATTAGAAGAAGCAACAAAGACAAAAGAATTTAAAGAAACACTAAGAATAATGAAAGGAAATTAAGAAAAATAAATACGAACAGTCTGATTATAAGATTATGAAATAATATTAGGATAAAAATATTTTTGGTCTAATAAATAGAGGGATTATAGTATTCTGAATGGGGTATTTATTATGAAAATAGTATTAGGAGGTACAGATAAATGATTAATACAAATAGTTTTCTAAGTAACTAAGAGAGGAAAAGAAATCCTCTCAAAAAATCATAGGAGGATTTATGATATATATACAAAACTTAATAAAAACTTTACAAGATAGAAAGCTATTTAAAATTGATAGCTTATCAATAAATGAAAATGATAAGATAGCCTTAATAGGTGAGAATGGAACGGGTAAAACTACTCTTTTAAGAATAATATTAGGCTTAGATAAAGACTGTACTGGTCAAGTAAGAGTGGATAGAGAACTGGGTTATTTATTAAATTATGACAGTAAAGTCAAATACTTTTCTGATGAAATCTACTCTAAATCACAGTTAAGGGCTAATGACAACTATAGTCCAGGCGAAGAGCAAAGATTAAAGCTAACAGACCTATTATCAGATAGTTTTAAATTTCTATTAATCGACGAGCCTACATCTCACTTAGACTTAAAGCAAAAGGAAGAACTTATAGGAAAGCTAAACTCAAGAAAAATAGGATATCTTCTAATTTCGCATGATCGTGATTTCATAAATAGAACTTGTAAAAAGATTTTAGAATTAAAGAACGGAAAAATTGAAGAATATAATGGGGACTACAAATTCTATCTTGAAGAAAGAGAGAAAAGACTTAAGTTTAAAGAAAAAGAGTATTCAAATTATATAAAAGAAAAAAGAAGACTTGAAAATTTAGCTATAAGTATAAAAGACCAATCATCAAAAGTAAGAACCACGCCTAAACGGATGGGAAACTCAGAAGCAAGACTTCATAAGATGGGTGGTCAAGAAAACAAGAAAAAACTAGATAAACAAGTAAAATCTGTAGAATCCAGAATAGATCAACTAGAAGTAAAAGAAAAACCTAAAGAAGAAACAGAAATACAACTATCCATTCCAGATAATAAACAACTCCACTCTAAAGTTTTGATAAGAGGAGAAAATCTAAAGAAAGAGTTCGGAAATAAGATTTTATTTGAAAAATCCAACTTTCAAATAAAAAATAATTCTAAAACAGCTCTTATAGGAGAAAATGGAAGTGGAAAAACCACCCTATTAAACATGATTCTAAATCAAGAAAATGTATGGGTGCATCCAAATCTTAAAATAGGTTGTTTTAGTCAAATGAGTGATATTTTAGAAGAAGACACTGATATCTTAGCAAATGTAATAAATACGTCTATATATGATGAAACAATGACAAGGATTGTTCTTGCAAGATTAGGATTTAAGACTAATGATGTTTACAAGATTGTAAGTATTTTAAGTGATGGAGAAAAAGCCAAGGTAAAACTGGCTAAAATATTAACTTCTAACTTTAACTATCTTATTTTTGATGAACCAACAAACTTTTTAGATATAAGAGCAATAGAAAGTTTAGAAAATCTATTGAAATTTTATGATAGACCATTTATATTTGTAAGTCATGATGAGGAGTTTATAAATAATCTAGCAGATACACTTTTAATTATAGAAGATAAAAGAATCAAAAGTTTTAAAGGTAATTTATCACAATATAAAGGTAGAAATAACAAGACAATAAATGGCAAGGATAGAAATAGTTTATTACTTGATTTTAGAATATCTTCCATAAGTTCTAGACTAGCAATGGAGTTACCTAAAGAGGAGAGAAAAAAACTAGAAGATGAATATAATAAACTCATTGAAGAAAGAAAAAAATAAATTTTAGCATCTACATTGGTAGGTGCTTTTTTCATACCAAAATGGAGATGATAGTATTAAATTAATATTTTAAATCTAATATTTAAGTCGAGAGTAAAGCTAAAGACGGGAAGATGGTATCTTTATCGTTTTTTTTTAATACAAAAAAAGGAGTTATATATGAAAGATTCAGAACAAATAAGACAAGAGTCAAAAGAAATAAAAGATAAAATTGATGATACAGAAGAAAGATTAAGGCAACTAAAAAATCAAGAAAAAAAGATATTAAAACAAGACATAGTGAAAAAAAGAAAAGAAAGAACTCATAGGCTAATAACAAGAGGAGCAATCTTAGAAAGCCTTATAGAAAATGCAGAAGAACTAACAGATGATGAAATAAAAATCCTATTAGAAGAAGCAACAAAGACAAAAGCATAATTGAAAGATTTATAAAAAAAAATCTAATATCACAAGGAATGATAGTAGATTATGCTATTCATGATGAGAGTCAAGACAAAAATGGGTAATAATTTTATATAGGTTGAAAGTTTTACTAGGCTAAGAATAGATTTTTTACGAAAATTGTTATTTGTCCTAAAGCTTGGTAAGGTTCTAATTCTAATGAAAGTGATGGCAAAATTATGGAAGAAAAACTCATTATTAAAAAATTAAGAGAAGATCGCAGAAATGAAATCTACACAAATAGAGGAATTAACCCAATATTCCAGCTAAATCCAAAATCAAAAATTTTGATAATTGGGCAAGCTCCTGGGGAAAGGGTTGAAGAAACTGGTATTTTATTTAATGATAAGAGTGGGGAAAATCTTGTCAAATGGTTGGGTATATCGGAAGACATCCTCCATAGTGAAGATTTTTCTATAATTCCAATGGATTTTTATTATCCTGGAAAGGGAAAATCAGGCGACAAGGCTCCTAGATCTTTTATTGCAAAAGAATACCATCCACTATTATTAAATGAATTGAAGGATATAAAGTTAACCATTTTGATAGGAGCCTATGCTCAAAAGTTTTATTTGAAGGATAAATTTAAGAAAAATTTAACTGAAACAGTAAAATCTTACAAAGAATTTTTGCCAGAATATTTCCCAATAGCCCACCCAAGTCCTCTAAACAACAGGTGGATAGCAAAAAATCCTTTTTTTAGAGAAGAGGTCTTGCCTGAGTTAAAGAAAATTGTAAAAAAGCTGAGATAAATTGTGTTTGTAAAAATTTATTGTATACCATTTTTTTATGGTAATGGTCATCAACAATGATAGAAAATATGAAAAAATAAGTGCTAATATTTTAGATGGCAAATTTGAGTATTTGGTGGATGAGGATAATTAACAAATAACCCACCTACAAATCAAAAAGGGCGAAGAAATACCAAGTCACAAGTCAGATAAAAGTGTAGTACTTGTAATTTATAAGGGCAAGGTAGATTTTAAGGAAGAGAAGGGAAACCAGATAATAATCCCAGGTGATATAATCACAATGGATCCTAATGAAATCCATGCTCTTAAGGCTTTTGATGATAGCGATTTGATGGTTATAAAAGTAAGAATTTAAGAATATATTTAGCTAAGATAGGCAGGTGGTTATTTTATCAATCTGCCTTTAATTTTTATATATTTAAGCAAAAATTTACAAGTTCGTAAAAGTTTACAAGCTAATAATAATTTACAAGTTAGTAGAAGTTTGCGACTTAATAAAAATTTGTAAGTTCATAAAAACTTATAGCTTAATAAAAACTTATTACTTTTTAATAGCTTATGACTTAAGAAAAATTATATTTTTATTTATATTCATAAAGCTTCTGTGGAACTTCAACTCTCAACAATTTATGGTATAATTTAAGTGATAATTTGACGTAATAAATCGAAAATAAGAGGTGTAATGTGAAAAAAACTATTAGAGATTTTGATTTTAATGATAAAACTGCCCTTGTTAGGGTGGACTTTAATGTGCCCCTAAAGGATGGAGTGGTTACTGGCGAAGATAGAATTGTTAAAGCCATCCCAACTATTGATTATTTAGTAGAAAATGGAGCTAAAGTTGTCCTTGTGAGTCACCTTGGTAGACCTAAGGGAGAATACAAGGAAGAGTTTTCTCTTGCTCCCGTTGCTAAGAGAGCTGCTGAACTTTTAAAGAAGGATGTTAAGTTTATCCCATCAAAGGAAGTTGTCGATGAAAAAGTTATAGAAGAAGTTAAAAATCTTAAAAGTGGAGAAATTGCTCTACTTGAAAATTTAAGATTTGTTAAGGGCGAAGAAAAAAACGACCCTGACTTTGCAAAGAAACTTGCATCTCTTGGGGACATCTTTGTAAATGATGCCTTTGGAACTGCTCACAGGGCCCACGCATCCAATGTTGGTGTGACAGAATTTTTGCCATCTTGTGCAGGTCTATTAGTTGAAAAGGAAATTAAATATTTTGAAGACGCTTTAAAAAATCCAGAAAAGCCTTTTGCAGCAATCCTTGGTGGATCAAAGGTTTCTGACAAGATTGGGGTAATAGAAAACCTGCTAGAAAAAGTTGACGTCCTAGTAATTGTTGGTGCCATGGCAAATACTTTCTTAAAGTCCAAGGGACTTGAAGTTGGAAAATCTCTTGTAGAAGATGACAAGCTAGACCTTGCAAGAGAAATTATGGCAAAGGCAGCAGAAAATCATGTTGAAATAATTCTTCCAAAAGACGTAGTCGTGGCTCCAGAATTATCTGATAATGCAAAGGGAACTTTAAAAGACGTGGAAGATGTTGGTCAAGACGATATGATCCTCGATATTGGAAGAGAAAGTCTAAAGGACATCGAAGGTTCTCTTTCTAAGGCAAAGACTGTAGTCTTAAATGGACCTTGTGGAGTTTTTGAAATTGAAGAATTCTCTCACGGAACTATTGAACTTGCAAAAATCTTGGCTAAGCTTGATGCCACAGTAATTGTTGGTGGTGGAGACTCTGTTGCTGCTGTTGAAAAGGCAGGAGTGGCAGACAAGTTAACTCACATCTCAACTGGTGGTGGAGCAAGTCTTGAAATGCTTGAAGGAAAGAAGCTTCCTGGTATCGAGGCAGTTGAAGAAGCATGAGAAAAAAATACATTTGTGGCAATTGGAAGATGAATAAGACTTCTTCTGAGGCCCTTGAATTTGCAAAAGAAATAAATGAATTTGAATTTAATAAGGTTGACGTCCTTATTGCTCCATCCTTTGTAACTCTAGAAAGTTTGAGAAAAAACTTGAAAGATGAAATAAAAGTAGCTGGACAAAATGTGTCTCAGTTTGATGAGGGAGCCTACACTGGCGAAGTTTCAACTACAATGTTAAAAGATATTGGTGTAGATGATGTAATCATAGGCCACTCTGAAAGACGTGAAAAGTTTTTGGAAAGTGACGAGATTATAAATGCCAAGGTGAAAAAGGCCCTTGAAGATGACTTATCAGTAATTCTTTGTCTAGGAGAATCTCTTGAAATAAAAGAAGAAGGCAGGGAAGTTGACTTTGTTAGAGAAGAACTTTTAAATTCTCTTGATGGAGTTGAAAAGATAGAGAAGATTACTATTGCCTACGAACCTATCTGGGCAATTGGAACTGGAAAAACTTGCTCATCAGAAGATGCAGAGAAGATGTGCAGAGAAATAAGAAATATAATTGATGAAAAATACGGAGAAGTTTCTCAAAAAATAAGGATCCTCTATGGTGGATCTGTTAAGCCATCAAATGCGGGAGAAATTTTATCCAAGGAAAATATTGATGGGGTCCTAGTTGGTGGAGCAAGCTTAAAGGCTAGTGACTTTATTGAAATTATAAAAGCTGGTGAAGACCTATGAAGCCAACAATGTTAATAATACTAGATGGATTTGGAATAAATGAAAGCGAAATTGGCAACGCAGTTAAACTTGCCAAGACTCCAGTTCTTGATGAACTTTACAAAACTTCGCCTCACACAGAAATATATGCCAGCGAAGAATATGTTGGGCTACCTCATGGGCAAATGGGAAATTCTGAAGTTGGTCACTTAAATATTGGAGCAGGTAGAGTTATTTATCAAAACCTGACAAAAATTACTGAGTCAATTAAGTCAGGAGAATTTTTTAAGAATCCCGAATTTAAAAGGGCAATAGACAATGCCAGAGAAAATAATTCAAGCCTTCACCTCATTGGACTTGTGTCCAAGGGAGGAGTTCACTCACACCTTGACCACTTAAAGGCCCTAATAGAACTCATGAAGGAAGAGGGAATTGAAAAAACGTACATCCATGCCATTACTGATGGACGTGACGTTTCCCCTCACGCAGCCCTTGATGATATAAAAGAACTCCAAGAAGAAATCGAAAAAGTTGGAAATGGAAAAATTGCCACAATTTCTGGAAGATACTATGCCATGGATCGTGACAAGAGATGGGAAAGAACAAAAAAATATTACGACAACTTAGTAAGTGATGTGGACTTCACTGAAGAAGACATCCTTTCTTATATAAAGTCATCTTATGATAAAGATGTTACAGATGAATTTTTAGAACCTGCCAAATTCGTAAAGGACTCTGAAATTAAAGATAAGGATTCAGTTATCATCTTTAACTTTAGACCAGACAGGGTTAGACAAATTACAAGAGCTCTTGTTGATGATGACTTCGCAGGCTTTGAAAGAGAAAAAATTAAGACAGTCCTTGTTACAATGACAGAGTATGACAAGGAAATAAAAAATAAATTTGTTGCTTTTAAGGACGAGATACCAAAGGATACTTTGGGAGAAGTTCTTGAAAAAAATAAAATTAAGCAACTTAGGATTGCAGAGACAGAAAAATATGCCCACGTTACCTTTTTCTTTAACGGTGGACGTGAAAAGCCTTTTGAAGGCGAGGATAGAATCCTAGTTCCATCTCCAAAGGTTGCAACTTATGACCTGAAGCCAGAAATGTCTGCCAATGAAGTTACAGATAAGGTAATTGAAAGTCTGGAAAAGGACAAGTACGGCCTAATAATTTTAAACTTTGCAAACCCAGACATGGTTGGTCACACTGGCGACTTACAGGCAGCTATAAAGGCAGTTGAAACTGTGGACCATGACCTTGGAAGAATTTTAAAGGTCTTAAAAGAAAAGGATGGGGCAGCAATAATCACTGCAGACCATGGAAACTGTGAATACATGATTGATGACGAAGGCAATGTTGTCACAAGCCACAGCACAAATCTTGTTCCCCTATTTTTATTTAATAGGGATGAAGAATTAAGATCTGGTGGAGCCCTTTGCGACTTGTCGCCAACAATTTTAAAAATTATGGGATTAGATCAGCCAGAACTTATGACTGGCAAGTCTTTGTTTTAATAGAATTTACTAGAAATTTATTTTAAATTTAGGAGGAATTATGAGTTTAATTGATTACGTTTATGCGAGAGAAGTCCTTGATTCAAGGGGAAACCCAACAGTTGAAGTAGAAGTTGGAACACTTAATGGCGGCTTTGGTTCTGCAATTGTGCCAAGTGGTGCATCAACTGGTATCCACGAAGCTGTAGAACTTCGCGACGGAGAAGAAAGATACAATGGAAAGGGCGTTGAAAAGGCAGTTAACAATGTAAATGAAAAAATTGCTGAAGAATTAATTTGCTTTGATTGCTTTGACCAACTTGGCATTGACAAGATGCTTATTGAACTTGATGGAAGTGAAAACAAGGGAAATCTTGGAGCCAATGCAATCCTTGGTGTATCAATAGCAGTTGCAAGAGCAGCAGCAAATGAAGCTGGGCTTCCACTTTACCAATACCTTGGTGGAGTAAATGCAAAGACTATGCCAATCCCAATGATGAATATAATCAATGGTGGCGAACACGCTGACAACAACGTAGACATTCAAGAATTTATGATTATGCCAGTAGGAGCAAAAACTTTTAAAGAAGCTCTTAGAATGGGCGCAGAAGTTTACCACGCACTTAAAAAAGTTTTAAAGGACAAGGGACTTTCAACTGGTGTTGGCGATGAAGGTGGATTTGCACCAAATCTTGAGTCCAACAAAAAAGCCTTTGATTGCATACTTGACGCTGTAAAGGCAGCAGGCTATCAAGCAGGAAAGGATATTGTACTTGCAATTGATGCTGCAGCTTCAGAATTTTATGACAAGGACAAGAAAAAATATATACTTGCAGGAGAAGGTCGTGAGTTCACATCAGAAGAACTTTCAAAATTCTATGAAGAATTAGTAAATGAATATCCAATCTATTCAATAGAAGATGGACTTGACGAAGACGACTGGGAAGGTTGGAAGTACCTAACAGATTTAATTGGAGACAAAGTTCAATTAGTTGGCGACGACTTCTTCGTAACAAATACAAAGAGACTCCAAGAAGGAATTGAAAAGGAATCTGCAAACTCAATCCTAATTAAACTAAATCAAATTGGAACAATCACAGAAACTCTTGACTCCATAGAACTTGCAAAGAGACACAACTACACTGCAATAATTTCTCACAGGTCAGGAGAAAGTGAAGACTCAACAATTGCAGACCTTGCAGTTGCAACTAACGCTGGCTTTATAAAAACTGGAGCACCAGCAAGATCTGAAAGAGTTGCAAAATACAATGAGCTTCTAAGAATTGAAGACGAACTAGGCGACTTAGCAATTTATCCTGGCTTTGCTGCCTTCTACAACATTGATAGAAAATGAAAATTTACTTTATAAGACATGGCGAAGCAGAAATTTATGCTGAAGATGACTTCAAGAGAAAGTTGACAACAATAGGAAGGGTTAAGTTAGAAAATTCCTTTAAGGCTTTTGCCAATAGGTTGGAAGACAAGAGGTCCTATAAGATTTACTCTTCACCTCTTGAAAGGGCAAAGGAAACTGCAGAAATCTTGGCAAAACACTTAGATTCTGATTTTGAAGTCAAGGACTATCTTGCAGGTGGAAGGATAAGAGATATATTAAAAACTTTAGACCAAGATGGAAATTATATTTTAGTATCTCATGAGCCCTTTATATCAAATTGGATTTACCAACTAACTGGCGAGATGAAAATTGTCTCAAGAGGCAGCATAAATTTTGTTGAAATAAATCCTCAGGACTTTGCAGAATAAAATTTTTAAAATCATAAGCACTGGCAGAAGCTGGTGCTTTTTTCTTGTGAAGATTTATAATTAGCCAAAATGATTAGGAATTCTTTTAAAAACCAAAGTGTGATAGAATTTGTTTACAAGATTATGTTAGGTGATCAAATGAAAAAAATAATTTTAATAGAAGACGATGAAATTTTATCAAGTGGCATTGAGTCTTACTTGTCAAAAAATGATTTTAAAGTAGAAACTTGTAAAAGTTTTGAAGAAGCAAAGATAAAAATAAATAATTCTTTTGACTTGGCAATATTAGACATAAATTTGCCTGATAGAGATGGAATCAACTTGATGAATACTTTGAGAGAAAGTAATGTTAGGGTAATAATCACAACAGTAAAAAATGATGAGAAATTTATTGTTAAGGCCCTAGATAATGGAGCCGACGATTACATTACAAAACCCTTTAAGCTCTCTATCTTAAGAGCGAGAATAGATAAAACTCTTAGGACTGCCCTTGTAAAAGATGATTTTATTAGCTTTAAGGACCTAACTTTAAATAATAGGGAAGGAAACTTTTATTATAAAGATAAAAAACTAGATTTAACGTCATTAGAATTTCAAGTGATGAAATTATTTATAAATAATCCCAATAGAATTTTTACTAGAGAATTTTTGCTAGAGAGATTCTGGGATAGGCGAGAGAAATTTGTCAACGATAATACACTTACTGCTACTGTTAAAAGAATAAGAGATAAAAGTGACAGATATATTATTAAGACAATTCGTGGAATAGGTTATAGGATGGACTGATGATTTATTTATTTTACCCTGTGAGCTTATTGGCATTATATTATTTTTTAAAGAAAAGACAAAAGAAAAGAATTGAGGAGTTGGAAAAAGAGAATGCAGAACTTCGGGAGGAATTAGAGTATTACAGAAATCGTAAGTTAAGTGGTCGTCAGAAACATAACGCCAAGTGGATGGCAATTTATAATGATTTTGTTGTTGGGTTTGAGAGCGGCATGACAATGGTA
>OHAU01003066.1_pt1 | contig 14242 bp, 7 predicted proteins | sample 1577181 | NCBI WGS metagenome assembly OHAU01 (sample SAMEA3541472, study PRJEB24748) | human gut metagenome | biome: human gut; feature: human-associated habitat; material: faeces | place: China | collected 2012
TGCCACCCGCGCAGAGTTCGCGACCATCCTCATGCGCTACGCGAAGCTGTAACAGGACAAAGCACAAGGGCAGGCCAAGTCCGCATTCACGTAAGGACGAAAGGTGCTCAAAAGAATACGGCATAGCTTACGATCATGTAGGCTATGCCGTTTCTTTTTGCTCTTGTTGTGAGATATCGACTACGCCGATAAAGTTCCACCATATGACCAAGGTCTGCTTTTTTGACCGTCAATCCTTTCGCTTATTATACCACTCAGATATAATACCTATGTTAAGCAAGAGGCTTTTGGGACGATTGGAACACCGAAAGACTGGCTTTTACGACCCGGCTGACAAAATGGATCATTTCCTCTTTGCTGTACTTGTCATAGCCCTCCACAACGACATGCATCAAACCGTTTGACAGATGGGTATACATCATCTCAAGCTCTGTTTCGCTGGCATTGGGCAGTTCTTTCCGCCAGTAAGCAATGCTGTCCTCCTTGGCCAAGGCGATCATCCGCATCAGGACGGTCGAGCTTGTGTTGCCCAGGATCAGCACCCGGCAGGCCTCCTGATTCTGATCGACCATATCATAGATAGCCTCGATCAGCGCCGTCACATCAAAGGAATTGACATAGCGAAGGGATTTCTCAAATGCATCGATGAGTTCATTCTCAATGCTCTCCATCAGGGCAAAGCAATCGCTGTAATGGGCATAGAAGGTGGCACGGTTAAGCTGCGCCAGCGCGCAGACCTCCTTCACCGTAATCCTACTGACCGGCTTTTCCTTCAGCAGCTCCAAAAAGGACTGCTTGAGCACCATTTGCGTATAGCGTTTCCTTGCATCCAGCTTCTCCATTTTGCGCTCCTCACAAAAAGTTTACAAAATTCTGCAACACTCCGGCACGCCGTGTTGCTTTTCTTTCAATTGCAGGGCAAATGCCGATTGTTTCTGATCTGCCTCTCCAGTATACTATACTTGTGAAAGATAATCAACACCTGTATGATTATCTTGAGAGGAGGTCTTTTGAATGTATGATAAATATCTTGTTACAGGTGCTACCGGCTTCCTCGGCAGAGCTGTTGTAGAAGCACTGGCACGCCGCGGCACACGAGTGCATGCGCTTGTGCTGCAGAATGACCCCTATATCAATTTGCTCCCCAAAGAAGTCCATACCGTCATCGGTGATGTGTGCGCAAAAAACTCGCTGGCAGACTTCTTTGCGGATGCCGACAGCCGTACCTGTGTGATTCACTGCGCCGGTATCGTCTCCGTCGCGTCCAGACCCGGTCCGAGGCTCTATCAGGTCAATGTAGGTGGGACAGGGCAGCTCCTGCAGCAATGCATGGCGCATAAAGTGGGCAAGCTGGTCTATGTCAGCTCCGTTCATGCCATCCCGGAGCAGCCAAAGGGCTGCCCCATTACAGAAAACTGTGAATTCTCGCCGGGACTTGTGGACGGTGATTACGCCAAGAGCAAGGCAGCTGCCACCGAGCTGGTCTACGACGCAGCGGCGTGCGGGTTGAACGCCAGCATTGTATTCCCCTCCGGCATCATCGGGCCGGACGATTTACAGGGAGGGAGCTTCACCTCAATGGCAAGATCCTTTCTTGCCGGGAAGCTGCCTTTCGCCGTTCGCGGCGGATATGACTTTGTGGATGTGCGGGATGTGGCAAATGGCATTCTCGCCTGTTCCGAAAGCGGAGAGCCCGGTAAAGGCTACATTTTGTCCGGCCACTATGTCACGATCCGCAGAATGCTGCAGATCATCGGGGCGGCGGCAAAACGGCGGTATCGGCCCATCTGCTTGCCTCTGGGTCTTGCAAGGCTGGCAGCTCCGTACTACGAGCGCCGGAGCTTGAAGGATCGAAAGCCATTGTTTTTCACCCCATATTCCATTTCCGTTCTTGCCTCAAACGGCTGCTTCAGCCATGCGGCTGCATCGAAGTGCTTTGCATATCAGCCGCGCCCGCTGGAGCAGACCCTGCGGGATATGGCCGCATGGCTCATTGCACAGAAGGAAGCGGGCAAGGCGCTGCCTCATCTCATCCGGCGCCCCACGATCAGCGGCGCCCGCTGCTGAGCTGCTCTGTGCGTCGGCCTTCTGCAGCACATCCGGGTTATTTCTCCGGGTGTGCTGCTTTTTATCGCTCCGCTTGTCCTCTTGCTTTTCTTCCGAGATTCGTATATACTGAAATTGTGTTGTACTTTTTTTCGGTACGGAGGGACGGCGCGGCGCGGCAGGGCAAGCGTCTGACAGGCTGCCCTGCATCCTGAACGCCTGCAAAGGAAAGGGAACGTTATGACCTGTGACGAGGTTTTTTACCGCCAATATCTAAGCGGCGACGACGCGGGGCTGGAGGCCCTGATGGAAAAATACGGCGACCCCCTGACCCTGTATATTGACGGCTATCTGCACGACGTTCACGAGGCGGAGGAGCTGATGCTCGACGTTTTCGCCTATCTGTTCACCAAAAAGCCGAAGATACGGGACGGCGGCTTCAAGGCGTATCTCTATAAGGCCGCGCGCCACACGGCGCTGCGCCGCAAGAGCAGGCGGAAGCCCTTGTTCAGCCTCGACGCGCTGACCAACGAGCCGGACGGGCGGCTGCTGGCGGAGGAGGTTATCCGGACGGAGGAGCGAAACCGCGTCCTGCATTTCTGCATGGGTGAAATGAATCCGGACTACCGGGAGGTTTTATATCTCACCTATTTTGAAGATATGAGCTACGCGCAGGCGGCGGAGGTCACGGGGAAAACGATAAAGCAGATTACCAACATGGTGTATCGCGGAAAAGAGAGCCTGCGAAGGCTCTTAGAACGGGAGGGAATCACAAATGCGGAGTCATGAGGAACGGGTCGCGGAGACAAAGCGGCGCATCGCCAAAATTGAGCGGGAGAAACGGCTGCGGCGCAATAAGATTACCATGGCTTCCGTTGTGGCGGCGTGTCTTGTGCTGCTCATTGGCGCGTCCCTCGCCATGCCCGGCATTGCCGCAAGCATCCGGACCGGCGACTACTCCGGCTTTGAAACGGCGGCCAGCATGTATGGCGGCGGCGCTCTCGGATATATCGTCATCGGGCTTTTGGCGTTTCTTCTCGGCGTGTGCGTGACCGTTCTGTGCTTCCGGCTGCGTCAGATGAACCGAGAGGACGGGCAGGACGAGGAAAGCGAGGGAATTCATGGAGCTGATTGAGAACCTGCTGCAGCTGCTGGTCACGTTCGCCGGCGCACTGCTTTCGGGCCTATCCTACCGCAGAAGCCGCAGGCAGGCGTATTTTCTGCTGCTTTGCTTCTACGGCTGCTTTGCCCTCGGCGCGCTCTACTGGACGCTGTACCTGCTGCTGTTCGACACCACACCCCGGGTCTTTTATGTGTCGGAGTTCGGCTGGGTGGCGAGCCTCATCTTCCTGCGCATTTTGCAAGCAACGCTCGCCACTCAGGACGAGCGCTGCTTCCGCTGCCGCAGAGCATGGCTTGCGCCTGCGTTCGGCGTGCCGCTGCTGGCGTTCTACTGCACCTTCGGGGACATTCTCTCCAACCTGCTCTGGTGCGGCATGATGATATGGCTCTCCTTCTGCTCCATTCGCGGACTGGTCTGCGCCAACGGGCAGACGGGCGCGGCGCGGAATATGCGGTGGTTTCACATCGGCGTGTTGTGCTTTGCCGGTTCGGAATATCTGCTCTGGACGGCGGGCTGCTTCTGGCCGGATACTTCTCCTGCAAGCCCCACCTTCTGGTTCGATATGCTGCTGACGCTTGCCATTTTCGGGCTGCTGCCCGCCGCGAGAAAGGCGGTGGAGGCATGACCTATATTGAAAATATCTTCCTCTGCATGGTATCCCCGCTGCTGGTAGCTGCTTTGTGCATGGGCAGGCGGCAGCTCCGCTTCTTCCTGTTCTGCATTGCCGGGATGGGGGTGTGCCTGCTTTCGGCCTATATCAACACCTTCCTCGCGGCGGTATGTCAGGCGGACGCCCTTGCCGCCACGGCAGAGATCGCGCCGGTGGTGGAGGAAATCATGAAGCTGCTGCCGCTGGTATTCTATCTTCTGGTATTCGAGCCGGAGGGGGATAAAATCAAGGCTGCCGCCATCACGATTGCCCTTGCCTTTGCCACCTTTGAAAATGTCTGCTATCTGATCCAGAACGGAGCGGACCGCTTCTCCTTCATCTTCTTCCGCGGTTTCGGAACAGGAGCCATGCATGTGCTGTGCGGCGGCATCGTCGGCGAAGGGCTGGCGTATGCCTGGCAGCGGACGTGGCTGAAGATCGCTGGCACCTGCGGTCTGCTGGGCGCGGCCATCACCTTTCACGCCACCTACAACCTGCTGATCGTCTACGGCGGCGCGGCGCAGTACGTCGCTTACGTCCTGCCGGTGCTGCTGATGGCGGCGGGAAAGCTGTCTGCCCTCCGCCTTACGCGGAGAGAATAACCAAAGCCTTCCACTTGAGAGCTGCTTTTGAGCGGCTCTCAATTTTTTTGAAAATCTTTATATTTGGGGTGAGAGTTTTTCCGTTTTTCTGTACCTATATCAGTGAAGGGACTTTTACGTCACCACGTTCGAGCCATGAAGAGAGGAGTGGGCCAGAGACATGTATGATACCGCAAGGCGGGTCGCGCTCGTCAAAAAGCGGAAGCACGAGTACGCCCGCCGGAAGCAGCAGCGTGAGATCTGCGGACTGTCCGCCGCGTGTATGCTGCTGTTCGCGGCGCTGATGCAGATAGCGAGCACAGTCGTCGGGCCGGGGCAGAGCGCCGCACGAGGTGTGTTCGGTGCGATGCTGCTTAGGGAGGACGCGGGCGGCTATGTGCTGGTGGCCGTCGTCTCCTTTGCCGCAGCGGCGGCGATCACCGCGCTGTGCTTCCGGCTCAGAGGCAGGGAAAACCAGAAAAAAGACGGGACAGGTAAGCCAGACCCGCAGAAACAGGAGGGAAAAACGACATGAAAAAACGAATACTTAGCATCCTGCTGCTGTGCTGCATGGTGCTGACCATGCTGCCGACAGCGGCGTTTGCAACGGTGAGCGATTCGCTGGGCAACACACCCAAGGAAAATCAGGCGATTTTGGAGCAGCTCTCCGCCCTGACTGGCGGCAGCAGCGATCAGGTGCTTTCCATGCTGGACGCCTTGGGGCTGCTGGATGAAGACGGCAATTTCAAGGTGGATCAAACCATCACGCTGGACGGCCAGGTGTTGACACTGGCGGCTGTCATGGAGCTGCTGGAAAATCCCGCCACGGATCTCACCCGTATCGCCGACGTGGATGGGACTCCGGTGGCGCTGGGCGATTTGAAAACCATGATCCAAATCGAACAGGAGCTGCAGCGGATCAAGGACACCTATTTCTCCGGCAGGGAGTTTACCGGGGAAGCTCTGGAGAATCTCAATAGCCTGATGGAGCAGCTGGAGCTGCAGGGCATCAGTTTGCAGTATTCCGCCTCTGCCACAAAGCCTGAGGGCGTTGAGACGGTGGATATGAGCGGCATGATGAGCCAAACGCTGGAGGTTCTCGCAAACAACACCTGGAACTCCGGGACTTTTACTATATACCGCGGAAAACCGGTCGGCTTTTCCTACCGCATTCAAAAAGGCCAGCTCAGCAAGTATATCACCAATGTGGAGGTCTCGATAGACGGGGTGAGTGGGGTCGAGCAAAGCGACGGGTCCTACAAGCTGACCTATGACGCAGGCTCAACTTACAATTTAGGTGGTCGTAAAATCACTGTCAATGTTCAAACCAGAGGAGGGAACTCAGACTGGCTCGCGAATTCTTATTCCTATGGCGACCTGCTGGGGATGATCGAATTTTACGATGCGGAAAATCTGGTGTTCTATGACGGCGCCGGTTATGCCGACCACTGTCAGCTCAAGCTAATCAAGACGGTTGGCGTCCCCGCAATACAAACAGTAATGACCGCGCCGAACTATGAGGAAAGATACGAAAGTACAGCCACAATACAGGGGGATATGTATATTCCTTTGCTGGCAAATGAATACACTACAGCCCTTGGTGCCAACAATCCGGACTTCGTTGCGCTAAGCGATACCATCAGAATTCTGGAGGGCGCCCGCAACTCGGTGCTTCCCGCCGGCTCCGACCCATTTTATCAGCCATACCAAATCGACGCCAGCATCGAGTTTAACTGGAGTACCGAAAAAGCTGCCTATACTGGCGATGCGCCGTATGGCTGGTATAAAAACCAGCCCTATGCCCCGTTCTATCTGACGGAGTACAAGTTCAATGGAAAATCTCTGGAGCTCAGCAACAACAGAACAAAAGCGCTGAACTGTACGATCAACAAGGGCAGTACGGTCAGCATCTCCCTGCAGTCTACCACGCAAAACAGAGGGGATCAGCGGTACTATCTGCCCTTCCGACTGTATATGAAAAGTGTACAGGGCGAAATCCAAAATTCCTGGGCCACCACCAAGAACAGCAACGTCACCGCCAGGTTGGTGGACACGGACGCCCCCACCATTCAAAGCGTCACGGCCCCGGCGGGAACCTATGCCAGCGGACAGCACGTCCCCATCACAGTTACCTTTGACGAGTTCGTGGATCTTAGAAGCGCCAGCGTGACCATCAATGGCAAAGAGTATACCGCCGCTGAGCTTTCCATGAACAAATACGGTGTCACGGCAATGCTCTGGTATCCAGTGCAGGATACGGATGCCACCACGGTCACCGTCAATGGTATGACCGGCGTGAAGGATGTTTTCGGTCATACGCTGGATACCACGCCCTATCAAAGCAACCCGATTGCCGGCGTTGAGCTGAAGAGCGTCTTGATGCGCAACGCTCCCACCGCACTGACCGCCAACTACGACAACGGCAAGGCATCGTTCACGATGAACGCCAACATGGAGCAGGCCTACAAGACCGTATACAGCAATTATCACACCCCGGCAGGCACAGACCCGAAGCAAGCCCCATTCCGCCTCGAGCTGAGGTACGACTCCGCGGTTGAACCAATCCATCTGCAGGTCTATCTGGACACAGAGAAGGAAGCCTTCACCATTAGCGACTATGCAATCGCACCCGCGGCTTACACCCGCACCTATACGGTGACGCTGCAGGCCAACGAGGGCACGAAAGACGCTCCTGACTGGGTGAATGTTCTTCCCCTGACCCGGCAGTTCACGGTGCAAAAGAAAGTTTCCGCGCACACGGTGACCATCGTCCCGGAAGCGAATTCCGCCGACTATACGATTTCCCTCGCCGAAGCCGCCCGCCCCACGCTTCAGGCAGAGGTTTTGGGGGAAAACGGTGAGCAGGCCACCTACACCACCGGCAAATGGAGCAGCAGTGACACGCTCATTGCCACCATCAACGAGGATACCGGCGTTGTTGCCACCACAGGAACCAAGGTGGGAGCCGTCACCTTTACCTTTACGGCGGACAACGGGACTGTGGACACTGCCGATGATGTGACGGGCGAGTCAAAGCCCTATACCGTGACGGCAGGCAATTCCCTGGCACTGGTGATTCCCGGCGGCGCGTCCATCGTGACGCGGGTAAATCAGCCCGCCACCGTGCTGTGGAGCTCCAACGCCGCGCTGATGGCACCGAACAAAGAGTTCAATTACAGGATTGACCTGTATGAGGGCAACTACGCGAATGAGGCGGCGCTGAGCGGACTCAAGCCCGTTGCGTCTTATACCGCCGGCAAGGATAAAAACAGCGTGCGGATCCCGGAGAATGTGCTCTCCAATCTCTCCAGCGGAAATACCCCGGCCTACACGGTGCGGGTCTCCATGCCGCACCCCAACGCCGAGGGTGAGAACGTCCGCCTGTCGGCACTTGCCTGGATCATCGTGCAGGCACCACCTGCCACGGCCAAGCTGACACCGCCCCAGAGCATTTACCACAAGGATACCGACGGCACCGTCAATATCAACTGGTCGGTGGAAAACGCCACTGACGGCGCCTCTCAACAGCCCACGCTGACCATTACCCGTGTCACAGAGGACAACAACACCCAAGAGGTGGCCCGTGAGCGCCTATCCGGTACCTCCGGAAGTTTCTCCCTGCCATTACAGCGTGTGAAAGCCGGCAATCTGAAGGACACCTATCAGGTGGTTTTGAGCGTGGAGAACCCTGTTGAGGAAGCTCCCAGCACTGACTCCTTCCCCCTGTATGTCTACGATGCCGACGCACTGAAGGTGCAGGACGGCAACGGAGCCACGATTTCTGCGCTGACCATGGACAATACCTCCAAGGTCAGCGGCCCCCTGCCTACCGATACCGCTAAAATTTTGCAGCTGCGCCAGGAGCTGGGGCTGATCGAGTACATCGGCATCAACTATGACGAGTACGGATGGAACTCCTTTAAAGACGGGATCCAGTGGCTCTCCAGCAACAACAATGCCATTTCCGTCAACTACAAGCAGGGCGGACTGTATGAGGACATCAGAAACTTCTCCTTTGATTCCTACCTTCCCGAAACCAAAATGGCGCTGTCCGGCTTGGCCAACGGCACCGCAACCGTCACGGCTACCCATGCCGCCACGGGTATGCGTGCCGCCGTACAGGTGACAGCGAAAACGCTGCAAAATAAGTTCTATCTCTTCCAGCTGACGCCTGCAGCGGAAACGACGCTGCAATACACCGACGGCAAAGGTGTGCCCAAAACGGTCACGACCAACAGGGAAGGCGTGCTGGCGCTTTACGAACCCAACGGAATCGCCAGTGAGGTGTCTCTGCGGTCCGGCTCCGGCGCGGATATTTATCTGGGCACCATCTATAAAGAAAATCTGCGTTCCGGCGAGCGGGATGCCACAAAACTGCAGCTTTATCCCTTGAATACCTTCAGCCTTCGGCGAGTCGCCCGGGCATCTGTGACGCTCATCACGCCGGGCGGCGATCCGCTGGCGAACAAGACGGTGACCGTTCGCGGCGGTGTTTATAAAAACGGAGGCTACTGCGAGACAGCTCTGCTGGGCTCCCGGGCAGGAGCACTTGTCAGCGGCATCACCGGCGACACCTATACCACGGATGCGGCGGGAAATATAACCGTCTATCTGGATTCCACCCAGTTCTGGTCGGCCGAAAAGGGCGAGAGCAACACCACGGCGCTTTCCGCTCTGGATCAGCTGGAGTACATTCTGGAGATCAGCGAAATTGACAGCAACAATTACTATCCGCTGCTGCTGACCGTCAACGGCAAGCTGGGCGTGGACGATGTAATGCGCACCGCAGAGGGCGTTGTCTCTCTGGAGCGCGTGCCGGCGGGGGAGGCAAACAAGCCCTTCCTTGTGGCGCAAAGCGTTGATTACGGTCTTGCCAACGGTCAGAAGGTGGATGTCCGCAGCTCGACCGGGAAGATCGGCCCTAACAGCAGCTTCAAAACAGCCACCCTGCACACCACCATGCTCCTCTGGGGCGAGGATATTGCCAACGCGAAGAATTACCGTCTCCAGTTGGCGGACGAATACGGCATTCTTCCTGCCGCCCAGAGCAGCAGTACCAAGCAGTATCCCTTCTCATCCATCCCTGTAGTGGAAAACGATCTGACCCTCACCGAGGCCACCATGACCACCTCTGGATGGATCGCCGACGGCAAGGATGTGGGTATGAAAACGCAGCTGAGCCTGAACGGCAGCCTGCTGCAGGAGAAAATCATGCCCTTCCGGGTCGTTGATCTGACCCGAGTGCCCAAGGTGACAGAGGATGACCGCGTCACCGGTATTCTGGCGACGATGGGAGCCTCCAGTATAGTGAAGGGAGTCGACTTTGGCGGAGTGGGCGACAGTAACATTCTCAAGGTGCTGACCGGACGGCTGGATGATCTGAGCGGTCCGGTGGACACTTCCGTGTTCAAAATGATCATCACTCCCAGCGAAGACCCCTCCGTGTTCCGTGCCATGATTTGGGCCGGGTACAATACGCTGGAGATGGAGGACATGGACTATTCCGAGGACGGCGTGGCGTTGGGTGCGAATGTGCTGACGCAGAGCCTTGAGGTGGGCGTGCCCAGTACCGGGGACCTGAGCCAGATGGCCCAGGGAACCTATGATCCCAAGGGGGACTACAAAACCAACTCCCTGGCCGACAATGTCACCAGCACGGATCTCAACTTGCAGTTGGAGGGCTTTTACGAAGCGGAGATCCGCTATAACGCCGAAAAAAAGGAGTGGGAGGTTTTCACCGTAGGCGGCGGCTTTACCGCCGGCGTTGGCGTGGGCTTCTCCTTCAGCGTGAACGCCATGGCTGGCCCCGTGCCGTTGACAGCAACCTTTGAGCTGGGCGGTGCCATTCAGCTGGATTTCCGTACCGCAGTGCGCTACGGCCAGCAGGGACAGGGCACAGAGCTTGCCTGGAGCGATCCCACGGCCACGGCAGTGAATGACTTTTTGACCACACTGCGTATCAACGCCTATGTCCACGCGTTTGGCGGCATTGGCTTTGACTATTCGATCGTGGCGCTGAAGATCGGCCTATTCGGCAATTTGGATGTGGACAGTCAGAATAAGTTCCTTTCCCGCACCTATCTCGCCGACGAGACAAAGCGCCAGATCAACGGTCAGGCCCTGGGGATCCAAAGCGAAGTGGGAATCAAATTTGTGGCCAGATTCCTGTTTATCTCCTACGAGGCGGTGATCGCCTCCGGAACCTTTGGAGCCACCAAGACTTTTAATGACTGGGCAACAATCGACGAATACTGGAATAACGCCACCAGTGGGCTGAGCCTTGCCTCGCTGCGGATGGCGGCGGCTCAGAGCGGAATGCAGGTGACTTCTGGCAGTGCAACGCTCCAAAGCCGGGACTATCTGGAGCAATATGCCCGTACCTGGGGCCAGCCCCAGCAGCGGATGATGCTGTCCTCCCTGAACTCCACCAGTGGGCTGGAAAACATCCAGACCAATGCCAATCCCACATCCTATCCACAGCTCAGCGATGACGGGAAGGTATTGGCCTACATCAACGACGGCAACAGCAGCAGTATTTACGACAGCCGGGCGCATTTCTCCACCCTCAATGGCGGCGTCTATACTCCCTCCAGTGAAATTGACGCTCCCACAGAGTTCCCCGGCTACGGCGACACGAGCGTTTCTTTGTCTGGCACTGGCAGCTTCGCGGCGGCGGCTTGGGTTCGTATGGGCACCGACCTGCCGGGTAAAAATGCCGGTGATCCCGTGACATTGGAAGAGCAAAACCTGCTGATGAACAGCACGGAGATCGTAGTGTCCGTCTATAACGGCACAACCTGGACTTCCACCCGCCTAACCAACGACGGCACGCCGGATCTGGCCCCAGCCACGGCAGTGGGCGGCGACGGCAAGGCCATCGTGTTCTGGCGCAGCGTCTACACCCCCGATCCCGGTACGCAGGGCAGCAACCTGCTGAACTTCACGACCAGAGATTGTATCATGTACAGTTGCTATGACAGCAGGAACGGCGACTGGAGCAATGCCAAAATGCTTTATAACGGTGCTACCGGCAGCGTGAAGGCGTTGCAGGCGGCCATGCTGCCCGACGGAACCGCTATGGCGGTTTACTCGCTGGACCGCAGCGGAACCGGAGATATCTCCGCCTACGAGATCGCCTATTGTACCGTGGCTTCTGACGGAACTCCCGGTACAGCCATGCTGGCGACCTGTGACAGCAATCTTGACGAAAACCCCCAGGTCGTTGCAGCCAACTTCGGCAGCGGGGATGACCGATTTGTCATCGGTTGGCACAGTGTCCGAGACGGCAGCAGCGATATTCAGCTGTTGGCTGTGGACGGCAGCGGCACCATGTCCAACAGTTTCCCCGGCTCTTTGTCTGCCCTGACCAGCAGCGGCAACGCCGCCGTGGGCGGAGACTTCCGCTTCGCTTCCCTCAGCGGGGATCATCGCAGCCGCAATGATCTTACCATCATCTGGAATGAGACTGTCAATAACGCCAACGGCGCGGTAGATCACGGCATTTTGAAGGCGGCCAAGCTGCGCTATGCCGAAAATACCTACACGCTCTCCGCACCATTGGAACTGGCAGAGCTGCCGGATCGCACGCTGGCTGACCACTTTGATGCCTATGTCAGCGGCAGCAATCAGGTGCAGGCTGTCATTCAGGCCACCTTCTATGACGATGAAAACCCGCAGGTAATCGGCAACGTGACCGTTCCGGGTGAGAAAACGATCCTCTATACCGCTACCTCTGATTTTGTCACCGATGCGGTGGCAGTGGAACAGATCGGCGTGGATTATGCCATGCTGGCGCTGAACAGCCTGACACCCATTCGCTTTACCATCCGCAACACCGGGCTGAACGATGTGACAAACCTAACGGTCAAGCTTGGCAGCGGGGAAACCGCCACCCTTACGGAAAAACTGCTGCCCAATGAAAGCACCACCCTTACCGTCTGGCACCATGTGAAGGACCGCGTGACCGACCCGAGCTATACCATCACTGCCGACGGCATCAACGAAACAGGCACAGTGTATCTGGATTATCCCGACATTGGCATCTCGCAAATGGAAGTGATTGCGGAGAGCGCCGGCAAGCGCACGGTGCGCATGACCCTCTATAATTCCTCTGCCGCCACGCTGGCCGGCGGAAAGAACCGCGAGGTGAAGCTTGCGTTCTATGCGGATGATCTGCATACCAAACCTGCAGAGGTAGCCTGCACCAACGGCGTACAGGTTAGTGGTAATGAAATCACCATTTCCGGAGACAGCGCCCTCGCCCGCATCGATCAGGGAACCTTTACACTGGACCTGACCTATGATCTGGGCAAGTATATGAACTCCATTGGCAAAACCGAGATCCCCAATGTGGGTACCTATCTGTACGCCGAGGCGTGGGCGGAAGGTCAGATCGGTGGAACGGGAAGCAATCAGCGCCTGCCGGAGTATGACGGCAGTGACAGCGAGGCCAGCGTCCATATGACCGGCGCACTGGCCCGCACCGGAGAGCGGCTGACGATGGATGTGACACAGGGGAACGACGGCAACGGTCACAGCACCGCCGCCATTACCCTGCGCAACAACTGCCTGCAGTCTCAGACTGGCGCAGAGCTGGTGGCCACGCTGCTGGATGCTGCCGGGACCGTTCTGGAAACGAAAAAGACCAGTATTGGCGGTGCCATCTCCGGGGAAACCTTCCAGACGGAAACCGTCACCTTCTCCCGGCTTGGTACCCGCGTAGTGGTGCGAGCCGCAGTGCCCGGTAATGACCTTCTGACCTTTGAAGGTCTGGCAGTGGGGCTCGGCGATTTTACCGCCAACGGAACGAACTATACCTATACGCTGCAAAATGATAGCGGAGCAACATCTACGCTAGTCACAGCGGTGTCTGGAAACGGCGAGCCCGTGAGCATCAACGGGCAGGCTCTGTCCACCGGCGGCAGCGCAACCGTTGCCATCCCCAACAGCGGCACAACCGACATTGTCGTGGGAATCGGTGCTAAAACCTACACGCTGACGATTCTGCGCAATAGCGGCACAGGCGCGAATCCCTTCACCGATGTTTCCGAAAAGGACTGGTTCTATGGCGATGTGATGTTCGCCTATGAAAATGGGCTGATGATCGGCACGGGCAACGCGCAATTCCGTCCGCACGGGACGGCGACGCGCGGGATGATGGCGACCATTCTTTGGCGCATGGCGGGCAGCCCCGCGCCGAAGGGCAGCAGCAGCTTTACCGATGTGGAAGCCGGAACGTGGTACACAGACGCGATCACATGGACGGCGGAGAACGGCATCTTTTTGGGCTACGGCAACAACAAAGTCGGTCCGAACGATTCCATCACCCGCGAACAGCTTGCAGCCATCTTCTTCCGCTACGCAGACTACAAGGGCTGCGATATGACCGCCAAGGGAGAGCTTGACAAGTTCCGGGATGCGGGCAAGATCTCAGATTATGCAAGGGCAGCGATGCAGTGGGCGGTCGGCAGCGGTCTGATCCAAGGGAAGCCCGACGGGGTGCTTGACCCGCAGGGCACGGCGACCCGCGCGGAGATCGCCGCGATGCTCCACCGCTTCCTTGAGAAGTAAGAGCTGGTACAGGGCAAGGCTCCCGGCGTCTGATGCGCCGGAACATCCCGAAGCAGCTGCAAGCCCCAAAGGCCGGCGACAGCAGCGTGTTCGGCTTGTGATGGCGCTCCTGCGCTGCACCTCTTGCCGGAAGCCTTTCGCTGAGCACATGGCAGAGCAGGCGGCGTGAGGAAGAAGCGCTGCAAATCATCGAAAAGGAAACAGGCTCACCTTTCGGGGCGCGGGCAAATAGCCCCGCGCCCCTTTTCGGTTTCATTCGTCAGGAAAGGCGGT
>OHAU01003073.1_pt1 | contig 14219 bp, 6 predicted proteins | sample 1577181 | NCBI WGS metagenome assembly OHAU01 (sample SAMEA3541472, study PRJEB24748) | human gut metagenome | biome: human gut; feature: human-associated habitat; material: faeces | place: China | collected 2012
CAGCAGACTGCAAGCCTTTTGTCGGAAAAACCCGGAGGGTTTTTCGACAGTCTCAAGCCCCCATTCCCTGCTTCCGGGGAATGGGGGCTTGGCGGTGGTTGGGGATTTGCAGGGACGGACGGCTCCCGGGGCGAGAGCCTCCCTGCGGGCAGTAAAGTGCAGGATAGGGGCAAGCTCACGCGCCCTGCAAAAATTGCAGCTGCTGCACGGCTTCCCAGACCCGTTGCCGGGCCTCCTCCACCCGGTCCTGGGCCTGGAGGATCTGAGACTGTACCATCCAGTCCACAAAGAAATTGTCGCAGAAGGTGTCAAAAAAACGGGTGAAGCTGTCAAAGCGCAGCTGAATGTCCGCATACATCTGCACATCCGCCAGCTCCCGGCCAAAGGCCCGCAGCTCCTGCTCCGCCCGGTCCATGGCCCGCTGGGCATCGTCCATTTTGGAGTGCTTGAGGAGGCTACTGAGAAAGCCGCCGCCCAGCATATCCCATAATCCCAGGCCCCGGGCGGCCTGCAAATGCCGGGCTGCCTCCTCCAGGGCGCTCAAGGCGCGGTTTCCGGCGTCGATGGCCTCGCGGATCTCGGTATTTTTGTCTTTCATCGTGGCTCCTTTCTTGAAAAAAGCGCAGGCTTCTGCTATACTCGGCTATAAGGATGCGCCGGATTGCCGGCAGCAAAATAACGCAAAGGAGAAATGGCTATGTTTTTGGATTTTTCTTCCATGCAGGAGGTAGCCGTGCCCCATTTTAAGGGCGGTGAGGGACAGGCGCTGGTGCGCAAATTCGAGGACGAGCAGGGAAAAATTCTGATTCTGACTCTGCCCGCCGGCAGCACCATCGGCCCGCATGTCCATGAGGGCAGCTATGAGGTGATGTACTTCCTCTCCGGCACCGGTGTCTGCACCGATGACGGCCGGACCGTGGACATCCGCCCCGGCATGACCCACTACTGCCCTCCGGGCCACAGCCACAGTGTAGTGAACACCGGCACCGAGCCCCTGGTCATTCTGGGCGTGGTACCCAATGTGAAGTGAATAAATCTGCCGGGAAAGCCGCGCTTTTCCGGCCGGGTCAAAAGGCTTGCCATCTCTCGAGTAAAAGATGGCAAGCCCTTTCTGTTTTACAGGCGCTTTTCCAGGTTCTCCCGGATGGCGGCAATAAACGCCTCGCTGGTGACGGCGCGGGCAGTCACGCCCTCATCCACCAGGCCCACCAGATCCTTGGTCATGGTGCCCTGGTTCAGGGTGTCAAAGCAGGCTCCCTCCAGCTGCCCGGCGAAATTCTCCAGGTCAGTAAGCCCGTCCAGCTGGCCGCGCTTGCGCAGGGCGCCGGTCCAGGCGAAGATGGTGGCCATGGGGTTGGTGGAGGTCTTTTCCCCCTTCAGGTGCTTGTAATAATGCTTGGTCACGGTGCCGTGGGCGGCCTCATACTCGGTGGTGCCGTCCGGGGCCACCAGAACGGAGGTCATCATAGCGAGACTTCCAAAGGCGGTGGAGACCATGTCGCTCATCACATCGCCGTCGTAGTTTTTGCAGGCCCAAATGAACCCGCCCTCCGAGCGGATGACCCGGGCTACGGCGTCGTCGATAAGGGTGTAAAAATAGGTGATGCCCAGCTTTTCAAACGCCGCCTTGTAGTTTTCAAATTCCTCCTCGAACACCCGCTTGAACTCGCCGTCATAGACCTTGGCGATGGTGTCCTTGGTGGAAAACCACAGGTCCTGCCGGGTGTCGATGGCATACTGGAAGCAGGAGCGGGCAAAGGAACGGATGCTCGACTCCTTGTTGTGCTGGCCCTGCCAGACGGCGGGGCCGTCTACCTTTTGGACGGAAACGGTCTGCTCCGCGCCGCTCCGGCCCCGGAAGGTGAGAACGCACTCGCCGGGCTCGGTGGTGTATAGATCCACGCTCTTATACACATCTCCGTAGGCGTGCCGGGCGATGGTGATGGGCTTTTTCCAGTTCTTCACCACAGGGTGAATGGAGTCGATGAGAATGGGGGCGCGAAACACCGTGCCGTCCAGAATGGAGCGGATGGTGCCGTTGGGGCTCTTCCACATCTGGGTCAGCTGCGGATACTCCTCCATGCGCTGCTTGTTGGGGGTGATGGTAGCGCATTTTACGGCCACACCCAGGCGCCGGGTGGCATTGGCGGCCTCCACCGTCACCCGGTCCTCCGTCTCGTTCCGGTGCAGCAGCCCCAGGTCATAGTATTCCGTTTTCAGGTCCACAAAGGGCAAAATCAACTGCTCCTTTATCATGGCCCAGAGGATGCGGGTCATCTCGTCGCCGTCCATCTCCACCAGGGGGGTGGTCATTTTGATTTTCTCCATGGTCTCACTCCTTATTCCGGGCGGCGTAGTAGTTCATGAGGCAGCCGTCCAAAATGATCTCTTTTTCATCCGCCGTCAGACCCTTGATGTGCAGCAGCAGGTCATGTACGCTGCCGTCCCGACAGATGACCTTGGCGGGAATGTCCTCCCGGCCCTGCTCCACCGCCTGACGGATGTGGGGCACGAACACGCAGTCGCCGCTCTCATAGTCGAAGGGCGTGCCTTCGTCCAAAGTGAAGGGCAGGATGCCCCAGTTGATGCAGTTGCTGCGGTAGCGCTTGGTGGCGAACTGATAGCAGATATTGGCAAAGCCCCCCAGCACCTTCTGGCAGGAGGCGGCCTGCTCCCGGGCAGAGCCGTCGCCGGGCTTATTGGCAAAGACGCAGGAGCCGAACTGGGTGCTTTCCGCCAGCCGGTCGGCATCACCCACCTGAGAAAGCACCTGGCGCAGATGCTCACTCAAGGTCCCCTCTCGCCGGGCCGTTTCCTGCCGGGCCACAGCCTTGGACCTATCCACATACTCCGGCACCCGGCGGCTGAGGGTGAACTCTGCCAGGCGCAGGGGATTGCTGCGGTAAGACGAGGTCTCTCCGGAGGGGATCAGCTCGTCGGTGGTGGTCACCGGGTCGTGGATCACCGCCGCCAGCTCCACCAGCAAATTCTCGCTCAGCTGGTACATCTTGGGCCAGTCGGTAATGTTGGGGCCCATCTGCAGCTGCACAGAGGGGTCTGCCTTGCCGAAGCCGTAGTATACGCGATTTTTATACACGGTATCATCAAAATGATATTCGTGGTGTACGGGGGTGTAGTCCAGGTCCGTGGCCGGGGTGATGCGTCCGCCGTTTGCGGCGGTGGCGGCAATAGACCGGGCATCCATCAGGCACACGCCCGCAAACTGTCCCTCACCGGGCTTGCTGCCCTCCCGGTTGGGGAAGTTCCGGGTGGTGTGGCGCAGGCTAAGGCCGTTGTTGGCGGGTACATCTCCCGCACCGAAGCAGGGGCCGCAGAAGCTGGGCTTGATAATGGCCCCGGACTCCAGCAGGTCCGCCGTGGCACCCAGCTTCATCAGCTCCAGGGAAACCGGCACCGAGGTGGGGTACACATCGAAGCTGAAGGCTCCGGACCCGGTAAATTTGCCCCGGAGGATGTCCGCCGCCTCTGCGATATTGTCAAACAGGCCCCCGGCACACCCGGCGATGACGCCCTGGTCGGCCCACACGCCGCCGTCGTGAATTTTGTCCGTCAGGTGGGGGTCCGCCTTGGGGAAGCGCCGCCGGGCGTCGGCCTCCACGCCCTTGAGGATCTCCTCGGCGTTTGCCAAAAATTCTTTGATAGTATAGGCATTGGAGGGGTGGAAGGGCAGGGCGATCATAGGCTCCACCTTGTCCAGCTCAATGGTAATGTACTTGTCATACCAGGCAACCTCTCCCGGGTGCAGGGGCTTATAGTCCTCGGGGCGGCCATGGGTACGGAAGAAGCCCTCCGTCACCTGGTCCGTCTCCCAGATGGAGGAGAGGCAGGTGGTCTCGGTGGTCATCACATCAATGCCGTTGCGGTAGTCAATGGGCAGATCCCGGATGCCCGGGCCGCAGAACTCCAGCACGCAGTTATTTACAAATCCCGTCTCAAAGGTGGCCTTCACCAGGGCGATGGCCACATCGTGGGGGCCCACGCCCTTTTTGGGCGTTCCGGTGAGATACACCAGCACCACTTTGGGCATGGGCACATCCCAGGTGTTTTTCAGCAGCTGCTTGGCAAGCTCCGGGCCGCCCTCGCCCACGGCCATGGTGCCCAGGGCGCCGTAGCGGGTGTGGGAGTCGGAGCCCAGGATCATCTTGCCGCACCCGGCCAGCTCCTCCCGGGCGTAGGAGTGGATGACGCTCTGATTGGCGGGCACATAGATGCCGCCGTACTTCTTGGCGGCGGACAGGCCGAACATATGGTCATCCTCGTTGATGGTGCCGCCCACGGCACACAGACTGTTGTGGCAGTTGGTCAGGGCGTAGGGGAGGGGAAATTCCTTCATGCCGGAGGCTCTCGCCTGCTGGATGATGCCCACATAGGTGATGTCGTGGGACACCATGGCGTCAAAGCGCACCTGCAGCCGCTCCGGATCGCCGCTTACATTGTGGGCCTGCAGAATTTGCCAGGCCATGGTGTTCTCCCGGGCCCGGGCGGCGGGCACGGGGGCTGTTTCCGTCAGTTGGCCGTTTTCCAGGAAAACGCCCTTATCAAAGCACTGGATCATACAATATCCTCCTTGCGTAAAACCAATTCAAAATACTATACCACACTTCTCACCGTTACTCAATAGGTATGGCCACCTGCGTGATAAATTTATTCGCATCCGAGTGGTGGGCCGGGCCCTCCAGATAGATATGGCGGCAGGTCCCCTTAGGCCGCAGCCCGTGCTGCCGGGCATAGTCCAGCAGCTTTTCCCGTATTCGGGGGATATCGGTGTAATCCCCATGGAAAAACACGCTCACCGCCCGTTCCTTTTCCCACTGCTCCACGCCGTCTCCGCGGCTGCCCTGGGGCACCGCCACGCAGAAGCGGGTGTCGTCGGTGTCCTCCAGAGGGTAGGCCAGCAGGAACATCCGCTTGGAGCTGTCGGTTCCATACAGGCGCATAGCCTCCGGGATCACCTGCCGGAAAATCTCCATTCGATGGGCCACCGTAGGGGTGCTGCAGCGGCGGATATACACCGTCTGGGCCGGGATCTCCCGTACCTCGATGACATCCTCCTCGCTTTCGCTGACCCGCAGGCGGAGCTTTTCAATGCACAGGTCCAGCTCGTCCCGCATATTCTCCAGCCGCCCGATAAATTCCCGCAGGTCGGCCTTGTCCTCAAAGTAGAGCTTTATTTCGTCCAGGGAGATGCCCAGGGACTGCAGGCGGCGGATGGCCCGGATACGGGTCACGGTGTCGGTGGTATAGTAGCGGTTGCCGCCCTTGCCCTCCTTCACATCGGGGTGTACCAGCCCCTTGTCCTCGTAGTTGAGCAGGATGCGGCGGGTGATGTGCAGAGATTTTGCCACCTCGCCTATCGACAGTAAATGCGGATTGTTGTTTCTCATGGTTTCTCCGTTCGCTTTCAATAATTTTACAGCTTTTTTCAAAAAAAGGCTTGCATCGTACACCGGTGTACGGTCTATACTCCATTATAAATGAAATGTCAAAATTTGCAAGAAAATAAATTGGATGAAACCCATCCCAAGGAGGAAGAAAGATGAAAAAACGCATAGGAAGCCTACTCATGGCCCTGGTCCTGGCCCTCAGCCTGGTCCCGGCCACGGTGTGGGCAGCGGACGGCGCGACGGAAGTCGGCACCTTTGAGGAGCTGAAGCAAGCAGTTTCCGGCGAGGCCACCGACATCGTCGTGACGCAGGACATTGAGCTGACGGAGACGCTGTCCATCAGCGGCACAGTCACCATCCGCAGCCAGGAGGGCAGCGTCTTCACCCTGAAGCGCTCCGCCTCGTTTACGCCCACATCCAGCAATACAGATTATGTATTCAATCTGAACTATTACAGCTCCGATGTGACCTTCCGGAACATTACCCTGGACGGCGACAAAGAGGCTGTACAGGCAAAGAACGGATTCATTTCTATGACCGGCTCTACTGCCCGGCTGACCCTGGGCCAGGGGACTACGATCCAAAACTGCTCTGCCATTAACGGCGGCAGCGCCGTCCGCGTGCTGATGGGCAGCATGGTCATGGAAAAGGGCAGCGCTATTAAAGACTGCACTAACACCTCCAATGGCGGCGGTATTTATATCAACCGCAAGCCTGATTGGTCCCAGGACAAGGATACCGCCAGCCTCACCATGAACGGCGCCACCATTTCCGGCTGTTCCTCCACCGGCACCTCCGCCGACTACTCTCAGGGCGGTGCCATCTATGCCTACGGCAGAGTGAACCTGGACATCAAGAACAGCACCATCACCGGCAACAGCGCCAACAGTAACGGCGGCGCCATCTATGCCCAATCCCACGACAGCTACTCCGGCGATGTGACGCTGAACCTCAGCGGCACCACCATCACCGGCAACACCTCTGAGAAGCTGGGCGGCGGCGTGTACTTTGCCGGCACCACCTTCACCGTCAGCGGTGTCACCGACATCACCGGCAACACCGGCAAGGGCAGCTCCAACAATGTGTACCTGGCCGCCGGTAAGACCGTCAGCGGCTCCGGCCTGGAAGCGGGCAGTCAGGTCGGCATTTCCGGCGCAAACATCCCCTCCACCCTGGTCACCGGCTATGACGACGACAACGAAACCGGCTATTTCACTGCCGACCGCACCGACACCAAGCTCAAGGCCACCAATGGCGCTCTTGAGCTCGTGGGCAAGAATGACCACACCCACTGCATCTGCGGCCGCACCGACTGCCAAGAGACCGGCACCGGCCATCGGAAGATCACCTGCAAGGGCGTCAGCAGCCTGGACCTGATCAAAGATAGCGGCAGCTACTACCTGCTGAATGATGTGACCCTCACCAAAACCTGGAAGCCCAACGGCGGGACCCTGTGCCTCAACGGCCACGCCATCCACGCAGCGTGGAAAACGGCGGCCATCGAATTGGAAAACACCTATATCACCTTTAACCTCACCGACTGCGGCACCGACGGCAAGGTCACCGGCAACATTAACAACTCGGGCGGTGTCGACGAGGCCAGCGGCGTTATCATCGGCGCCAGAGCCACCTTTAACCTCTATAACGGCAGCATCTGCGACAACACCCTCTACTCCTATCAGACGAGCCTCAAGGCAGGCGCTGTGGAGGCCAACGGTACATTTAATATGTATGGCGGCTCCATCAAGAACAACCAGGGCACCGGCTGGATCGGCGCCGATAGCAACTATATCGGCGGCGTGTTGGTGAACTCCACCGGCACATTTAACCTCTATGACGGCGAGATCTCCGGCAACCGTTCTGCCCACGATAACCGGTCCAGCGGCACCTTTAACGGCGGCGCCGTGTATGTAAACGGCGGCAAATTCACCATGACCGGCGGCGTTATCAAGAACAACCGGGCCGGTGGGGGCAATGTCCAGGGTGACGGCGGCGCTGTGTATATCGGCGCTGGCGGCAAATTCACCATGACCGGCGGCGAAATTTCCGGCAACACTGCCTCCCGCAATGGCGGCGGCGTGGCCGTGGTCAAAGGCACCTTCGAAATGACCGGCAATGCCAAGATCAGCGGCAACAAAGCCCAGATGGACTATAGGCACTACGAGCACAAGGGCGGCGGCGTCTTTGTGGGCGCTTCCGGCAAGTTCACCATGTCGGGCGATGCCAGCATAAGCGGCAACCTGGCCCGCGCCGGCTACACCGACAGCAATGCCCAGGGCGGCGGCGTCTATGTGACCAACGGCGGCACCTTCACCATGAACGACAATGCCTCCATCAAGTCCAACACCATGACGGTGCAGTATAACAACGGTTTGCAGACCATCCAGGGCGGCGGCGTGTATGTGGGCGGCACCCTGAACCTCAATGGCGGCGCCATCGAGGAAAATACCGCCTTCTACGAGGGCGGCGGCCTCTATCTGGACACCAAGGGCACTGTGAACCTGGGCACCGGCACCATCACCGTCCGGAATAACACCTCCGAAAAAACCACCGGGCACAACCTCTATCTCCCCGGCGCGAAGAAGCTCATAGCTCCGGCGGGTCCGGCGGACGGCAGCCACATCACCCTCTCCCTGCCCCTGGCGCGCGTTCAGAAGGCGGAGGGTACCGCGGTCATCACCAACTCCGGCAAGGATATTCGTAACGGCGACAGCCGCTTCGCCTTCGAGGCAGAAAAGATCACCCTGGTCCGTGACGGCGACGGTGACGATGTACTGGCCAGGATACCGGCTCACACCCACGATGGCATTACCTACACCCCCGTCTATTCGCTGGCCGAGATTCCCAGCAATGCCACCGGCAGCTATTACCTGCTGCAGGATTCCAAGATGTCCGGCACTGTGACCGTGGGCGCGAATAACACCGTAAATGTCTGCCTCAACGGCCACAAGAGCGAGCCTATCTACTTCAAAAATAACGGCACTCTGAACATCACCGACTGCAAGCATGACACCGCAACCCCCGGCTACATCACCGGCTATTCCTACAACTTCGGCGGCAATAACATCGAAACTACCTCCGGCAGTACTCTCAACCTGACCAATGTGACCGTGAAGGAGAAAACCGGCAGCACCTTTATCTCGGCTATCGGCGCCACCGTCAACATCAGCGGCTGCGAATACTACGATAGCGAGAGCGGCTTCCTGGTGGCCTCCACCGGCAGCAAGGTCACGGTAACAGACAGCACCTTTAAGAATAACACCATGCGCGCCCCCACCCTCTGGTTCACGGCCGAAGGCGCAACCACGGGCAGCTTCACGGTGAAGAACTGCACCTTCACGGGCAATGCCAATAACACCCAAAATGCAAATTACGAAAACAGCCGGGGCTGCGCCATCAACAGCGGCTGCCCGGGCACTACCCTCATTGAAGACTGCACCGTCACCCAAAACCTCTCTCACGGCGACGGCGGCGGCATCTACCTCTACGGCAAGGGTACGGCCACCATCAAGAACACCACCGTTGAGGATAACAAATCCGAAAGGCGCGGCGGCGGCATCGCTGTGGACAGCACCAACGCCCCCGTTTTCACCGGCAAGGTCGTGGTGAAGAACAACAAGTCCCGGATTTCCTATAATGCCTACTATCAGGACACGACGACCGTTGTTGACTGCAATGTTATGATAGGCTCCGGCTGCGCCATCACCACGGACAGCGGCTTCAAGACCACCAGCTCCATCGGCCTCAGCGCCTGGGATATTCCCTCCCTGGTGGTTTCGGGCAACACCAGCGGAAAGGGCTTCCACGCAGACGACAGCAGCTTTGTCCTGCGGCCTACCACCGACAAGTCCGGCCCCCTGCTGACCTCGGGCAATACCGGCCTGGAGCTGTGGCACAACGGTAAGGGCCACACCCACTGTGTCTGCGGCACCGGGGAAAACACCGCCGACAGCACCCACACCCACGAAAAGCTCAACTGGATCGGCGTTACCGAGCTGAAGGACCTGCCTGCGGGCAACTACTACCTGCTGCGGTCTTACACTTATAATCAATGGACCCCCACCGGGGACTATAACATCTGTCTCAACGGCGGTTGGATCGGGGACAGCTCCCGCTCAGACGACGCTATCATTAATATCAAAAATAAGAATTCCGTTGCCATTACCGACTGCTCTGTGGATAATTCCGGCAGGATCAGCTGCATCTATAATTCTACCGGCTACTCCCGCGGCGTGAAAGTGAACTCCGGCTCCACCTTCACCCTGTGGAACGGCCAGCTCACCGACCTTTGGGCGCAATGGCCCAGCTACTCCAGCAGCACGCCTAACGGCGGCGGCGTGTGGGTCAATGGCGGCACCTTCATCATGAACGGCGGCTCTATCTCCGCCTGGACCGCCAGCGGCAACGGCGGTGCCGTATATGTCGGAAGCGGCAAATTCATCATGAACGACGGCTCCCTCAGCGGCAAGGCCCTCAACGGCAGCGGCGGCGCCGTGTATGTCTCTGGCGGCAGATTCGTCATGAACGGCGGCACCGTCACCGGCAAGGCCTCTGAAACCGAAAAAGATAATGGTTCCCGCGGGTGGGCCGGCCACGGCGGCGCTGTGTACAACGATGGCGCTACCGTCATCATCAACGGCGGCACCATCACCGGCAGCTCTGCGGCTGAGGGCGGCGGCATCTACGCGAAGAAGGCTACCCTCACCATTGGCAAAGCCAACATCACCGACAACACCGCGGCGAAAGGCGGCGGCGGGGTATGCGTGTGGGACAGCGCCCTCACCATTGACGGCGCCACCGTCACCGGCAATAACGGCGGGGATAGCCTGGGCGGCGGCGTGTATATTTCCGGAGCCAAGGGCAATGGGACCGCGAGTGACCCCTATATCCCTGCGGTCATCCAGAATGCCACCATTCAAAATAACACCGCTAAATGCGGCGGCGGCATCAGCACCTCCGGCCCCGTGAAGATCAGCGACACCACCATCACCGGCAATACGGCCACCAAGCTCGAAAAATGGGGCGGCGGCGGTGTGAATGCCCGTATCATTCCCAAAAGCAGCCACGGTAACGGCTGGGTCTTTGAGCTGTCCGGCAAGATGAATATTACCGGCAACAACGCCGAGGGAGTGGTCAACAACCTCTATTTCCCTGAAGTGACTGCTGGAACAATGCTCCCCACTGTCACCGGCCTCACCGCAGGCTCCACCATCGGTGTTACCACCGAGGTAAAGCCCCTGAAGGACGGCGGCACCATCGCACCCGTCTATATCACCGGCGATGCGACCAGCAAGGGCTATTTCACCAGCGATGAGGGCTATGAGGTGAAGCTGGATACCGACAAGAATCAGCTTTACATCATCGCCGAGTCCAGCACCGTCACTGTCACCCTGGGCGACAATATGACCGTCACCAGCGGCAGCCTGAAGCAGACGGTTCTGAAGAACCATCCCATTGCGAATGTGACCATCACCGCCGCAGAAGGCTGCTACTTCCCCGAGGACTATGCGGCCAATCTGTCCAAGGACGGCATCACCGTCACCCGTGACAGCCTCACCCAGATCACCGTCTCCGGCACCCCCACGGCGGAGGAAGTGACCCTGATCCTCCCCGCCGCCACCGCCAAGAATACCCCTGCCGCTCCCACCGGTCTCACCGGCGTGGCGCCCACCGGCTGGACGGCCACCGACGGCGCGATCAGCGGCACCAAGGTCACTATGGAGTGGGCCAAGACCCCCGACAGCGAGACCTGGACCCCCTGCACCGAGGGCACTACCACCGTAGGCGGCCAGGGCACCTACTATGTCCGCGTCAAGGCAACGGATATTTCCTACACCTCCGATGCCGCCGCTGTGACCGTGCCCAAGTATTTGAAGACCATCAACTTCCCCGCACCCAGCCTCAGCTACACCTATACCGGTAAAGAGCACACCCTGCCCATCGGCGACGAGGGCTACACCGTGGAGGGCATCACCAAGGCCACCAACGCGGGCTCCTACACCGTGACTGTGAAGCTGGAAGAGGATAGATACCAGTGGAGCGCCACCCCCGAGAGCAACACCATCACCTGGACCATCTCCAAGAGAGCGGCCCAGGCAGAGGATTTCACCTTTGCTGCCCCCGAGAACCTGGTTTGGGACGGCAATGTCAAGGCCGCCACCATCACCCTGAACACTCCTCTGACCTTGGGCGGCTGTAAAACCTCTCTGGTGTATAAGCAGGGCGACCAGGTGGTAGAGAATCCCACCGATCCCGGAACCTATCAGGGGTATCTGGTCATCACCGGCGACGGCAACTTCGCTCCCGCCGATGGCCTCACGGCAGCCACTTGGACCTTCACCATCCAGCACCCCACCGATCATGTCTGGGGTAATTGGCAGCATGACGACACCCAGCACTGGCGCAACTGCACCGTGCCCGGCTGCTCCGCCGAGGAGCGTGGAAACCACATGACCGACACCCCCGCCACCTGCGTCACCAAGGCTGTGTGTACCACCTGCCATGCCCAGTATGGCAAGTTCGATACCCACAACCATCCCGCAGCCAAGGTTACCTCCACCGCTGCCACCGCTCCCACCTGCGGCAGCAAGGGAAACCAGGCTTATAGCTATTGCGCCGCCTGCCAGAAGTATTTCAAGGACGGCGACAAGAACCTCTATGACGATGCCACGCACTTTGCCATCGCTGCACTGACCCATAGAAGCGCCACCAAGACGGCCGCTGTGGCTCCCACCTGCGAGGCGGGCGGCAACCAGGCCTATTGGTACTGCGCCGACTGCGGCAACTACTATGCCGATAAGGACGGCAAGCTGGATTCTACCACCGCTTCCGCCAGCAACGCACCCTTCCTGCTGTCCGCTCTGGGCCACGACTACGAGGGCCAGCCCTATAAGAGCGATGCCACCGGCCACTGGCAGGTCTGCAAGCACAACGGCTGCACCCAGGAGACAGCCCACCAGGCCCATTCCGGCAATGAAGCTACCTGCGTAGCCGAGTCCAAGTGCCAGGTTTGCGGCTACAAGCTGGCGGATAAGGACCCCAATAACCATCTTCTGGCCCACAAGACGGAAGCCAAGGCACCCACCTGCACCCAGCCCGGCAACGATGCCTACTGGCACTGCGCCGACTGCGGCAAGTATTTTGCCGACAAGAACGGCGACATGGATACCTCTAAGGCTTACGACACCAACGATCGCTTCCTGAAGTCCGCCCTAGACCACGACTTCACCGAGAAGCTGGTGGATGATGCCCACCTGAAGACCGGTGCCACCTGCACCGCGTCCGCCGTGTACTACTACGACTGCTCCCGCTGCGATACCCACAGCACCGCGGATACCTATTCCTATGGTGATCCCCTGGGCCACGACTTCACCGAGAAAGTGACAGATGCCGCCCACCTGAAGAGTGCCGCTACCTGCACCGAGTCTGCCGTGTACTACTACGACTGCTCCCGCTGCGATACCCACAGCACCGCGGACACCTATTCCTATGGTGATCCCCTGGGCCACAACTTCACCGAGAAAGTGACAGATGCCGCCCACCTGAAGAGCGGTGCCACCTGCACCGAGGCCGCCGTGTACTACTACGACTGCTCCCGCTGCAATGAGCACAGCACCACGGATACCTATTCCTATGGTGATCCCCTGGGCCACGACTTTACCGAGAAGCTGGTGGATGATGCGCACCTGAAGAGCGCCGCCACCTGCACCGAGGCCGCCGTGTACTATTACGACTGCTCTCGCTGCGACATGCACAGCGCGGACAAGACCTTCACCGATGGCAACCCCTTGGGCCACAGCTATACCAAGGAGAATACCGGCGCCGATCACCTGAAGAGCGCCGCCACCTGCACCGAGGCCGCTGTGTACTATAAGAGCTGTGAGCGCTGCGGCAAGAACGGCACCGAGACCTTCATCGCTGCGGATACCGCTTTGGGCCACAGCTACACCAAGGAGGACACCGGCGCCGCCCACCTGAAGAGCGCCGCCACCTGCACCGAGGACGCTGTGTACTATAAGAGCTGTGAGCGCTGCGCCGAAAACGGCAGCGAGACCTTCACCGCCGCAGGCACCGCCCTGGGCCACGACTTTGCAGGCCAGCCCTATCTGCACGATGAAACCGGCCACTGGCAGACCTGCAAGCGCGATGACTGCGATGTGACCTCCACCGTTGAGAAGCACATCTCCGACGAGGGCAAGATCACCAAGGAACCCACCGCTGCTGTGGAGGGTGAAAAGACCTTCACCTGCACCGTCTGTGGCTTGGTGCTGCGCACCGAGCCTGTGGCGAAGCTGGCTCCCACCATCGTGGAGGGCGCCAACGGCAAGCACCAGTCCGGCGGCAATACCGATCTGACCTTCCGATCCGATGCCTCCTTCGAGGACTTCCTCTCCGTCAGCGTGGACGGCAAAGTGCTGGATGCTACCCAGTACACCCTCCGGGAGGGAAGTATTCTGGTGACGCTGAAGGCCGATTACCTGAGCACCCTGTCCGTGGGGCAGCACACCCTGGGTGTGACCTCCGCCTCCGGCACGGCTGAGACTGTGTTCACCGTTACCGCTGCACCCGCCGTGGTGCCCACCGGTGACACCGCCAGCCTGACCCTGTGGGTTTCCCTGGCAGCCCTGTGCGGCCTGGGCGCCCTGGTGGCAGTCCGCCGCAAAAAGCGCGAGAACGGCTGATAATGCCGCCCGCAAGGACCAATAAACCATAGCAAAACCGCCCTGTCCCTTGTTTGGGGACAGGGCGGTTCCGGCGTATCAAAAAAGCCTCGCAGAGTTTGCCGCCCGCAGGCGGCAAAGAAATAAAATCATT
>OHAU01003074.1_pt1 | contig 14217 bp, 8 predicted proteins | sample 1577181 | NCBI WGS metagenome assembly OHAU01 (sample SAMEA3541472, study PRJEB24748) | human gut metagenome | biome: human gut; feature: human-associated habitat; material: faeces | place: China | collected 2012
GATTGATGAAACGCCTTCTACTGATTTAATAATACATTTAATACCTTCTGGCACTGCCATCTTTAATGACATCTTCTGTAATTCGTTTGATGCTGCTTCATCACTTGCAACAACTAAACCATGAAGTTTTAGTTCCTTTGTCCAAGTCATAGCAACCTGTCCATGAATTAATCTTTCGTCAACTCTTAAACAAACAATCATTTTCTTTTCCTCTCTTTCTTATAGAAGAAAATCGTCATCGTTTTCTTCTGTGTTGTTTTTTTCAATTTCTACTAAGCATAACTGTTCTCTAGCTTCTTCAATCTTAGCCTTTAAGAACTCATTAGTAAGTTTTTCTGGAGTCATAGTGACTTCAATAAGAACAGCTAAATTGAATCCTGATACCAAGAAAGTGTTTTCCCTTACACAATATGGAATCATCTTCTGATTTACACTTCCGCCCTTAATATCAGTAAAGATAACTACTTCATCTTCCTGTGGAATCTTTGCGAAATATTCTTCAATCTGCTTATTGATAGGTTTCTGTCCATCTACATAAGCTGTAATATAGTCTACGTTATCTACATTACCGATTAAGAATTCCATTGTTGATCTTGCACCTGAAGCAAGCAAGCCATGTGTGGCTATTAAAATATGTCTCATTTTCATATTCCCCCTCGCACTTATATAAGTTGCAATTATCATGCCAACTTTTAAGGTTTCTGTTTTATATTTTCTCCTTTCTTTTTCTTTTCACTTATATATACTGCAATTGACGTGCCAACTTTTAGTATGTATTTATTAATTCTTTTATTTCTTTTTCTTCTGGCATTACTCTTAATGCACCCTTCTTAGTTGTAATTAAAGAAGCTGCTGCATTCGCAAACTGAAGCATTTCTTTTAAATTTTCTTCAGTTAAGTTATCTAAACCATGTTTAAGTACTGCATGAAGTGCACAGGCACCAAAAGTATCACCTGCACCTGTTGTTTCTATAGTGTCCTTATTTAAATAAGGTTCCATAAATACTTTATGATCACCATAGTAAGCAATACTACCGTTCGGACCAAGTGTGACATTGATGAGTTTTGCATGAGTTCTTTCTCTAATGATTTCAATTCCTTTATCATAAACATCAGTACCTGTAAGCCATTCAATCTCATTATCCGCAATCTTCAAGATATCGCATTGTTCAATGCCATACCAGATCTGCTTTGCAGCTAATTCTTCACTTTCCCATAAAGGTGATCTTAAGTTAGGGTCAAAAGAAATAATCTTGTTTTTCTTTTTTGCATAATCAACCATCGCATAAGTTGCAGATCTCACTGGTTCATCTGTCATAGATAAAGAGCCAAAGTGGAAGATACGGCAGTTATCAATTAATTCATAATTCACTTCGTCTTCCCTAAGCATCATATCTGCACCTGGCTTTCTATAAAAAGAAAAGCTTCGGTCACCTGTTTCATCATTGTCTACAAAAGCAAGTGTTGTTTTTGCATCAGGATCTAGAATAAGTCCAGTAGAATCAATCTTCTGTTCTGAAATTGTATTCTTTAATAGTTTACCAAACTCATCTTCTCCTACTTTACCAATAAAAGCAGTTTTATAACCTAATTTTCCAAGCATAGCAAGTACATTACATGGTGCGCCTCCTGGATTGGCTTCATAGATACGGTTATTCTGTTCACTTAAACCATTTCTAGTGAAGTCTATTAAGAGTTCACCTGTTGCTGTTACATCGTACATAGAATACCTCCATTCTTTATTCACTTATATATATTGCAATCCACATGCCAAGTTTGAGGTATAAATAAAAAATCTCACAGTTTATGTACTATGAGATCAACTAAAATAAAAAAAGTGGCCCAACGCAGGCGCTGGGCCACATAAAACAAAATGTTTTTGTCCACCGAAATCATTATACATTTCTTTCATATAAATAGTCAACTATATTTTTGACAAATCCATAAATAGATGTAAGTACACAATCATTACTGAAATAATCTTTATTCTTAATCAATCTTCCCTCCATAAATTCTTTCAACTCTGTAAATATCTTCTTCTTGAATACTTGACTTGTACATATTTCATCAAACAAAAATAAACTTGCCACAAAATCATGGATAACAGGATTAGACATCTTTTTCTTTCTGTTTTTTTTCGTTATAGTACGAATCGATGATAACATCGAAGACAATCTCTTATTTACAATAATTGTTTTTCTCTTTTTATCATACAAATGTGTATACACATAAGGTTTTCTTAAAGTATTCAATAAACAGTTATTATGTGCCGATGCATTTCTAATAAATTTTAATGGCCATATAAGATCACTGACAACTTCATTAACCTGTTCTGGATATAATGAATAATATAATTCATATAACTTGATAAAATCACCAAACGATAAAACTTCAATCAAAGTCCAAGCAGCCCAATTATTCTCATATTTATGAATCAAATCTGCACATGCTGAATTATATTTCTTTTGATTAATATGGTCTACCATAAAAGGATATTTAGAAAACAATTCTCGTACAATATGATATCCATCTTCTTTTTCATTCTTTGTAAGATCATCCATTAATTTAACCTTTAAAAAATGTTCTGTATGTAATGATATCCTGATAATCAGCTCTCTTAAATACATAGCCAGTTCTACCAAATATGCAAATTCAAGATTAATATATTGATTTTTTGACACGTTATACTCAAATGATTTCTCATAAGATTTCAGTTTAAAATAGTACGTATTACATTGTAGATACTCTCGTGCTTCTTCTTTACTTATAATATTAAATTGAACATTCTTATCTTCGAGATTTTTCAATTGTTCGTCTACAGAGTATTTAGATTTCAATACCATTATCCTCCTCACATTTTTCAATCAGTTATTCACTCATACTCTTCTTCAACTTCATATAAGCCTCATAAGATGGTGTAGTTCCTTGAAGATATCCGCTCTCATAAGCTTCACTCTTCTTAATATCATTTCTTTTCAAAATAGTACAAAGATTTTCCACAGTAATACCATTACTATTTCTTGTAATAAATATGCTATCATTACGGTCATATTCATCCAGAAGTTCTGGATAATGAGTAGAAAAGAATAAGACACCACCTTTCTTATTTAATTGTTTATCCTTAAAGAAACGTATAAGAGTACTTACTATTTCTTTATTAAAATGATTCTCTATTTCATCAATCACCAAATACCCCCCTTCTCTTAATATTTCTCTTGCTATTGTGAAAGTAACTATTCCTTTAATCGTTCCTGAAGACAAGTAATGATCTATCTCTAATATATTATTCAAAAAAATTTCTTGTTTTTCTCTAAATTTCAAGTGAATAATTGATTTTTCATTATTTTTTTCAAACTGAATACTTTCAATGGTAGGATCAAGGAAAGAAATAACTTCTAATGGTATATCAGTAAAGTCAGGAAGGATATTAAGATTTGTGAATACTAATAAATCCACAACACTCATACGTGTTCCGCTTTTCTTATTATATGCAATCATAACACTTACATCATCGGATAAAAAATCATTCTTTCCATCACGAACTAATACAAGTTGTTTATCATTAAAAACTAGCATAGCTTTACGTGTAGAGACTTCTTCTACACCTTTAGTCCATATTTTTTCAGATACAATTTGATAAATAAGTCCTTCTGTCTTAGTCTCCTTAGAAGTAATAACTGTTTCTAGTCTTCCTATTTCGTTTCTCTCTTCACAAAAGAAATAAGTATTAAAGACTGTCTTGTTTGTATTACCTAGAATGTGTTTTGTACTTAGATGATTAATAGGTTCATTACTAATCATACCCAATACAAATCGTAATACTTTTAATACAGATGTTTTACCAGATGCATTAATTCCAATAAATGAAGAAGTTGGATTCAAATAAACATTAGAAAAAAGATGAAACAAGTTGTCTTTATCTTTATCAGCTACTCTTTGTTGGGCATAGAACTTTAAATCTAATGTTTCTTTAAACAAAGGAAGTCCCTGTGCTGTTATTCTTAGTATTTTCATAATATCCTCCTGTTTTAAAAACGTTCATTTTGTTTTTGTTTTTATTATATTATAATGTTATTTTTTATTTTTAACAATACTTATACCGTTTTTATATTATATAATACTGTTTATATGTCTTCTTTTCCTCATTTATTAACATATCTTCTGGCTTTAAAAAAAGGAGGATCACTCCTCCTTACAACACTTCCCCATTACTACTTATTACATTCTTATACCATTCAAATGACTTCTTCTTAATTCTTCTCATATCCTTTAAGTCATCATTATCTCTATTCACATAAACAAAACCATATCTCTTCTTCATCTGTGCACGACTGCTTAATATATCAATAGGACCCCAAGATAAGTATCCTCTACAATCTACACCTTCTTCTACAGCCTTTTTCATCTCTTCAATATGTTTTCTCATATAATCAATACGATCATCGTCATTAATAACACCATCTACTAACTGATCATCATAGCCATAACCATTTTCTACAATATAGATAGGCATTTCATATCTATCATAGAGTTGTCTTAGAGTGATACGTAATCCAATAGGATCTATTGTCCAGCCAAATTCAGACATTTCTAAGTAAGGGTTCTTCTTAATGACTACATCTTCCACATTAGTCAAACTATCTTCACCATAATGACTAATAGTAGACATATAATAACTTATTGCAAGAGCATCTGTTTTACCCTTTTCAAGTATTTCAAAGTCCCCTTCTTCTATAACTGGCATAGTCCCTTCTTTTTTCATATTTGCTAGAAAGTAACTGTTATAATGTCCTCTCGCAAAGACATCTAGGAATACAAATGCTTCGCTCTGGGCTTTCATAGATTCTAATGTATCTAATGGATGACATGTTTCAGGATAGCTTTGTACAATAGTGGCCATACCTAAAACATAACCTCCTTTTTGATGAATGTATTCGTTAATCAAACTATGCGCGATTAATGTATTATGCATAATTTGATGATCTAGAGTAATAGGGTTTTCTCCTTCAGGACATACAGCACCAAAGAACATCTTTGGTCCTTTCTGTAGTATTCCATTCTGTTCATTAAAGATAATCCAGTATTTTACTTTATCACAATAACGATCTACAATCTTCTTGCATAATTCTACAAATAGATCTACTACCTTTCTACTCGCAAAACCATTGTATTTCTCATATAAGAATACAGGCATTTCAAAGTGATATAGTGTAGGAATAGGTTCTATCCCTCTCTTTATTAGTTCATCAATAAATTCATCATAGAAAGCAAAACCTTCTTCATTATACGTGTTCTCATCACTCATAAGTCTAGACCAGTCTAAAGAGAATCGGTATGCATTAAAGCCTAACTCTTTATATAAATCAAAGTCTTCTTTGTATCTATGATAAGCATCAATACCATTTTTAAAGTCTGAAAACTTACCAGTAACTGTTAAGTCACATACTGCAGGGACTTTCCCTCCTTCAGTATATCCACCTTCACTTTGATGAGCAGTGACAGCACCACCCCATAAGAAATCTTTTCTTAGCATCTTTCTAACTCCTTTATGTATATTCTTATTTTATTCTATTAAGGATATACTTGAATTTCAAGGAAGTAACACTTGAAAAGAAATAGTACATATTATTCTAACGCTCATTTAATACGTTTTAACACTCACTATTATATTGAGTTTATGGCTTAGTCATGCGATTTTTAACTTTCTAACGCTCATGAGCGTTAGAATAGAATATCATCATCCGTTGAATCTGGTATTTCAATCTCTAGAGTCTCTTCTCGAATTCTATAATATTCATCAACAACAGAATCAATAGATTCTCTTTTTCCTGCTTTTTCACAAAATTTTATAAGTTTAGCCAACAGATTAAATGTCATAGGCTCATCAACACCATATTCCCTTAAACTCGCTTCATAATTTCTTTTGGCATACTCCGATGCCTTATCATATTCTTTTCTTTCACTATATGTATCACAAATAAATTCCGCTATCATAATACTGGTAAAATCAGCTTCACCAAATATTTCTTTACACTCATTATAATCTTGTATAAGTTCTTCTAATGTTTTCTTTTCTTTCATCGGTGTATCTCCTTATTCTTTTTTATTTTCTCTTATTGGTTTCATTATGTAAATAAGAATCAAATATAAGGTGTTCTCAAATTTGAACACCACTGTGATTTTAAGCGTTAGTGTACTCGAATTTGAACACAAAAAGCTGCAACGATAGAGTTCGCTACAGCCTTTTGTTATTGATTAAGAGTCTTTATTCAGTCTCTTGAATTCTTCTATGTATTTTCTCAAGAATGGAACTACCGTATAATCATTATTTCTAACAAAATTCACACTTAATTGATCAAGGATGAATTTCTTAAAGTCATCATCTAATTCACCATTCAGCATTGTTATTTTGCGAATATGGCAAGAATTGACAAGAGTAAACTTCATAGACTCCTTTTTACCAACATAATAGTACAGCTTCTTTGAACTCTCCTCATCCTTCAAAGTATAAATATGTTGGAACACCTTTACAACATCACTCTTAAGGCAAGGATTAAATACTATTCTAGAAGTGTCTCTACAATGTTTTACAAACTTTCTTCCTAAAGAAGTAGCTAGGTTTATAAGCGGTGGATTACCAGCTCTAGATGCTTTTCTAACCACCTCTTGATATTGGTAAGTGCTTTTGCTCAAACTCTTTAGTATACATTCTATTTCTTCTTTGTATTCTTCATTTGTTTCCACAAAAGAATTTAATAAATGTGTTAATTTATTTTTAGAGATTTCTTTATCTTTTCTATAAGCATTGAGTCTAAAATCAATTTCCTTCAAATCAGGTAAAACCATCATCTTACTATCACTTATTAAAGCTTGATGAGCTTGAGTAGAAATCAATAATTCTGGTTCATAAACAGAACTTTTATAATTTGTAAAAACAGATTCGTATCTCTGATATAGTTTTGAAGTATCATCCTCAATCTTATGGTAATCCATGCTGCCATCAGGAAATACACTTAAGAGAAAATACTTAGTAATTCTTTTATTACCACAACGTTCAGATTCTCTTGTAACATATTCAACTGGTTTATCCCAATTCCAGTGATATATAGATATACTTCTATTTGCGATATCTCTTTTAATAAGTAATTCCATTAGAATCCTATCCATAATACTATCGATAATATCAATGGTATTATCCCTAGCAATACAAGTCTCATAAGTGATATGCTGAAAATTTAGATTACTGACATGCTGGTCTGGTATCTTGTTGTTCTAACAATACTTTTGATTATGAATTAATGCAATATTGAACTGTTTACCTTTATCATGATGAATATTATCAATACCTCTATCCTTTAATTTAGATACAATTAAGTCAATCATCTTCTTAGATGAACTATCGTTCACACGGTCAATCAAATGAACACCTAAATCATTATATAGATTTCTTATATAATCCTGTGATAAGAAATCCGAATATGTATTAGCCATCTGTTCATTATCTAAGTCTATAGGATGTAATTGAACATAATCACTGAGATGTAGATCAATATCAATATAAAACTGATATAACATACCACACTTAGAATTCTCAAATCCCTGAACATCATGAATATCTAGACTATTCACAAAATCCTCTCTTTGATTGCGGTATACACTTCTTCTCACAAAACATTGATCTGTACTTAATGGTGTGAGGCATCGACGAAGTACATAACCTTCATTACTTTTGTAATATCTTGGCAGTTTTAAAATATCATTTCTATATCTTTCATTACGTTCTAATACTTTAGATAAGCGATGATAAGATTCACCCTCCATATATACCATACATTCCTGCTTACTTGTTTCTGATTCAATCAAACTAATATGATATGCTAGAATACAATCTTTTCTGAAGGATTTCTGATTGAAACTGAAATATCTACCAGATATATTATTAAACTTCTGAGAAAATTCCATATTAGGCAGCATATTAATCAACAATTGAGATAATTCAGTAGGTGTTATACTTAAAGGATCATTTATATCTAATGTTTCTACAAATGCTCCTTTATCATACTGATTAATATGTGATTGAAGGTCTTCTAAACAGACTCTTCCTTTTTCAAATATAAGATAAACAGGACCTTTATATCTATAAAGCACAGCTAATACTGGAGACAAGTGATCAAGTTTTTCTAAACTTCTTTTCAGAACACATTTTTCTTCATCTTTACCATCAGTTTGTTTTGGTTGTATTCTATAAAGGTCATAATCGCGATTAATATGATCATAATGGATTTCAAGCTTTACTTTGTTTGTTTTAATCATCCTTATATTCCTCCAAACACATTCTTATTTTATTAATTGCTTCTTGATTAGCATGGAATCCATCTTCTTCAAGTAGAGAAGGTATTTCAATAATTCTTGGAGATTCAATAATCTTATCCGATTTGTTTTCATCAAATATATTAATAATGATTGCTTTTTCTCCACCTATTTCATCTAACTTATCAATAATCTTCTTAATCATTATCTTAGAATCAAAGGTTGAATATCTCCAATGTTTTAAATCGATATAGATCTTACCACGTTTATAATCAAAGCGTTCATACTCACGTGGTTCAAGTTCATCTAGATCAATACCTAATTCTTGCTTGATAATAAAATGACCTACAAACTCTCCTAGCCTTCCCTTATAGATATTCTGGTATAGAACAGGCGATAACATATAATCATTTACTTCAAAACAAGTCGCATACTTATGTTTAATAAACTCTTCTCTTAAACCAGGATAATTCAACATCTTAGAAAGACGCGCATTCTCTTCACTGACTTCATGTATACGCTTGATTCGTTCAGAATCTTTCTTATTCTGTAGTCTGACTATGACTTCTTCTTTAGATTGATTAAAGAAAACATCTGTATATTCAAAGTCTCTTTCACCTATAAAATAGTATTTATTCATCGGTTCAGATGAATGAATATAATATTCCTTAACTATTTCATCATCCCTGCTAGAAATAGTAGGATACTTTAAACATGTTTCACCCAATCTCTTATAGCGTTGTATTTGAATAGGTGTCCAATCTCCTGATAGTAATTCATATATATAGAACTTACCAGAACTAGATATATGACTGGCTTCATTCTCAACATAATCATATACAGGTACATCTTCTTGTCTTTCTTTTGCATATTCTGCGAGTTTTATTGTTTCTGGTGAAAGTATTTCAGTTTCTAGTATTGATGTATCAAAACTATTTACAATATCTCTCGTGACTAGAATATGAATGACTTTATTCTTGTTAAATGAACGAGATAAACGTCCTACTGCTTGAATAATCTGTTTTGTTTTGAAGAGACGTATACTTCTACAACCTTTTAGTTTCGTATTAAATCCTTTCTCTTTTGGATTTTTTAATTTTTCATAGCCTGCAGAGATACATTGACTTAAGGTATGATGATCAATTTCATTATTTTCATATAAGTTCTCCACTTCAATTAAGTAATGAAGTAAATCCACTTCTTTAAATCCAGATTCCGTATCATATAGATTGCTGATTACGTTTGTGATATCTCCTAAGAAGATTCCATCAAAATCCTTTTTCTTATTTCTTCCATCCTTTTTATCTGCAAAATCAGTTAAGTTAATCGTATCCAAGCCTTTAGGTAAGTCATATACCATATTTTGTCCTGCACCTATAGTAGCATATGCAGAAATCACAAAAATCTTTTTACCCTCTTTTAGAGATTTCAATATCTTCTCTTTATCCTCATCAAATGTTGCACCACTCTTTAATACGATATAATTCTTTTTATTTTCATCAACACCACACTCAATATTTACCAAACAAAATAGTTCCTTAAGTTTTAACAATCTAAAGTTACCTGTTTCTTTTGGTAAAGCATTATTTAAACATAAGAATGAATGAATATCTTTATGTGATACAAAGTATCTATAAGCTTGTGCTACCATCAAATATCTTTTAGCATAATAACCCTTCTTATCTGCCTCCATATCCTGAGTGAGAATCTTATAGAATTCATTTTGATGTTTAGGATCAGAAAATACTAATCCAATAGCTTCTTTTAAATTTTCATTATGATAATCTATCTCTTCTACCTTTACTTGAATTTCTCCCGTTTCATATTTCTCATTCAATAAAGAATATGTATCTTGAATTCTTTTGTGATCCTCTTCTTCAATAATATGAAAATCATCTTCTAGAGTTTCTTTAAGATACTTGAGTGAATAGTTTGATAATACAGAATCAATATTACATGTTGCACTTAATCCAATAACAGTGGCTTTTTTAGCTAACATAGCTAATATACATTCAGCACTTTTAATAAGATGCATATAATGGAAAGTTGTATTAAAGCCACTATCCTTCTTATTAGTAAATTCAAAAGAACGAATACCTCTATTATAATAATTATTCGTTTTCTTAAATTCATTCTTTGTTTTATTCACCTTCATTACAGGCTGAATATTAATATCATTATCAATATATGATATATCGGGATCAGATAATTTGAATAAATGATAAATAGATCGTACTGCCTCTTCATCATTAATTAGATCATCTTCTTCTGCTTTTAGATTCTTATCGTTTTTATGAGCTGAACCGAGTTTCTTAATATATCTCTTTACAGAAACCAAAAAGTTACTCATCTCACCAATAATAGAGAATAAGCTATACACCTCACTTGTTATACTTTTCAAGTCTTTTTCTTTACCTTTCTCTAATAATTTAATTGTCATTCTGTTATGCTTCTCATCATAATAGACATAAGCTCTTGTCTTAGATAAACCATCAAAGCTGGCATGGAATGTTGAATCACTCATCAAGAAATTACGGTTTTTAATTCCTGGGCAATAATAAGGCAGCTCATCATGATATTTGTTTCGTATCTTTAAAGCTTTTTTTCTTATTTCCTTTAACTGTGAATCATTTTCAGGTACTAAATTCTTCACATCTATAGGTGTATTATCCTCCCAGTGAATAAATGGACTTGTAATACGATAAACCATAGGAATCAAATCAACAGTTGAGCTTAAACTACTTTCTATTATAATATCGTTAATTTCATTCTTTGTTGCATCTACTTCATCAATGAAAAGAATACTGTCATTAATAATTTCAGATTCAGAGAATTTATACTTTTTCTTATAAATAGGATCAATTGAAGTAAAGAAACGTTTTACAGACATACAAATAATCTTATAGTCTTCAATAAACATAGCAGGATATAGAACACTAAGCCACGAATGAAGTGCCTTCATATCTTTCTTTCTATCATCTACATTCTTCTTTTTAAATTCAGCAGTCATTAGTGTACTTCTAACTTCTTTTCTAAACTTACTATCAGCTGATACTAGATCTTCTTGAGATTTTTGAAGCATTTCCGATGTGACATTCCTATTCTTAAATTCCTTTTGGAAATGTTTATAAATATCTAAACTTCTCTTTAAGTTTCTGTATGAATCTAAATCTTGAAATTCATCTGGAATATGAGCTTCATAAAAATGATGCACAATATTATCCACAACACTTTCTACACGTAATACATTTGTTTTATATTCATCTTCACCTAATGCATTTTTTAAATCATCCATTGGTAAGTTATTCAAATTATTTGTGATAAATATAAAGTGTTTATCAAACTTCCTGTAATTATTTTTCATCAACTGTACTGCACTATAAGATTTTGCAGAACCTGTTGGAGTATTCACAAAATACAATCCATAACTTCTTTGATCAAATATTTTTTCTAATAGTTCTTTCATAAATTTTCACCCTCTAACTTATAGAATTCTTCTGTTCCTTTTACTTCTGTTAATTCACATTGTAATCTTATTATTTCTAAGATTTCCTTGATTTTACTTTCAGACTGTTCCAAATTTGATCTCAAGTAAAATCTAATTTTTGATAATCCTATAATATTATTTCCATTATTCAACTCAACAAGCTTCTCCATCATTACAGACATATCATCCTTTACTGGTTCTTTCTTAACAGCAGTGGGTTTAGTCATTGGTTTATCAAATAAGTAATCTGTTTGTCTTCTTAATAATTCTTTACTACTTATTGAAATTTCCCTGAATATTATCGGATATCCATGAGCCTTCAAATATCTCACCATCTCATAATAATCAATGTCATTAGATACCAGTATGATTAACCTAGGATTATACTTACCAAACATATAACCAATATACATAGAGATTCTATTATCCACAAAGTTTGTTCCTACACTCTTAGTCTCTACTATATTGATATCATAACCTTCCAGCATATCCTTATATTCTTGTGCTGGTTTTGTGGTGTAATAACCACAGAACAAGTAATAGATATACTCTTTATGTAATAAGTCTGTAGGAATAGCTTGATAGTTTTCAAAATCAACTATGACTATAATCTTAGAATCTAGTGTTCTCTCTATTATTTCTGAGTGTTTCCTACTATGTGAAATAACACTTTTTTCATACAATGCATCAATAAGTTTATTCTGTTGTTCAATCATAATGAGCGCCTCCCTCTCTAATACTATTTTATCTTTTTTTAAAAATAAAAATTTTAGTTAACGTCTGACAACAGCGAATATTAGGCACTTAAATGTAACGTTTAAAAACATAAAAAGAATTACGATTTAAAGGTGTTCTTATGAACTGTACTGCCTTGTTATTTAGATATCTCTCAGACCATATAGGTGTTACTTCACTTTTTAATCGTAAATATTCTATTGATTTTCTACTTCATCTAGCATACAATCATATACATCAATGGCACTCGGTGCGGAAGAAAACTCACGATTTATATCGTGGGTTTTTTCTTTGTCTTAGAACTCAAAAAAGAGATAGCTTTCGCTATCTCTCAGACCAGTTAAGTATTATGATCTTTTCTTTCTCTTAAGTAACATAGCACCTGCTACTGTCATCATAGAGATCCAGCCTGCAATTGATGTTGCATCACCTGTCTTAGCTGGTTTCTTATCCTGAGTAGGATCTTTAGGTGTGTCTTTTCCTGTTGCAGGATCTTTTGGAGTTTCCTTATCTACTTCATTAAGTCCAATTACTTTTACAGTAAAGTCATGACTTGCAGTCTTTCCTTCTGCATCAGTTACAGTAATAGTAACGATGACATCTGCATCCTTCTTAGGAGTAGTTACTTTACCATCTAATGAGATAATACCTTCAGGACTTACCTTAGTAATAGTAATACTATAGCCTTCTGGTACTTCAGGAAGTACCAACTGTGTCTGTCCCTTAGCAACAACTGACTGTACTTTATTACCTGCAAGTAAATCATCTAGGATATCCTGTGATGATGGTTTAGCTGGAGTAACTTCTACCTTCTTGAAGTTTGCTTTTAGAGTAGTGTTTGTAGTTGCTTCAAATGTATATTGGTTAGAAGTACTTACTTCTCTTCCATTTTCATCTGTCCAGTTCACAAATTCATAACCTTTGTTTGCTTTTGCTGTTACAGTCACATTTGAACCTTCTTCATAAATACCATCTTCTTTATTCATTTTGACAGTACCCATGTTTTTATCACTATCTACTGCAATTGTATATGTCTTATTTTCAACAGTTACTTTTACAACTACTTTTAAGCCATCTGGGTTTACAACACCTTCTGGCAATGTAAGAGTTCCTTCTAATACATATGTACCACATTCATTAGCCTTATAAGATGCTTTATTCCATGTTACGTCTACTTCTTCTGTTTCATTGTTTTCTAATGTAATAGATACTTTGTTTGGTAAATTTAATGAATCAAATGAAGTACCTTTTACTACAGTCAAATCATCTAGCTTCTGGATACTTGTGATCTTCACATCTGCTTCGGCAGATTTTTCAAACTTCGCAATTAGTGCTGTATTGTTGTTTACATTGAATGTGTATGCTGCTTTATCAGATACTTTTTCACCATTAGGACGATACCATCCTGTAAATACATAGCCTCTATTTGGTGTTGCAGTAATAGTTACAGACTGACCTGCTTTAATTTCCTGACCACCACTTACTTTACCACCTTTTTCTGCTTCTACATAAACAGTATAAGTGTTATTTGTTACTTCTTTATTTGCGATATTGAATTCAGAAATAGCAACCCAACCATCATTAGACTCAGAAGCAACAAACTTGAATCCATAAACATTCTGTGTATCAAAAGTAAATGTTTTTTCTGACTTGTTAGCATCAAATGCCTGGTCCTTAGCCACTTC
>OHAU01003077.1_pt1 | contig 14179 bp, 10 predicted proteins | sample 1577181 | NCBI WGS metagenome assembly OHAU01 (sample SAMEA3541472, study PRJEB24748) | human gut metagenome | biome: human gut; feature: human-associated habitat; material: faeces | place: China | collected 2012
GCAGACGCTTCTTGTACTACTTCTCTGTATATGTAAATCTTTTCAAAGAACGAATTATTTTAAGCGACGGAATTTCTTCCGAACTTCGCTCGGCTTATCTTTAAAACAAAATATTATTGTATTTCGGAAAAGCGTTTGCAAAGGTATAACTTTTTTCGATACGCTCCAAATGTTTTTGAAAGTTTTTAAAAATATTTTTTATTCTATCTAAAAACTGTTTCTTTATACACCTTATTATATATAAGAAGATTACGCAAGTATTTTGAAAGACTTACATTTGGATAGCCTATAAAACAACAAGCAAAAGGAAGATTTTGCAATGAATATCGTTTACAAACATTAAAAAGTAGCCAATAAGTTCTAAAAAACAGGTTAAAAGGTTGTCAAGTATTTGGTTCAACTATTGCAATAGAGTACTTTTGCAAAAGATTAAATATACTCAGCAAATAAAAAATATAATAACAAGGATATGAAAATAGGTGTGTTTTGTTCGGCAAACAACAACATAGACCCCGTTTTTTTTGAGCGAACAAAGGAATTTGGGCACTGGATAGGCACCAACCACCATACCGTAACTTACGGTGGGTGCAACATCGGACTGATGGAATGTATCGGAAAATCGGTGCACGAAGCTGGAGGAACAACCATTGGCGTTGTACCTCGCCTCGTAGAAGAAGGTGGAAAGAAAAGTAAATACATCGACATAGAGTTTCCTTGCGACAACCTGTCTGACCGCAAAGACTTACTAATGATGCAAAGCGACATTACCGTGGCACTCCCCGGTGGCATCGGAACACTCGACGAAGTATTCACCGTTGCCTCTTCTGCCTCCATAGGCTACCACGACAAACGTGTCATATTATATAATGTGGAAGGCTTTTGGAACTCGCTCATCGCCTTGTTAGACGATTTACAAGCGCACGATTTCATACGTGGCGATTATCATCAACGTATTGACGTCGCCAATAGTTTCGAGGAACTGACAGAAAAAATCATGCAAAAATAAACAATGCAACTGTAAAATAATACCCATATATTTGTAACTATAAAATATTAACAAAAACTTTATTCATTATGAAAAGAAAAGGAATTAAAACGGCAATATGCCTTATAGCAGGCACTATGTTAGCAACTTCTTGCGTTGGTTCGTTTACAATGTTCAACAAGTTGGCAAAATGGAACAGACGTGCTACCGACTCTAAGTTCTTAAACGAACTTATTTTCCTTGTTATTTCGCCAGCCTACGCTATCGCTGGTACAATAGACGCACTCATACTGAACTCTATCGAGTTCTGGACAGGCGATAACCCAATGGCAAAAAACATTGGTAAGACCAAGAACATCAAGGGAGACGACGGTTTAATGTATGCTGTAAAGTACCTTGAAAACGGTTACGAAATCACTCGTCCTAACGGCAGTGTCTTACTTCTGACTTACAACAAAGAAGAGAACAACTGGTATATGAATGAGAATGGCAAGGAAAACAAGCTCATACACTTCAACGAAAATGGTACAATAAAGGCATTCTTAAATAATGGAATGACCATGGACGTTACTCCAGATGCTACCGGCTTGTACGAACTTCGCCAAGCAGTAGCAGGCACAAGCTACTTTATGGCAACACGCTAAAAACAACAATAAGCCTAAAAATGCTATGCTAAAAAGCATCTTTTAGGCTTATTTCTTTTTATTGCTGTTCGGTAAAAGCTTTAACAACATAAATTATTCATAAAGACTTTACATAGCTAAAAACAATATTCCGTGGAAAATATAAAGTTTTAATATATTTTTAACGATTATTCGGTTATTCCAAATATTATTGCTACCTTTACAACATCTTAATTTTATAGTTTCGATCTGTTTCGGGAAGTAATCTGGAGCAGCGGAAAGGCATATTGCCACAAACTCTTGTGTTAGGAAATCTGATAAATCTTGTAGTTGGGTAATAGAATGATATGTTCTACCCAATATATTGATTATCTTCGGGTACTTTTGAAGGTATCTGATTATTCATATATGAGATATGAACAGCATATTCAATTCTCATACTATAATGGTTTTACCAAAGCTACCAACACAATGGAGAAAGGCATGAAGTCCATGCTTTTCCATATTAAAGTTAATAAAATGCCAAACTTGGACTTTATAGGCAACCTAAATAAAATAACCTAATATGGCGCGTTTTATTATTACAACAAAACACAAAAAAAATGTAAATGGCATCCATATTGAACCTGGTATGCAAGTAGAGGTAATTACTCAAAGTATGAGTAATCCCGTAAATACAAATGGAGGTCAGGCTGTAATTGATGCGTTTCATCGTATTTATGGTATTGACATCAAAAAGGCAGGCTGTCTAAGCACTGTTGAACTGAATGTGATAAAAATATAAATTCTATTTGCTCCCACTTGATTTTTATAACCCCAAATGAAACTATAATCAATATATAGTATAAAATTGTTAGAAAAATGCTTCTGTTACTTTTTAGCGCGAGGCTCTGGAAATCCTTTTTCTAAACAATTAGCAAAATATGGATATAATTTTTCACAGAAAAATCTGTTTATGCATAAAAATAAAGATGTTGATAAACAAATGACATCAACTTATATAAGAGCCAGAATCACCTAAGTGAGAAAAGAAACAAGTATAGTACTAACTAACAGTACCCAATTAAAATAAAACCCTTATGAGTATCATTGAGTTATTTAAGTGTGAATGTTCATTTATGAAAAATGAGGATAATGGAGACGACTGTCTCGTTTATCCTAAAATATCTGAAAGAAGCAGAGCCGCAGTACGCTCTAATTTTGGTATCAACAAGGAAGATACTATATTGCTAATAAGAGATACAAGTTTTTGGAGCTCTCGCGACCAGGGGCTTGTTGTTACAGATGTAGGCTTCTATCTTATTGTTGATAATGATAACCCAGAACCTTGTAATTTTGGGTGGGAATGTTTGAGTGACGTAAACTACCAAGAGTTATGTCTCCATTTTAAGGACAATTCGGGAGAAGAAGCCCCAATTCACATAAACTATTTTCTGAAAAGTGCAGATGAGAACCATATGGCTCGTGTTGGTCGGAAGTTGGCTCATGCATTCAAAAAGATGGCAAAAAGTGTTGCTCCTGCGGAAGACCCATTTGACGTAGCATATGAACAATATGATACCCTTAAGAAACAAAAAAAATACCAAGAGGCATTAGAACTATGTAATGAATGCATTGATAAGCATATTGCCCCCCCCTATTTTTTTCATTCGTTGATGGCCGATATATATGGCTGTATGAAAGACTGGCAGAAATGCGCAGAGTATAATCTTATGGGCATTAAGGAATGTGAAGATTATTCCAATGACAGTTTCAAAGTTTATTTACAATATCAGTTGTATTCTGCTTACCATTATTCAGGCAATGACATTATTGCTCGTAAAGACTGCTTGAGCGTAATGTTAAATGCTACCGATCAGACTTGTAATGGCTTATTGATCAAAGATGATGCAAAACAAGACTTCCCAATATACGAACAAGCTTATATAAATAGCTTTCTTTCTTTCCCATACAATGAGCGAAAAGTTATTATGCCTGTTAAGAAATATGTAGACCTGCACCAAGAACATATAGCAGTAATAAGCATGCAGAATTTACCTGACATTAACTTTCCTATGGGACATCCAATAGCAAACCAGTTATATGTTGGTCATCCACTCATTCCTGCCAAGTATATTCCTTTTGAGAATTACCAGTTAGAGTTAGTAGAGGATAGGATAAGAGAATTCTGTATGCTTGTCCAAAGTCTCGGAGCAACAGAAATTTCTATTGAATGTTTAAACTCTGCATCTGCTAACCAAAACAATAAAATGCATCAAAAAAATAGCGGGGGTACTAACACATTAGCGGCAGATGGTAAAGCCAATCAACAGCTCGATCGTAGTAGAAATATGATAGATGAACTAAGTCGCTCTGTCAGCCTACATCAGACATTTGAACCCCATACCAAACCATCAATACCCCAAAGTATGGTTTGGTACTACAATGAACCTTCATGGCAACGCCTAGTTTCACAACGTCTTGATGGGGGACTTACTTCACACGAAGAGCGTATTGAAACTAAAAAAAGTCAGATGGTAGAAAGTCGAGAACTGTCAGCTATTAAGGCTGAAATTGAGTCTTTGTATGTTGATATGGATATTGCTATGGATAAGACAGAAGAGTCTAAGTTTGCACAACAAGAAAATGCCGTTCTCTCTATCAAAGTAAAGTTTGCCCCAATTAGACAACTCAATGGTAATGCACCTATCATTACAACTCAGATTACATCCTCTAATATAAATACACCAGAAGAAGACGAGTATCTTGCAGAATTAAACAACATACTGTCTGATGGCGAAATATCACCAAGAGAGCGCAGATTATTAGAGAAAATACGAGTTAAATTTGGTATTTCGGAACAAAGAGCATCTGAATTAGAAGAGTCTTTAACAATACTTCGACTTAGTGAAGAAGAACAAGAGTATCTAAACGAATATAAAGAAATTATAGTAGATGGAGAGGTTTCAGAAAAAGAACGTCGCTTATTAGATAAGATTCTCAAACTAAATGGCATCTCTCAGGAGAGAGCAAGAGAGATAGAAGCCTATGCAAAACTATAGAACTGACAAGCTTAGAGAAAAGAAATACTCTGCCCCCTTTATCTTACTATTGCAACCAATGCTTTTTTGTGAGTAAATGGGGCCTCAACACTTCGATATCGCCCTGAACTTGGGCAGTACAAATATAACATTGCCCTTACCATTATTATTGTTGTTGTTACCTTCACCTCTCACAGTAGTAATGGACTGAGTACCGCAAGACTACTTCTGCCCTTTCTAACATTCTAAATATATTAAAAAAATATATATTATATATATTAGTTTGCATACTGAATGAATAACTTTTCGTATTTCACCAGTACTAAAACATTTTGAACTATAGTAAAGAGTGGGTGAGTCTACTACACTTTCCTCAGGTACACCTTTTTATCGTAACGTGAGTTCGATATAAGACAGTAGCTTAAAAGTCATAGAATGAAATATTTTTCATAACTTTACACCTGTAAAACAAAAAATTATAAATAAACGTCCTCGCATATGATTTTTAAGTCACTGTCTTATATTAAACTTATACCCAAATAGAATATACAAGACGCCATTTCCTTGATAACTTTACAACAAATCTATCAACAGAACTCATTATATACAATCTATTACTGAAGAAACCAGCAGTAAACATAGAAATAATTGATAAAAGTAGCTCTAATTACATAGGACTTACATCGAACTAATGTAAAGATAATTCTCTTAAAAAGTGATAACTGCGCTTTGGCATTGCGAAAGCGTAGGTTTTGCAATGCAAAACAATAGGTTTTATAATACGTTGATAATAAATGAGTTAAGCAATAGTTATACTTGTAAAAAATGTTTACAACATTATCACTTCCTTTTCGCTCATAAAACAAGTTGTGTTGCGATAAATTTATGCTGCATTGTAACGATACTTGCATTGTTACAGCAAAGCCGTTGAAAGGTTCTATAAAGGGGGAGTTTGGGTAATTGTTCCTATCTGCCACCGCAATAAATAGATAGTATTCGTGGAGCGATTTTACTGAGCAACTGATACAAAGCCACACCAATGGCGAGCATTACGAGTGGACTGAGCAAATAGATGGTGAAGGCTTCGAGCGCATTGTGAGGAACTATTATGCCACGTTTGAGTAGGAAAAGTATGCCGCCTTGCACAATGGTATGGTAAGCAAATACGAAGAAAACGGCATCGGTTAAGAATGTAGGCAGTGGAAAGCCAAGCTTATTCTGCTGTTTGCGACGTTCTAAAAAACGTGTTGCAGTCGAAACCGTGAAGACAATCAAACCTGCATACATTAAGTTTGCACTATTTATTTGCCACGAAAATATGGCAAAGAACAGTCCGCCCCACTTCAACGGGCGCATAACATCGACAAACTTTACTTGCTTAATGCTGAAGAATGCACCGAAAGAGAAAAACAGCAAGCCCTGAAAGCTAAGTCCTGGCACGTTTTCTACCCAACGTGAAGCATAAAGCAAGGCAACAAAGAGCAATATGGGCACTTCTTTTCGCATACTGGCAAGCCAGCGCAGCACCCTATATATAATAGGTGTAAAAAGACAAAGCACCATTAAGTCGCGAAGAAACCAAAACGGAATCACCAAGGGGGCAGCTATTCCGCCCTGCGAACCTATCTTGCTGATGTCCCAAAAACACAGCAACCAGTCGGAAAAACTAAAATTCTCGATAGGTTTATGCACTATGGCTGTCCAGTTTGGCAACAGACTTTCGGCAACGGATAAGAAAAAGAGAAACGTGAAAATCCAAAGAACATAAGGCAGGAGCAGCGAAAACGAACGCCTCAACAGCTTCTGCAAGTACAATTCTTTAGAGAACGTGCCTTCGCGAAAGAACAATACGCCACTGATGAAAAAGAAAAACGGGTTCGCCAGCAGTGCCAACGAACCCGATATAAAGTCTATGACGGCACCGAGAGATGGAAGTTGCGGACCTATTCCCGTTGATTCGGTCGTCCAAAACACGTCCCAATCGGCACTGACGCCACGAAAATTGGAGTGAACAAAGAGCACCAACACCACCAGAAGCAATCGCAAGAAGTTGATAACTTGCGACTGAATGTCGGCGGTGTTCATACTTATGCGCATACGTTTAAACCTCGTCAGCCAACAATTTTGCTGCCATTTCGCGGCCTAATCGCCAGCATTCGGCTTTCACCTCTTCGCTTAGGGCTTGTCGCATCTCGACAGGCTCGCCCACTTTCTCGAAATGTCCGCGTGTCTCGTTCCATTCGCCGATGGCTGTAACGGCTCTGCTTGCCCAGCCGTAAGAGCCAAACCAACCGATATAGTGGTTCTTTATGTCGTGGTTGGCTATTTCTGAAAGCAGCACTTCCATTTCGTGGTACAAGCCGTTGTTGTAGGTTGGCGCACCCACGATTAGTCCTTTGTAACGGAAAATATCGCGAAGGATATAGCTGTGTGGCGTTTTCGATATGTTGTACATCACGATGTTCTTCACGCCTTCAGCCGAAGCGGCACGTGCAATCTGCTCGGCTACTCGTTCGGTGTTGCCGTACATCGTGCCGTAACAGATAACAAGACCCGGTTCAGTTTCGTATTTCGACATCTTATCGTACAGTGAAACCACCTTTTCCACGTTGTCGTGCCATACAGGACCGTGTGTAGAGCAGATGTAATCGAACTTAACGCCAGCGAGTTTCTTCAATGCGTTCTGTACAGGTGTGCCGTACTTACCAACGATGTTCGAATAGTAGCGCACCATTTCGAGCCAATAAGGTTCCGGATTGATATCTTTGTCGCTGATACCGCCGTTCAATGCGCCGAAGCAACCGAAGCCGTCGCCAGAGAAAAGCACCGACTCATCGCCTTTATACAGCGTCATCATCGTTTCAGGCCAGTGCACCATAGGCGTCATAAAGAACTGCAGTGAGTGGTTACCAAACTCCATTACTTCGCCGTTCTTCACTTCTACGGTGTTTTCCTTTATGCCATAAAAGCCCGACATAAGGTCGAATGTTTTCTTGTTTCCAATTACTTTAATATCGGGATAATACTGCTTCAAGAGTGCCAAGCCGCCCGAATGGTCGGGTTCCATGTGATGGATAACAAGATAGTCAATCTTTCTGTCGCCAATTACTTCTCTGATATTCTCGATGAATTGCACGAAGAAGTCTACTTCTACTGTGTCTATCAGTACAACTTTCTCGTCGTCGATGAGGTAAGAGTTGTAGCTTACTCCATCAGGCAATGGCCACAAGCCTTCGAAAAGCTGCTTGTTGCGGTCGTTTACGCCTACATAGTAGAGCTTATTTGTTATTCTTATCATATTGTTTATTGGGTTTTTGTTTTGCAAATGTACCACAAATTAGGCATATTTCAAAAAGAAAATCAGTAATTTTGCAGCCATAATGAAATATAACACAACAAGGTTAGCAAACGGTTTGCGCGTCATTCATCTGCCTTCCACTTCGCCCGTGGTTTATTGCGGCTACGAAATCAATGCAGGAACAGCAAGCGAAACGGCAACGGAAGAGGGCATTGCCCACTTCTGCGAGCACGCCACGTTCAAGGGAACAGCGTGTCGGGACAGCTTAGACATTATTCGCTGCCTCGAAAATGTGGGGGGCGACCTGAATGCCTACACCACAAAAACGTCTACGGTTTACCACTCTGCCATTCTCCGCGAGCATTTTCCGTTAGCGGTAGACCTACTTTCCGACATTGTTTTTCGGAGCGTTTATCCGCAAAAGGAGATTGAAAAAGAGGTGGAAGTAATATGCGATGAGATAGAATCGTACAACGACAGCCCTGCCGAACTTATCTACGACGAGTTCGAGAACCTTCTTTTCAAGAACCTCCCATTAGGGCACAGCATTCTCGGAACCGCCAAAACGGTGCGGCAGTTCACTTCGGAAGACGCGAAACGGTTTACAAGCAGATACTACCGCCCCGACAATTCCGTCTTCTTCGTCTATGGCAATGTAGATTTCAACCAAGTTGTTGCACTCTTGCAGCAGCACACAGGCGATATCGTACCGACCGAACCGCTACAACTCAACTATACTGAAGACGCTACGGCAACCATCGTAAAAGGTGCGGAAACGTATCGGGCATCGAACATCATCGTGCATAAAAAGACGCATCAAGCCCACGTAATGATAGGTACGCGTGGTTATTCGGTTCACGACAGCCGACGCATAGCCCTCTACCTGCTCAACAACATTCTGGGCGGACCCGGCATGAGTGCCCGCCTAAACCTTTCGTTACGCGAACGGAACGGCTTGGTCTACACAGTCGAAAGCACTTTTGCATCGTTCAGTGCCACAGGAATGTGGAGCACCTACTTCGGTTGCGACCCACAAGACACCGCCCGCTGCATAGCGTTGGTGCACGAAGAGCTTGAAAACATGATGCAACAGCCTCTTTCCGACGAAGAACTCGACACGGCGAAGCGTCAGATTAAGGGACAAATAGGCATTGCCTGCGACAGTCGCGAAAGCTTTGCCCTCGACTTCGGAAAGAGTTTTCTACACTACGGCTGGGAGAAAGACATAACAAACCTTTATGCGCAGATAGACAAAGTTACGGCAGCCGACATTCAGAATGTAGCAAAAGACTTGTTTACAAAAGAAAAACTCACCACACTCATCTACAAATAACGACAGTTTCATCGGTTCAAAACCAGACATTTTTCACTCCAAAAAATGCCCAAATACACTCCGTTTTCACCTCAAAACAGCACTCTTCGTAACTCTTTGATAATAAACGATATACAAAACATACAAACTTTCTATAAAAAACGATAGTACTTTTTAGGCAAAACGATAGTACTTTTTACCTAAAACGATAGTACTTTTTGGACGAAAAGTACTATCGTTTTAGGTGAAAGGTAATAACGTTCTTTTTAAAAGCTATATAGGAATAGAGAAAAACGATAGTACTTTCCAACTTTTATGAAGTCTTGATAACCCATATCTATTTATTTCGTTGAAGCGAAATATGACAATGTGTCGCATATATTCAATATTTCAGCATTAATTTTTCTTCTTTTCTTAACTTTGCATTTTGGAACGGATATTGCATATTGGTACATAGGTAAATAGTTGCCCTAAGTTGTAACTTGAAATTCACTAATAAAGTTTTTTGCAATGAGTATCTTTGGAAAGAAAATAGGGGTTGCCTTATCGGGAGGAGGTTACAAAGGAGCGGCGTATCACATTGGTACGCTGCGTGCGCTTCATCGGCTTGGTGTATTAGACAAAGTAGATGTAATATCTTCGGCTTCAGGTGGTTCGATAACGGCAGCATATTATGCGTTGAACAAAGATGACTATGAAGAATTTGAGAGGGGATTTATAAAAAGTCTATCAAAAGGCATTTTATGGTCGTCTTACTTGTATCTTGGCATGGTTCTTTTCATGCTGTTGGCTACGTCGGTGGCAATGGGACATCTGACCGCCTACCTCACGGGGCTCTTTTTCCCGCACCAACCCATACTCTCGGGTGTTTGTGCGGCGTTGGGCGGTGTCATCACCTTTTTCTTCTTACTCATTCTTTTCCTGAAGTATTCGTTTGTTACGTTGCCGACAAGTAAATTCGCCTCACGCTTATACGATAAGATTTTCTTCAAGAAAAAGACTCTTTCCGACTTGCCAGACAGTCCGTTGCTGTGCATCAATTCCACGAACATCGCCACACAAGTGCCTTTCTATTTCTCGAAAACGGCAATGGGAGAATATGCCTACCGTGTTGGCGGAAGGTCAATCTTCAATGCAGACCACTTCCCGATAGCAAGTGCCGTTATGGCATCGACGTGTGTTCCGGGCTTTACGCCAATTACCATTGACAAGAAACATCTGATAGAGGAATACGGCAACTGTCCCAACAAGCCCGAACCACCGAAACTGATAGACGGAGGAACTTACGACAACCAAGGAACCCATAAGCTCTGCCATAGAAAAAGCAGGTTTCATACAGACTTCATCATCGTGAGCGACGCAGGCAACAATACTGTCTCGGCTTCAGGAACAACGAATATATTCAACCAGACGATGAACACCATAAACCTGATGATGGAGAGGATAAAGAAAATGCAAAGAGCCAACAACCTCTATGAAACGTATGCAGGCAAAGAGCATTTTGCATATATTCCATTGGAATGGGAATGCAGCACAAGGCTTATTCAAGGCTTTGTAAACAACCTGAAAGATGGAAACGTCCACCCCGATGTATGGAAGGCTCACGCCATAACGGAAGAAGACATTGCCAAACTGGAGGGTTCGGAGAAGGAAGCAGCGAAGAAAGTAATTATCGAGAAAGTAAAGAAAGCTATCAATTGGTCTGAATTAGAAAAGAAAATACCTCAGCAAGAGAGTGAACAATTGGCACGAAGCGCACTTACCAACCTAACTGGGCTTTCCAAAAAACAAATCGAAAGCTTGGCTGAACATTCTTCTTGGCTCGCGGAAGTTCAAATCCGCCTTTATATGCCGATGCTAATAACGGAGAGAAATTAACCTTTAAACAAACGCCCCTTGCAAGTCTTATCGGTTGCAAGGGGCGTTTTGGTATCTGTAAATGGCGGAACGGCATTGCGTTGTTCCGCCATTGTTAATAGTAATAGATGCTTATGTTAATGAACGAACTTCGTTGAAGTTCCGTTGAAGTTCACGATGTAGACACCGCGCGGCATATCGCCGAGGTCTATCACTGCAGGATTGTCGAGCGAACGCACCACTGCGCCTTGTGCATTGTAGAGCACAACCCGTCCGCAACTGCCATTGAACAGTATCTTTCCATCGGTAACGACAAACCCTGCTGTGCTGCCGTCAGCATCGATGCCCTGCACACCCGTTGGGTCATCAACGCCCTCGTAAGGCAAACCGGGATATCCTTCCGTGCCGCCAACATAGTCTATCACGTTCCACTGCTTTGCCTTTGCAATCGCCACAGCCGATTTCGTGCAGACATTGCCCTCTGTTCCCTTCGTATCGACGATGATTATTTCGGCAATGTCGCTTTCGTTGCGCTGTGGAAGTCCCTCCATAAGCGATTTGCAGGCATTGGCAGAAAGCTCATTGGAATAGCATACTACGGTTAAAATCATTTGGTTTTGCGACAAATCCAACGCTTTCAGCTTGTTGTTGTCTATCCAGATGTACTCCAACTCTTCGAGTGCCTTCAGGTTTACATCGGTCAGCAGGTTGTGGTGAAGCGAAAGCGTGTTCACGTTCTTCAGCTTCGACAAATCGAGCTCTGCCATCTCGTTGTTGTAAGCACAGAGCAATTCCAGTTCAGGAAGGTCGAGTGTCATCGCCTTCAGCTTGTTGTCGTTGATATAAAGTTTCTTCAGTGTAGGCGAATTGAGCGAGAACGACGCGAAATTGTTCTTTGCCAACTGCAATTCCTGTATGTTGGTATTCTTCGTAAGATTGAGTTCGGAGAGTTTATTCTCGTTCGCAAACAGGTTCTGCAAATACGGATTGTTCGTTACGTTCAGCTTCTCTATGTCTGTACCGTTCAGCGAAAGCGTTTCAAGATACTTCTGCGCACTCACGTCAATGCTGCCAATCTTATTCTTGTTTGCTGAAAGGAAGTTCAGAAGCAGGTTCTTGCTGACATCGAGTTTCGTAAGTTCGTTTTCGTCGCAATCCACGAAAACAAGCTTTCCGCACTGCGTAATATCCAACTCCTTCAGTCCGCAGTAGCTGCAATTCAAAGTATCAAGGTCTTTGTTGTTAGACAATTCCAACTTCTCCAACTTGCCGTTCTTACAGCTTAGCACCTTCAGCATAGGACAATGGCTTACGTCGAGGGCTTCCACTTCAAAGTTATCGACGCTCATATCCGTAATTCTGCCTTCTATTCTTACATCTTTCTTCGTAACCTGATAATAGTCAAACTTCTCGCCCAATACATCTTCCGTCTTCAAGAACTTAATTCCGTCGAACGTCATATCCTCACCGACAATATGGAAAACAACCTCGCTGCCAACTTTCTGGCTGGTCGTAAAGGTTACATAAGGCTTCTCTGCAGCCTCTTCGATATGCTTGAACGACGACCAAGGCGTAGATATTTTGTAAACATTCAGCTTTCCGTGAGGAACAAACAGCTTGCATTGGTCGAAATCCACATTATAGAATGCCATCGAACCACAATAGGGAGGCGCAGCCGCAAGGGCGTGAACTTCGGTCAGTCCCGTACAATTCATAAACACGCCAAAGCCTATCTGCTCAAGATTTTCGGGTAAAGTAATGGTCGTTAATTTCTTTATGTGTGCAAATGCCGAGCTTGCTATCTCGGTGAGCGACTTCGGCAAGGTTACCTTCGTAAGCTCGTAAACCTCATAGAACGAATATTTGTCAATCTTCTTCACCGTTTCGGGCACTACATAGTCGCCGCTTCTGCTCTTCGGATACTTTAAAAGCGTTTCTATGCTCTTATCGAAAAGCACGCCATCGACAGACGCAAAGGTCTTATTATCCTTATGAACCTCAAACGCTTTCATAGCGTTGCAGATGTAGAAAGGCACCGAACCGATGCTGCCAATATCGTCGAGCGATGCAGGAACAACAAGTTTCTCAAGCTTCTCGGTGTTCGAGAAAGCCTCGCCCAAGAGTTTTACCGTGCCTTCAGGAATGGTGTACGTGCCCGTCTTTCCATCGGGACACTTCATCAAGGTAGTCATATCCTTGTCGAAGAGCACACCCTCTGCCGTTTTAAAGTTCTTGTTTTCGGGCTTTGCAATAATTTCTGTAAGATTGTCGCAGAGCAAGAAAGCGTTCTTCTCAATAGTTGTAATGCTATTGGGCACAGTTATCTTGCGCAACTGCTCGCACTTGCAAAACATATTAATCGAGAGGGTGTTATCCTTTGTACCGTATTCCAAATCGTCATTGACGTAATAATAATTGTCGCCACCTGCCACAATGTTCGCCCCCGAAAGGTCGAGCACCTGCAGTTTTCCGTCGGTCTTTCCACCCGCAATGGTGCTTCCACCCATCGCACGAATAAAGAGAATGTCCGTGCCGTTTAGGTTTCCTGTCAGCGTAAGTTCCGTAAGAGAAAGCATTTCCTCTTCCGTCAGCTTGTCTTTCAATGTTCCTGCTTCTTCTACGTGCACCGTTTTCTGTGCAAAAGCTACCGATACCGATAGCAACATACATACTAATGCGATGAAACCCCTAAAGTTTCCGTTGGTAAATAGTTTTTGTTTCATAACACAATGATATTAGTGAATAAATGATTTAAGCGTCGTAGTGTGTCGCAAAAATAACGTTTATTTCGTTAATTTGCAAACTTTCCTGCACTTTTCTTTTACATTTTAGCTTACTTATTGCGCATTTCGGCAACAAAAGAACACAAGATAAAGGTTTTTCAAAAGCAAGAATAACTTTCATTTGGCGCACTGAAAATCGCTGCAAATGCCCCTGTACTGAAAGTGTAAACAGGCAAAAAGAAGGCAATAAGTATGTAATTATTTTTCAGCAGCACATCTATTCCATAACCCACTCGCTACCAACGTAACGTGAGTTCGATATAAGAAAGTTGTTTTAAAAGTTGTAGGAGTGGAATATTTT
>OHAU01003078.1_pt1 | contig 14178 bp, 12 predicted proteins | sample 1577181 | NCBI WGS metagenome assembly OHAU01 (sample SAMEA3541472, study PRJEB24748) | human gut metagenome | biome: human gut; feature: human-associated habitat; material: faeces | place: China | collected 2012
ACGGCGCGCCCGTACACACGGATATGCGCCTTTCAGCGGGCCAGCGGATTTCCTTTGCGCTGCCTCCGGAGCCTCCTACGGAGGTGCTGCCCCAGGCGCTGCCGCTGGATATCCTGTATGAGGATGCCCATGCAATGGTGCTGAACAAGCCCGCGGGACAAACGGTACATCCCACCCGGGGGTATGCGGACGGCACGCTGGCCAATGCTTTCCGCGGCCGGATGGCCGCGCGGGGCAGCGCGGCCGTGTTCCGTCCGGTGAACCGGCTGGACAGGGGAACCTCCGGCCTTGTGCTGTGCGCGATGAACGCCTATGCCGCGCCGCTGCTGGCCGCCGCGGTGCAAAAAGTGTACTATGCCGTGGCCGAGGGGCTGGTGGACGGGGAGGAGGGCGCCATCGACGCGCCCATTGCGCTGGCGCACGGGTCCATCATTCAGCGGTGCGTGTGCGGCCGGGGGCAGCCCAGCCGCACGGAATACCGGGTGCTGGCACGGGGCGGAGGGCATACGCTGCTGCGGGTGGTGCCCGTCACGGGGCGCACACATCAGATCCGTGTGCATTTCGCGTCCCAGGGGCATCCGCTGGCGGGCGACGGCATGTACGGCGGGCGTGCGGAGCACATGGCGCGCCCGGCGCTGCACTGCGGCGAGGTATCGTTTGGCCTGCCGGGGGAGAATGCGGCGCACACAGTGCACGCGCCGCTGCCCGAAGACATGCGTGCGCTGCTGGCGGCGTGCGGCATCCAGGCGGAAGATTTCGGCATTTGACCCCTTCCGTGTGTTGATACAAATGTGAAAAAAGGTATGCGTCGCCGCGCTGGAAAGGGATTAAACTTGCATCGTGGGCAAAATAGTGTATAATAATAAAGTTCGGACCCCCGCTCTGACCGGCGCTCCTGTGCCGGGGATGCAGATGGAACCGGACATTTGCCTGTTTCTGCACCGCGCTTTGCGCGGCTGGCATATCCCCACGGAGACCCGGAAAGGAGGGGGCGTATGGCTGCAAGGAAACGCTGGCGCAGGTATATCCCGGACGACGAGATATCCGTGCGCGCTTTCCTGCATTTGATCGGCCGCCTGTTTTATTATGTCGGCCTTCATTCGGAATATTTTCTGCTGAACTTCGGCCGCGGCGCACGCGCCGCCGTACTGGCGCTCTGGCACGGCGTGTGCTGGATGCTGGCGCTGGGTGCCAATATTCTGCGGCCGTTTTTTGCCGCTGTATGGGAGGATCTGCGCGCCCCCTGGCGGCAGATGCGCAGCGGGCTGCGCAACATCCGCCAGGTAGTGCGTGAAGAACGGGAGGCCGGCTGCTCGCCGGCGGGCAAAGGACTTGCCTATTTCTTCCGCGGCGTTTTGGCGTACAAGCACCTGCTCCTGCGCGGTCTGGCGTATCTGCTGCCTGCGGCCGCGCTGGGCGTGCTGCTCGTTACCGTGGACGGTGTTCTGTCCTCTACTTTTGCACTGCGGGTGGAATTCCGCGGCGAATTCGTGGGCTTCATTGCCAACGAAAGCGTTTATGATGCGGCGCACGCGGATATTCTGGACCGCATCCAGAATGTGGACACGGGCGAGGACTGGAAAGCGCGCCCGGAATATACGCTCACCATTGTGGATCAGGCGGCGCTGTATTCCCAAGGCGAACTGACGGACCGCATCATCGAAACGTCATCTGCTGAATTCCGCGAGGCGACAGGCGTCTATGTCAATACGGAGTTCATCGGCGTTACGGCGGATTCCGCCGCGTTGACACAGGCGCTGGAGGCTCTGAAAGAGCCTCTTTACGAAGGACATGAGAACGACGACAGCTGGCGCGTGGAGTTCCAGCAAAAGGTGGAACTTAAGCCGGGCCTGTATTTCACCAGCACCATCGTCACACTGGACGATCTGCTGGCGCGCCTGCATGGAACGGCTCCGGTGGAGCTTTCCGACGGCAATATCCTGGTGGGCTGGGATATGCTGGGCGTGCAGGCGGTGCAGAATGTGACCCGCACCGTTGAAACTGCGGCCGAGCCGCAGGTCATCAATGACCCCGAGCTGGAGTGGGGCCGCGAAGTGGTGGAGCAGGAGGCTTCACCGGGCCTGGAGGAAGTAAACGAGGACGTCGTTTATATCGACGGCCAGGAGGTGCAGCGCATTCAGACGCGTGAGCCGACCGTGCTGGTGGAGGCGGTGCCGAAGATCACGCGGTACGGCACGTATAACCCCTACGGCGGCACTGCGGGAGACCCGGCGACAGGTGAATTCACCTGGCCGGTACCGGATTATAAGGGCATCAGCCGCTGGGCCTCACGCTATCACCGCGGGGCGGATATCACGGCGCGTTACGGTACGACCATTGTTGCGGCGGATAACGGCGTGGTGGAAGTTGCGACAGACGCGCGCGGCACGGCATGGTGGACGTACGGAAAATTTGTCAAGATCGACCATGGCAACGGCTTCGCCACTGTGTATGCGCACTGCTCCGAGCTTCTGGTGCAGCAGGGTGAATATGTAGTGAAGGGCCAGCCTATCGCACGCGTGGGTTCCACAGGGTATTCCACGGGCAACCACTGCCATTTTGAGATCCAGGTGAATGGCCAGTGGACAGATACCCGAAGGTATGTCATGCCTTAAGGATACACCACGCAATTCACCGGCGTGCTTCCCCGCTTAGGCGGCGTAGGCGCGCGGAGAATTGACCGAGTGCCGTTCGTGGACACACAAGGCCGGGCGCACAGCGCCCGGCCTTTACATTGGTGACAAAAAATTGACGAATCATGCCGTTTTTGTTGCAAAAAGCCTGGCAAATGGATATAATAAGTGCGGTTGTGACAGAGCCTTTCCGCACGTTCAGTTAATTTGTGCCAAATCCTGTCGAATATGCATTTATGCTTTTAATCTGCGCAAAATTAGTGTATACTAAAAGAGTTACCATGCGCTCTATGCGCGGCCTTTCGGCCCGATCCTATAAAGAACGCTCAAAGGAGAGTACGTCTATTGGAAAAGTTTGTCATTCACGGCGGTAAACCGCTGGTGGGCGAAGTCGAGATCAGCGGCGCGAAAAATGCGGCGGTCGCCATCCTGCCGGCCACCATTCTTGCAGGCGGTAAATGTGTGATCGAGAACCTGCCCAATATCAGCGACGTCAGTGCCTCTGTGGACATCCTCAGCGCCATGGGCGCGCATGTGCGCGTCATCAACAAGCACACGCTGGAGATCGATACAGCCCATATCACCGCCACAAGTGTGCCCAACGAGCTTTCGCGCCAGATGCGCGCCTCTTATTATTTTCTGGGCGCGCTGCTGGGCCGTTTCGGCAAAGCCACCGTGGCCATGCCCGGCGGCTGTAATCTCGGCCCGCGCCCCATCGACCAGCACCTCAAGGCGTTTGTAGCCCTCGGCGCGAAGGACTCGGTGGAATACGGTATGATCAGTGTGGAGTCCGACAGCCTGCGCGGCGAGGACGTGTTTTTCGATACCGTTTCGGTGGGCGCCACCATCAACGCCATGCTGGCGGCTGTGATGGCCGAGGGCCAGACCGTGCTGGAAAACGTGGCCAAAGAGCCCCACATTGTTGACGTTGCCAACTTTTTGAATATGATGGGCGCGGACGTGCGCGGCGCGGGCACCGACGTCATCAAGATCCGAGGCGTCAAGCAGATGCACGGCTGCACCTATTCCATCATCCCGGACCAGATCGAGGCGGGCAGCTACATGGTTGCCGCCACGATCACAGGCGGCAACGTACTCATCAAAAATGTCATCCCCAAGCATCTGGAACCTATCACCAGCAAGCTGGAAAAGGCGGGCGCCACCATTGAGGAGTTCGACGATTCCCTGCGGGTGTACCGCACGGGCGACCTGGAGCCGCTGAATATCAAAACAATGCCGCATCCCGGTTTCCCCACCGATATGCAGCCGCTGATGACCGTGCTGCTCACATTGGCAAAGGGGACGTCCATCATCACCGAAGGGATTTGGGAAAACCGTTTTCGTTATGTGGATGAGCTGACCCGTATGGGCGCGAACATCCAGGTGGACGGGCGCGTGGCTGTGATTGAGGGCGTGCAGGAGCTGCTGCCGGCCCCCATGCGCGCGGCGGACCTGCGCGCGGGCGCGGCACTCGTGGTTGCGGCGCTGGCGGCGGACGGCGTTTCCGAAGTGGACGAGATCTGCCACATCGAACGCGGCTACGAGGATATCGTGGAAAAGCTGCGGGGGCTTGGCGCGGACATCAAGCGGGTGGAAAAGCCCGCGGGCGTGCTGCGGCAGGCTGCGCTGTAAGCTTACAAAAAGCAGAACGGAAGGAGCGTTTCGGCTCCTTCCGTTTTTGAATGTTAAAAGGGAGGCTGCGCATGGCGCGTTTTACCACGCTGTATTCCGGTTCCTCGGGCAATAGCGCCCTGGTGGAGGAAAACGGCCGTTACTTACTGGTGGATATGGGCAAGAGCTGCCGCATGACGCAGAACGCGCTGAAAGGGTTGGGGCTGCCGCTGGCGGACCTGGGCGGCATCCTTGTCACCCACGAGCATTCGGACCATGTGAGCGGTCTTGCCATCTTTTTAAAATATCACCCTGTGCCGGTGTACGGCAGCGCGGCCACGCTGGATTATCTGGCTTGCCGGGGCCTTGTGCCGCCGGGCGCGGAATTGATAGACATCGACGGCCGCACCGAGGACGTGTGCGGTTTTGCGGTGCAGAGCTTTGAAACGAGCCACGACTCTGTGGCCTGCCGGGGTTACCGCATCACCACGCCTTTGGGCCGGGTGGCAGGCGTCGCAACAGACCTTGGCTATGTGAGCGACGAGGTGCTGGCGAACCTCTTGCTGGCGGATGTGGTGGCGCTGGAAGCCAATTATGATTATAATATGCTCATGACGGGGCCGTGTCCATATTATCTGAAAACGCGCATTGCGTCCCAGCGCGGGCATCTGTGCAATGAGGAGAACGCGGCCACGCTGGTGCGTCTGCTGGAAAACGGATGTGAAAGGTTCGCGCTGTGCCATATCAGCCAGGAGAACAATACCCCGGAGCTTGCGCTGGAAAGCGTGCGCGCCGCGCTGCTGGGCGCGGGCGTTGTGCCGGGGCGGGACTGCGTTGTGAATGCGGCGCGCCGCCACGAGGTATCGCCCATCATTGAATTTTAAGCGCGCCGTGCGGCAGCCGCAGGATAACAGGAGGGAAGCATTGTGCAGACCATTACGCTCATCGCGCTGGGGAAGCTGAACGCGGATTATTACGCAAAGGCCGCCGCCGAATATGCAAAGCGTCTTTCAGCCTATTGCAGGCTGAACATCGTGGAGCTGCCGGAGGAGCCCATTGCGGAAAAAAACGCTTAGCCCGCCGTCATCGGCAAGGCGCTGGAAAAAGAGGCGCGCGCCATTCTGACGGCCGTGCCCAAGGGCAGCAGCCTGGCGGCGCTGTGCGTCGAAGGAAAACAAAAAACCAGCGAGGAGCTGGCCGCGTATCTGGACGAGCGCGCGGGCAGCGGCGCGGGGGACGTGGCGTTCGTGATCGGCTCGTCCCACGGGCTTGCGGACAGCGTAAAGCAGACGGCGTCTCTGCGGCTTTCCATGAGCAAAATGACATTCCCGCACCAGCTTGCGCGGGTGATGCTGCTGGAGCAGCTTTACCGCGCGTTTTCCATCAACCACGGCGGAAAATACCACAAGTGACCCAAAAGCGCCCCGCGCACGGCCGGACGGACACCGGACCGATGTGCGGGGCGCTTTTTGCGGCTGCCTCTCCGGGCGTTAATCCGGACGGCGCTCCCGGTATGCGAGCGCTTCGTCGGGCGCTTTCATTTTGCCGATGCAGAACAGCAGGACGGCAACGCCCAGCAGGGCGAGGATGCATTTTCCAAAGGTTTTCATAGAGGGCTTCATCCTTTCGTTTTGAAGTGGAGCAAAGAGGCGTCACGCCTCCACAAGGCGGTAATAGGTACGCGCGGTAATGCGGTATACCACCACATACGCGGCGGCGAAAATGAGAAATGTGACGGCCGTGCAGCCGAAGAACAAAAGCCGGTTCACCATTCCGAACACAAGAAGCATGTTGCAGATGATCTCAAAGGCGAACACCATATGCAGCGCAGCCATGAGCAGCGGCAGGAAAAACACCAGCAATATCTGTTTGTTGATGGCGCGTTTGACCTCTTTCCGGCTCATGCCCACCTGCTGCATGATGCGGAACCGGTCGTGATCCTCATAGCCCTCGCTGATTTGTTTGTAGTAGATGATCAGCACCGTGGCCATCAGGAACAGGCACCCCAGGAAGATGCCAAGGAACAGGAAGCTGCCGTACATGGCGTTCCACTCGGTATATAGCTCGGAGCGGGCATAAATGCCGCAGATACCGTTAAGCCGCGTCCATAGATCCTCCTGCAATGCGGCGATCTGCTCCGGCGTGGCGTCCACGTCGAAGGCGGCGCTGTAAGCGAACTGTTCCTGCGTTCCGCCCATGGCACGGTACAGGGAAGTGGCTTCTTCATCCGGAACAACGAGGATAAGGCCGGTTATGGCGGTGTAGTTGCCGGAGCCGATATAAGGGCTCTCGTCCAGCCGCTGTGCGATATGAACAGCCTGCCCGCCGAGAGTAACAGTATCCGAAAGCACAAAGTTTCCCGTGGGATAGGCAAGGGCTTCGCCGGAAGCGAGCTGGAAGTTTGTGCCGAAAGTAGAATTATAGTCTGAAAGAGGGACAAGTGAGACCGCAACAACCTCTCCGGAACTCACCGAAGCAGGCGCGTCTTCGTAGGAACCGTCGACAGAAATCACATTAAGGCTACGGCTGCGGCCGGCGATGGGATTTTTGATTTCCAGGCCCAGCGCCCGGGTGCTTTGTGCAAAAGCATCCTGAACCGCCGGCGCATTTTCCGCTGCGGTAGAATTGCTGCAAATTTCTCTGGGGTACATGCTTGTCACCATGTCATTGCGCCCCATGTACAGGCTTACGGTAGAAGAGATCGTGACGAGCACCATCGTAGAAAGGATGCAGATGGCCGCAAGGCCGGCGGCGTTCTGCTTCATGCGGTACATCATGCCGGAGACGGCAATGAAGTTGTTGGGCCTGTAATAGAAATTCCTGCGGCGCCGCAGGGCTTTCAGCAGAGCAATGCTGCCGGCGGTGAACAGGCAGAACGTACCCAGAATGACGAGGAATACAGCGACAAAAAACAGCAAAAGCGCATTCAGCGGGCTTTTGAAATATACGGCGATAAAATAGCCGCCTGCCAGCGCGGCCAGGCCTACAAAAGTGAGAAGCCAGGAGGTTTTTGGCTCTTTTTCGCCTTTCTGCCCGCCGTGGAGCAGCTCCACAGGGTTGGCAAGGCGGATGTGCACCATGTTGTACAGCAGTGTCGCGCCGTAGATGCACGCGAACAGCACCACAGTGGTGACGAGCGACGGCACCGAGACGGAGAACGCCAGCGGCGTTGCGAAATCCAGCAGATACAGCAGCGCCATGAACAGCAGCTTTGAGAATAATACGCCGAACACAAGCCCCAGCGCCAGACACGCAATTGCGGTGAACAGCGTTTCAAAAAACAAAACCAGCGCAACGTGCCGCTTTTCCATGCCCAGTACACAGTAAAGGCCGAGTTCCTTTTTGCGCCGCTTGATGAGAAAGCTGTTGGTGTAGAACATCAGCGCAATGCAGAAAACAGCAATAATGCCCGTGCCCAGAAAAAAGATGGTCATGGCGATGGCGGCGCCGGGCACCTCCATCAGCCCCTCGTTCATGGCGATGGACTGCATGATATAGTACGTCATGATGCATACGATACTGGTGAGCATATAGGGAAAGTAGGTGCTTTTGTTTTTGCCAAGGTTCGTCAGCGCCAGTTTGGGGTAAAGCGCGTTAGCCACGGTCCGCCCCTCCCGTCGTCAGCATGGTGAGCGTATCGCCGATCTTGGCGAACATCTCGTCGCTTGTCATATTGCCGCGGTAAAGCTGATGGAACACCACGCCGTCCTTGATGAACAGCACACGGCCCGCATGGCTGGCCGCCCGCGTGGAGTGCGTCACCATCAATATGGTCTGGCCGCCGCGGTTGATCTCGCCGAACATGCGCAGCAGCTTTGTGGTCGCCTTGGAATCCAGCGCGCCTGTAGGCTCGTCCGCCAGCACAATCTCCGGCTTTGTGATAAGCGCGCGGGCCACGGCTGCGCGCTGTTTCTGCCCGCCGGAGACTTCGTAAGGGTACTTGTCCAGCAGAGCTTCAATGCCGAGCTGCCGCGCGATGGGCGCAAGGCGGGCGGCCATTTCAGCGTGGCCCTTGTGCGAGAGCACAAGCGGAAGAAAGATATTGTCCCGCAGGCTGAACGTATCCAGCAGGTTGAAATCCTGGAACACGAAGCCCAGATGCTCACGCCGGAACTGGGACATTTTGCTGTCCTTGATTTTGGTGATATCCCCGCCCGAAAGACGCACCGCGCCGCTGGTGGGCTTGTCCAGCGCGGCAAGGATGTTCAGCAGAGTGGTTTTTCCGCTGCCGCTCTCGCCCATGATGGCGACGTATTCGCCCTCCTCCACGGTGAAATTTACGTCCCGCAGGGCCTCTACCTGTACTGCGCCGAAGCGCGCGGTATATACCTTTTGTAAGTGTTCAACTTCAAGCAATGGCATAAAGCAGCCTCCTCAAAAAATAGCGCCGGCTGTCCGCCCGCGCCGTTCCGGATCTCCGGTGTGCTTTCATTATAGTATCCTGTCCGCCACGCCTGCCATAACATACGCTTACGATTGGCGCGTTCCGGCTTACAAAACCGTAAGGAACGCACCTGCGGCAGCAGACAAAAACAGCGCGCGCCAGACGCTGAACGCCTGCCGTGCGCCGAAGCGATTATTCCACCACCAGCGTGCCGCGGGCAAAGCAGATGCACACCGCCGTCCCTTTTCCCGGCTCGGAGCGGATGGAGATCGTGTGCCCCAGCCTTTGCAGCACCTCATGGCACAGATACAGGCCCAGCCCTGTACTGCGCTGGCCGCCGCGCCCGTTGTAGCCGGTAAAGCCGCGCTCAAAAATACGGGGCAGGTCCTCTGCGCGGATGCCAAGGCCCGTGTCCTCGACGACCAGCGTATCGGGCGAGTCCTTGGCCAGATACACACGCACCGTGCCGCGCGGCGTGTACTTGGCCGCGTTGGTAAGGATCTGTTCCAGCACAAAGGAGAACCATTTTTTATCCGTGAGGACCGTGCCCGGCAGGGAGCTGATCTGCAGCGTTGTGCTTTTCTGATGGATGAACAGAGTGGACACCTTTTTTACGCTCTCCCGCACAAGGGCCTCCAAAGGGACCTCCTGCGGCGAGAGATCGGCATGGATAGAACCAATGCGCAGATAGCCCAGCACCATGTCCACATACTGTTCGGCCTTGAACAGCTCCTGGGCAAAGGCGCTGCGGCCAGGGATATCCGGGCTTTCCTGCAGCAGAAGGCGCATGGCCGCCAGCGGGGTTTTGATCTGGTGGGACCAAAGCGTATAATATTCCGTCGCATCGGCTTCGCGGTGGGCGGCGTCTGCCGCGGCAGAAAGACGGTTGCGCTCCAGAGCGGCAATGATATCGCCATAGTCTTTCTCCAAAATATCCCGGGGTGCAGGCAGCGCTGCCAGCTTGGTGGCGCACTGGGCACGCAGCATGCGCAGCGCGGCATGCCGGCGGTAATACCGGGCAAAGCCGGAAAAAAAGAACACGGCTCCCACAGCGCCTACAAGGCAGCATGTGTATAGGGGCAGCTCCAGCGGCGCGCGGTACAGAATGGTCACCACGAACAGCGTGGCGCCGCCCAGCGCCACCAGCAGGAACGCCCGGAGCATACGGCGGCAGTAGCTGAAAAATACAGGCAGAAGCTCCCGTGCGCCCATCATGTCTCATCCACCAGGTAACCCAGGCCCTTCTGTGTGCGGATGAGTCCCTCCAGGCCGATTTCCGCCAGATGGGCACGCAGGCGCGCCACGTTAACCGTGAGGGTATTGTCGTCGATGAAGCTGTCGCTTTCCCACAGGGCCTGCATGATGTCCTCCCTGGGAACCGTGCGGCCCCGGCGCTCGAACAGAAGCTGCAAAATGCGGAACTCGTTTTTCGTCAGCTCCAGCTTTTGGCTGTTGTAGTGCAGCGAGGCGTCTTTTAAATCCAGCACCGCACCGCGGCAGGCCAGTGCGTTTACACCGGCGCCGAAATCGTATGTGCGGCGCAGAAGCGCCTCGATTTTGGCAATGGCCACGTTCAGGTCAAAGGGCTTGGCCAGGAAATCGTCTCCGCCCATGTTCAGCGCCATCACAAGGTTCATGTTGTCGCTGGCGGAGGAGATGAACAGCACGGGCGTTTTGCTGATTTTGCGGATCTCGCCGCACCAGTGATAGCCGTCGTAAAAGGGAAGCGAAATGTCCAGCAGAACAAGGTGGGGCGCTTGCTGAACAAACGTTTCCAGAACGTGTTGGAAATCTGTTACATGAGATGCTTCATAGCCCCATTTTGCAAGCTGGCGCTCCAGCACCTCGGTAATGGTGGGGTCGTCCTCCACAAGCAGTATTTTATACATCTGTCGCTCTCCTTTCCGCCCTGCGGGGCACCGTGCATTGCGGTATGCCTGAAAAATACGTCGTTCTTGTAACGCGGCAGAAGGGCCTGATTCCTCAATTTTGGAAAAAAGAATATCCATTTCTTGAAAATGGGCAATGCTGTGATAAAATAACTATGAATGAAAACCGCTTCTGAGAAAAGGGATGTGAAAGTTTGAAAGCACTGTTCCGCTATTTTGACGGTTACCGCAGGCAGCTCGTTCTGGGGCCTTTGTTCAAGCTGACGGAGGCCGTTCTGGAACTGTTTGTGCCGCTGCTGATGGCAAATATCATCGACGTGGGCATTAAAAACGGCGACGTGAAATACGTCGTTACGCACGGCCTGTTTATGCTTGGGCTGGGTGCGGTGGGCCTTGCCTGCGCGCTGACGTGCCAGTATTTTGCGGCTGTGTGCGCACAGGGCTTCGGCCGCAGCCTGCGCAAAGACCTGTTCCGCCATGTGTTCAGCCTGTCCCAGGCCGAGTATGGCTCTGTGGGCACGAACTCGCTCATTACGCGCCTCACCAGCGACGTGAATCAGGTGCAGACGGGTGTGAACATGTTTATCCGCCTGGCCATCCGCGCGCCGTTCCTTACCGTCGGCTCCATTGTGATGGCCTTTACCATCAACTGGAAGATCGCGCTGGTGTTTCTGCTTTCTACACCGCTCATCGTGTTCGTGCTGTACCGCGTTATGAGCCGCAGCCTGCCTGAATACACCCGTATCCAGCGCCAGCAGGACGTTATCTCCCGCCTTGCGGGTGAAAACCTGGAGGGAGCGCGGGTCATTCGTGCCTTTTCAAAGCAGGACAGCGAGATTGAACAGTTCCAGCAGGCGGGAGACACGCTGTCCGACATTACCATCCGCGTGGGCAAGCTCTCGGCGGCGCTCAACCCCATCACTTCGGTTATCGCAAACCTTGCCATTGTGGCCATCGTCTGGTTCGGGGGCCTGTTTGCGCAGGACGGAGGCATCGAGCAGGGCCAGATCATCGCCATGGTGAACTATATGACGCAGACGCTGCTGGCGCTCATCGTTCTGGCGAACATCATCGTTATCCTCACGAAGGCGCTGGCCAGCGCGAAGCGCGTAAGCGAAGTGCTGGCACAGGAAAGCTCTATGCCGGAGCCGCGCCAAAGCGCCGCGGAGAAGCCCGGTGCGCCGCGCATTGAGTTTGAAAGCGTGCGTTTCGCTTATCCGGACGCGGGCGAGGACGCCGTGGAGGGCGTCAGCTTTTCCATACAGCCGGGCCAGACGCTGGGAATCATCGGCGGCACGGGCTGCGGCAAAACAACTTTGGTGCGTCTGCTGACGCGGGACTACGACGTGACGGGCGGCGCGGTGCGCGTGGACGGCACGGATGTGCGGGAATATACCTCCCGGCGGCTGCACGCCAAGATCGGTCTTGTGCCGCAGGCGGCGCAGCTGTTCAGCGGCACGGTGCGCAGCAATTTGCAGCTGGGCGCGGAAAACGCGCCGGACAGCGCGCTGTGGAAGGCTCTGGAGGTGGCCCAGGGCGCCGATTTTGTACGCGGCAAGCCCGACGGCCTGGATACTCCCGTAGAGGAAGGCGGCAAAAACCTCTCCGGCGGCCAGAAGCAGCGCCTGACCATCGCGCGGGCGTTGGCGAAGCATCCGGATATCCTGGTTTTGGATGATTCCGCCTCGGCTCTGGACTACGCCACCGATGCGGCGCTGCGCCGCGCGCTGCGGGCGCAGACGGAAAATATGACGGTCGTGATGATCTCTCAGCGGGCGTCCACCATCAAAAACGCGGACCGCATCCTTGTGCTGGACGACGGGCGGCAGTGCGGTTTCGGCACCCATGAGGCGCTTTTGGAAAGCTGCGGGGTTTACCGAGAAATTTGCCGTTCGCAGGGCATTGTAACAGAGGAGGTGGGCGCATGAAACGGAGAACCGTTAAACGCATCCTCACCTACGTGCGGCCCTACCGCGCGGCGTTTGCGGCATCTTGCGCCAGCGCGCTGCTGTATGTGCTTTTTACCCTGCTTGGGCCGGTGTTCACAGGGCGCGCCATCGACAACATCCTCGGCCCGGGGCAGGTGGACCTGCGCGGCGTACTGTACTATCTGGCGCTGCTGGGAATTTCGGTGCTGCTGGCCGCAGCCAGCCAGTGGGTAATGAATGTCTGCACCCGCAAGATTTCCAGCAGGGCGTCCAATGATATGCGCGGCGAAGCATTCCGCGTGCTGAACCGCACGCCGCTGAAGTACATCGACGGCCACACGCACGGCGACATCATCAGCCGAATGGTCAACGATGCGGATCTTGTAGCCGAGGGGCTTCTGCAGGGCCTGACACAGCTTTTGCCGGGAGTGGCTACCATTCTGGGCACGCTTGTGGTGATGGCTGTGCTGAATCCTGTCATCGCGCTGGTCGTGGTTTTGGTGACGCCGGTGTCCATTGCTTTTGCGGGCTTCGTTGCCAGGCGCACAACAGGCTTTTTCAAGGCGCAGAGCGCTGCGCAGGGCCGTCTGTCGGGTTTTGTCAACGAGATGGTTGCCGGGCAGAGCGTCGTAAAGGCCTTTGTCTACGAGGACCGCTGTTTCGCACAGTTCGACGCCATCAGCGATGAGCTGTACGACACGGGCCTGAAAAGCGTGTTTTATTCTTCTGTGACGAATCCGGGCACGCGCTTTGTCAATGCCATCGTCTACGCGGCGGTAGGTGTTATCGGCGCGATCTCGGCCATTGGAGGTTCCATTACGGTGGGCCAGCTGAGCTGCTTTTTGACGTATGCGAACCAGTACACCAAGCCCTTCAACGAGGTGACGGGCGTGCTGACGCAGCTTCAGACGGCTGTGGCCAGCGCCGAGCGCCTGTTCGCCGTTATCGACGAGCCGACCGAACGCCCGGATGCGCCGGACGCCCTTGCCCCCACGGCCTGCGGGGGCCGTGTGACGGCCAGCCATGTGGACTTTGCCTATGTTCCGGCGGTGCCGCTCATTGAGGATTTTAACCTGGATGTGATGCCGGGCCAGCGCATCGCCATCGTGGGGCCGACGGGATGCGGCAAGACGACGCTCATCAACCTGCTCATGCGCTTTTACGAGGTGGACCGGGGTGAGATCGCCGTGGACGGGAACAGCATTGCCAAACTGCGGCGCAGTGCGCTGCGGGGCATGTACGGCATGGTGCTGCAGGAGACCTGGCTCAAATGCGCTACCGTGCGCGAGAATATCGCCTACGGCAAGCCGGACGCCACGGACGAGGAGGTAAAGGCCGCGGCGAAAGCCGCTTATGCCCACGGCTTTATCAAGCGTCTGCCTCAGGGATATGATACCGTCATTGCACCGGGCGGCGGAAACCTTTCGGCGGGGCAGAAGCAGCTTTTGTGCATCGCGCGTATCATGCTGTGCCAGCCGCAGATGCTCATACTGGACGAAGCAACATCCAGCATCGACACCCGCACCGAAATGCTGGTGCAGCAGGCGTTTGAAAAGCTGATGCAGGGACGCACCAGCTTTGTGGTGGCGCACCGGCTGTCCACGATCCAGTCTGCGGACCGTATCCTTGTGATGAATGCCGGGCATATCATCGAACAGGGAACGCATGCCGAGCTGCTGGCGAAGCAGGGCTTTTACGCAAACCTGTACAACAGCCAGTTCGCCGTGGAATAA
>OHAU01003087.1_pt1 | contig 14151 bp, 8 predicted proteins | sample 1577181 | NCBI WGS metagenome assembly OHAU01 (sample SAMEA3541472, study PRJEB24748) | human gut metagenome | biome: human gut; feature: human-associated habitat; material: faeces | place: China | collected 2012
GTCGACTTGTATTGCCGGATGCGGCGTAAACGCCTTATCCGGCCTACCGCCGCGATCTGTAGGCCGGATAAGACGCGTCAAGCGTCGCATCCGGCAAATAACATCTGGCTGATAATTACTGATTACCCACCTGATCGCCATACGGCAGAGTGTCGTAATCGATCAGTGCGTTTTTCTTATACGGGTTACCAATCCAGCGGGTAGTTTCTTTGAACTGCGGATTCACCACTGAACGGGTTGGATCGTAACCGTCGTAAGATAAGCCCGCCAAATCTGACCAGGTGTGGATCAGTTCCGCCAGGCTGTATTTACGATCAACATCCTGTGAGAAATCACGCGGATGAGTCGCTTGCCATTTTTCTGACGTCCACAGCAGGAACGGAATGGTGTACATATGACGCGTCGGATTGTCTTCATTACGCCCCTGAGTTTTGTGCGGCGGCGTGTCGTAAACCTCTTCACCGTGGTCAGAGAAATAAACCAGGAAACCGTTCGGATCGGTCGCTTTAAAGTCTTTAATCAGGCTGGCAACCACGTGATCGTTGTACAGGTTAGCATTGTCATAATCATTATATGACTCCAGCTCTTCTGCGATTAATCCCGGTGGAACATGCTCTGTATTACCGTCAAATTTGCCCTGATCTTCCGGATAACGGTACTTGTACTTGATATGCGTACCCAGCAGATGAACGATGATCAGTTTCTTCGGCGCAGGGTCCTTCAGCACTTCCTGGAACGGCTTCAGCACGTTGGTGTCGTATTCACGCGCACTCTGCGTACGTTGCTGGTTCATGTAGTACTGCTTGTCGGTCTGGCGCGAAAATACCGTCAGCATCGTATTGCGGGCGGTCATTGTCTGCTGGTTGGTGATCCAGAAGGTTTTATAACCCGCCTGTTTCATCATGTTCATCAGCGACGGCTGCGTCAGATACAGATCCGGGTTCTTTTCATTGGCAAAGGTCAGCGCCTGTTGCAGGATTTCAATGGTGTACGGACGAGACGTAACCACGTTATTAAACACGGTCAGATTCTGATCGGTTTTATGCAGCGCATCCAGCTCCGGCGTGGTTTCACGCGGATAACCGTACAGGCTCATGCGTCCACGCTGGGTCGATTCGCCAATTACCAGCACTAAGGTGCGCGGTTCGTTACCCGATTCATCTTTGAAATTAGCCAGAGGCGGCAAGGCATTATTTTCATTCAGTAACTTTGTTAGCGAGTTTAGTTGCTGACGATACTGATAATAGCCGGTCAGGAATTGCCACGGTGCGGCAGGCTCCATACGCGATGCCAGGTTATCCAACGTTTTCTCAAACGGCTTGTTTTTGATAAACGTATTCATGGCGATCGGATGCAGAATCAAGCCATAAAGTAGGGCAAAAGAGACAACATAACGCCACGGCTTTGGAATATAGACCGGGCGCAGGCGTGTCCACAGCAGAACTGCCACCGCCGTATAGGCCAGCGCGATAAGCACAATTTTCAGGCTGAAATACTGGCTTAAATACTCGCTGGCTTCGTTGGTGTTGGTTTCGAACATCACAAACAGAACGCTCTGCGAGAACTCCTGCCCGTAGATGACGTAGTAGCATAGCGCCGCCAGAGAGGCCGCCCATAGCACCACGCCGATTACTGCGGCAATAATTTTAATCCGCTTCGGAAAGAGGAATACCGGGATCAACCACAGCGAACTGAATAACAGCGAGTCGCGAATGCCGTTGGTGCCACTATAACCACTGATGTAAATAATGGCCTGTAGCAGAGTAGAGAAAAACCAAAAGTAGAGCAGTGCCCAACCCAGGGCTTTCCAGCTAAAAAGGGGTTTAGCCTGGACTTCTGTGGAATGCATAGTAAGAACCTGTCTTGAAAAAAATATCGCCGAATGTAACGACAATTCCTTAAGGATATCTGAAGGGATATCCAGATTTTGAATAAAATGCAGACAGAAATATATTGAAAACGAGGGTGTTAGAACAGCAGTATTTCAGAAAACCCTCGCGCAAAAGCACGAGGGTTTGCAGAAGAGGAAGATTAGCCGGTATTACGCATACCTGCCGCAATCCCGGCAATAGTGACCATTAACGCCTGCTCGACGCGAGGATCCGGTTCATGGCCTTCTTTTTCTGCCTGGCGGGAGCGGTGCAGCAACTCGGCCTGCAATACGTTCAGCGGGTCGGTGTAAATATTCCGTAGCTGAATAGACTCTGCAATCCACGGCAGATCGGCCATCAGGTGAGAATCGTTGGCAATCGCCAGCACCACTTTGATGTCTTCTTCTTGCAGGTTGCGTAACTCTTTACCTAACGGCCACAGTGCTTTGTCGACCAGGCGTTGGTCATAGTATTCTGCCAGCCACAGGTCTGCTTTGGCGAAGACCATCTCCAGCATGCCGAGACGCGTCGAGAAGAATGGCCAATCGCGGCACATGGCTTCCAGCTCGCTCTGTTTGCCATCTTCGACCACTTTTTGCAGCGCCGTACCTGCACCCAGCCAGGCGGGGAGCATCAGGCGGTTTTGCGTCCAGGCAAAAATCCACGGAATGGCGCGCAGCGACTCGACGCCGCCGGTCGGGCGACGTTTCGCCGGACGTGAACCCAACGGCAGTTTACCCAATTCTTGTTCCGGCGTAGCGGAGCGGAAGTAAGGCACAAAATCTTTGTTTTCACGTACGTAGCCACGGTAGAGATCGCAGGAGATGACTGACAGTTCATCCATAATGCGACGCCAGCTCTCTTTCGGCTCAGGCGGTGGCAGCAGGTTGGCTTCCAGAATCGCCCCGGTGTACAGCGACAGGCTGCTGACGGTGATTTCTGGCAGACCATATTTAAAGCGGATCATCTCGCCCTGTTCGGTCACGCGCAGGCCACCTTTCAGGCTTCCTGGCGGTTGTGACAGCAGCGCCGCATGAGCAGGTGCGCCGCCGCGACCAATGGAACCGCCGCGACCGTGGAACAACGTCAGCTCAATACCCGCTTTTTCGCAGGTTTTGATTAATGCATCCTGTGCCTGATATTGCGCCCAGGAAGCTGCCATCACGCCCGCATCTTTTGCTGAGTCGGAATAGCCAATCATCACCATCTGTTTGCCCTGAATCAGGCCGCGATACCAGTCGATATTCAGCAGCTGGGTCATGACATCGTTGGCGTTGTTCAGGTCATCGAGGGTTTCAAACAGCGGAGCAACCGGCATCGCAAACCCGATACCCGCTTCTTTCAGCAGCAGGTGGACAGCCAGTACGTCGGACGGCGTTTTCGCCATCGAGATCACGTAGGCGGCAATGGAGCCTTGCGGCGCTTCGGCAATCACCTGGCAGGTATCGAGCACTTCGCGCGTTTCGGCGCTTGGTTGCCAGTTGCGCGGTAGAAGCGGACGTTTGGAGTTCAGTTCGCGGATCAGGAACGCCTGTTTGTCGGCCTCTGACCAGCTTTCGTAGTCGCCGATACCGAGGTAGCGGGTCAGCTCGCCCAGCGCTTCGGTATGGCGGGTGCTCTCCTGACGGATATCAATACGCACCAGCGGTACGCCGAAACATTTCACGCGGCGCAGGGTGTCGAGCAGATCGCCATTGGCGATAATACCCATGCCACACGCCTGAAGTGACTGGTAGCAAGCGTAGAGCGGTTCCCACAGTTCTTCGTTTTGTGTCAGCAGACCTTCTGGTTTTGGCAGTTCTTCGCCTTTCAGGCGCGCTTCCAGCCATGCCTGTGTCGCCATCAGGCGAGAACGCAGGTTTTTCATCAGATAGCGATACGGTTCTGCGGCACCCTCTTCGCCAACCAGTGCCAGCAGTTCAGGGGTGGCTTCAACCATCGACAGTTCAGAAACCAGAACCTGAATATCTTTCAGGAACAAATCGGTGGCTTTCCAGCGGCTGAGTAGCAGGACGTGGCGGGTGATATCGGCAGTGACGTTCGGATTGCCGTCGCGGTCACCGCCCATCCACGAGGTAAAACGTACCGGAACAAATTCGACGGGCAGTTTGTAGCCGAGGTTCTCTTCCAGTTGTTCGTTCAGTTCGCGCAGGTAATTCGGTACGCCTTGCCACAGGCTGTTTTCTACTACGGCAAAGCCCCATTTGGCTTCATCTACCGGGCTTGGGCGCAGTTTACGGATTTCATCGGTATGCCATGACTGGGCGATCAACTGGCGCAGGCGACGCATCAGCTGGTTGTGTTCGTAGTCAGCGATATCTTTGTTATCGAGCTGTTTTAAACAGGCGTTCACTTCCACCATTTTGTGGATCAGTGTACGACGGGTAATTTCGGTTGGGTGAGCCGTGAGGACCAGTTCCAGCGACAGCGATTCCACTGCTTTTTTGATGGTGTCTTCGCTCAGTTCCGGCTGGTTTTTCAGTTTACGCAGGGTGCGGGCGATCACTTCCGGGTTGCTGGCAGCTTCGCCTTTCGGCGAAATGCTGTGGTATTGCTCAGCGGTGTTGGCCAGGTTCAGAAACTGACTAAACGCACGCGCAACGGGCAGCAGCTCGTCGTTCGACAAATTTTGTAAGGTGGTGAGCAACTCCTGGCGGTTAGCATCATTGCCAGCGCGTGAAGATTTGGACAACTTACGGATAGTTTCTACGCGTTCAAGAATGTGTTCTCCCAACGCATCCTTGATGGTTTCTCCCAGCACTTTGCCGAGCATACTGACATTACTACGCAATGCGGAATATTGTTCGTTCATATTACCCCAGACACCCCATCTTATCGTTTGATAGCCCTGTATCCTTCACGTCGCATTGGCGCGAATATGCTCGGGCTTTGCTTTTCGTCGTCTTTTATAAAGCCACGTAAAAGCGGTGACGTCAAATGCTGCGAAATCGCTTCAGCAAACGAATAAATAGCAGGAATTTACGTCATTAAATTCACGACGCTTTAAATAAGCGTAACTTATGGAAATGTTAAAAAATCGCCATACATAACACCAAAGGTGTAGGTCGGATAAGATGCGCAAGCATCGCATCCGACAATAAGTGCCGAATGCGACCTACATTCACATGGCGCTTTTTACATCTGACGGTTTTTATTGAAGTTAATCAAACTACCCGCCTTGATAATCTCGCGTTCTTCGGCAGTCAGACTTTCCATATAGAGCGTAATTTCCGTTACCGGCGCATCTTCATGGATCACATAACCTTTAAACGTCGTACCCGGATTATCCAGCGCCGCTTTAATGCCAGGGATGTAAATGTAATCCCCCACTTCAAAGGTTGGCGCTTCCGCCATCTGCAGCGGTAACATCCCCCAGTTGATGACGTTAGAACGGTAGCGTTTAGTCGCGTACTCTTCGGCAATATTCGCCAGACCGCCAATCACACGCTGGCAGCTCGCCGCCTGTTCACGCGCAGAACCATCGCCTGGTTTCACCGCATATACCATGCTGCCAATTTCAGTTTGCAGCGGATCAATATGCTCCTGACCAGCAATCTGCTTAATGCGCGCAAACACCTCTGCCATCTCGCTGACATTCCCCGCCAGACGCTGATTTTCCAGCTCAGCAGTCGCTTTACTTCTGCCAACATAACCGGGATCGCGGCGTGACAGGGTAAACTCCGCCAGACCAATCGGATTTGAACGATAAGAAGAGGTTTCACCGGAAGGGATCAGTTCGTCGGTGGTGGTCACTTCGTCGAGGATCTTCGAGCACACTTTCAGGACGATATTGTCAGTCAGCGCACCCAATTCCGGCCAGTCTTTAATGTTCGGTCCGTAAATCAGCGGTTGCTGGGTCGCCCCTTTCACAAAGCCTTGATAGACGCGATTTTTATACGGCGTTACATCGAAGGCGTACTCCGGCACGTTGTCCCAGCAATCGAGTTCGCTGGCAGAGGTTAAATAGCCACCGTTTGCCGCAGTCGCAGCGATAGAACGAGCGTCCATCAACGCCACCGCTGACATCTGCCCATTAGCTGGCTTAGAGCCTTCGCGGTTCGGGAAGTTACGCGTGGTGTGGCGAATACTCAAACCGTTGTTGATTGGCGTATCGCCCGCGCCAAAGCATGGGCCGCAGAACGCGGTTCTGATGATTGCGCCTGCGCCAATCAAATCTGCGACCACACCTTTTTTGGCGAGATCCATAAACACCGGCTGTGATGACGGGTAAACCGCTAACGAGAAGGTGTCATTGCCGCAGGATTGACCGCGCAGCGCATTCGCCGCCGCGATGACGTTTTCATAGTTACCGCCAGAACAGCCCGCGATAATCCCCTGCTGCACTTTCAGGCGACCATTTTCCACTTTATCCAGCAGCGAGAGTTTGGCTTTACCGTGCGCCACGCGTTCGGACTCAATTTCAATCTCACGCAGAATGTCGGTCAGGTTCTGGTTCAGCGTGTCGATTTCATACACGTTGCTCGGGTGGAATGGCAGCGCAATCATTGGTTTGATGGCGCTTAAATCAACGCTGATGCAGCCATCGTAGTACGCCATCGGTTGAGGGTTAAGCTGGCAGTAATCCTGGCCGCGACCGTGCAGCGCCAGCCAGTTATGGACTTCTTCATCGGTTTGCCAGACAGAACTTAAACAGGTCGTTTCAGTGGTCATCACGTCAACGCTGTTACGGAAATCGGTAGAGAGCGCTGCAACACCGGGACCTACGAACTCCATCACTTTGTTTTTGACGTAACCGTTTTTGAACACGGCACCGATGATAGCCAGCGCCACATCCTGCGGCCCCACATACGGCGCAGGTTTTCCGGTCAGATGCACCGCAACCACGCCCGGATAGTCGATATCCCAGGTGTCATTAAGCAGCTGTTTTACCAACTCACCGCCGCCCTCACCGACTGCCATTGTCCCTAATGCACCGTAACGGGTGTGGCTGTCTGACCCGAGGATCATTTTGCCGCCGCCAGCCATCATTTCACGCATATATTGATGGATGACCGCAATATGCGGTGGCACAAAAATACCGCCATAACGCTGGGCCGCCGATAAACCAAAAACATGGTCATCACCGTTAATGGTGCCGCCGACGGCGCAGAGTGAGTTATGGCAGTTGGTCAGCACATACGGCAGCGGGAAACGTTCCATACCGGACGCTTTAGCGGTCTGTACAATACCAACAAAGGTAATATCGTGAGAGGCTAATGAATCAAACTTAATTTTAAGTTTATCCATATTTCCGGACGTATTATGAGAAGAGAGAATAGACCAGGCAATAGTGCCTTTTTTGGCTTCTTCTTTTTTAATTTCGCCGGTGAAATGTTCTTCGGCAATTATTTCGTTATTACTGGCGAGAAACACGCCTTTTTCAGATAACTTGATCATCAAATGCTCCAGATATCTGCGCACCGTGAAGTGCGCAGAAAGATAATAAATGGATATACTCTAAATAATTCGAGTTGCAGGAAGGCGACAAGCGAGTGAATCCCCAGGAGCTTACATAAGTAAGTGACTGGGGTGAGCGAACGCAGACGCAGCACATGCAACTTGAAGTATGACGAGTATATTTACAGCATGTTCCAGCCGATCAGCATATTCCACCACCACACGCCGAGGGTGATATGCACCAGGAAGGTTAATATCGTCAGTACCGCACCGACCAACCACCAGGATTTAATATCGTTGTAACCCACGCCAAAGATGACCGGACCTGCCGCGCCGCCATAGTGAGTAACCATGCCGCCATAGGAGTTGGAGAACAACAGTGCCAGCGCGGTTAACATTAACGGTGCGCCGGAGACATTCGCCAGCATGGCAAATACCGGTAACATGGCAACGATATAGGCACTACCAGAAGCGAAGAAATAACGCACGATGATGCTGAGGAAAATAATAACGAAGAAAGCAACGTTACCGTGACCATCAAATGCCAGGTTATTTTTAAAGACTTCAGCTAACCATTCGAAGAATTTAACTTTCGATAATAAGGAGCTTAATCCGATAATACCGCCGTACCAGATTAAGGTATTCCAGCCGCCTTTATTTTTAACCACGTCTTCCCAGGTAACGATACCCAGCAGCAGCATGGTCGCCATAACAACGATTGCCACAGTGGATTCATCAACCCCCAGAGACTTACTGAAAATCCAGCCCAGCAGCGCCAGCACAAAGACACCGAGCAGCATTTTTTCGCGGATTTTCATCGGTCCCAGTTCGGCAAGGCCCGCTTTAGCGATGGTTTTGTTATCCACCTTCTTAATTTCTGGTGGATACATGGTGTAAATCACCAGCGGGGTGACCAGCAGCATAATGATGCCCGGCAATCCGGCGGCTAACGCCCATCCACCCCAGCTAATTTGCAGGTGCAGAATGTCGTTGATCATTTTCAGCGCCAGAATGTTCCCCGCCATTGCGGTAAAGAACATATAGCTGGTGGTTTTGGTGACCATGTAAATGGACATCATCAGGTAATGTCCAACACGACGCGGACTTTTTTCCGGTTCTGATCCCAAAGCCACTGCCACGCTGTTGATGATCGGTAACACGATGCCGCCCGCACGCGCGGTGTTAGACGGTGTTGCCGGAGCCAGTACCAGATCGAGAAATACCGTAACGTAACCCAGACCCAGGGTAGTGCTACCAATTTTACCAATCAGCAGATAGGCAATACGTTTACCTAAGCCTGTGGTTACAAACGCGGCGCTTAAAGTAAACGCAGAAAACACCAGCCAGGTGGTACCGGAAGAGTAACCGCTTAATACAGCGGTGGTTTTAAATTCCCCACCTGATAAGTTACCCACCACTACCATCGATGCGGCGACGGCAATTAACAGTACGACAGGTTCCGGGAAAGGCTTGATAACCAGACCCACAATGGCCGCCAGGTAAATACCAAAAAGCACCCACGCCAGTTCGCTTAATCCTGCCGGAGCTGGCATAAAACCAATAATACATGGGATCGCTAATATCAGAATTAGCTTCCATAACGATTTCTTATTCATTTAATATCCTGTTCTTTCTGTATGACTCATACAGAATTCCTTTATTGATTGTCATTATCACGACAACAAAATTTTTCAGGGAAGATAAACTTCACCGGAAAATATTTTTCTGGTCGTCCGAATAACAGATGCGCGTAACGTCGTGGCATCCTGACCTTCATTACTTAAATGAACGTCGAGCGCACCACTGGGGTGTTCAATATTGATATTGCCATATCCTACAGAAGGGACGATTTGTCGGGTGACGGTACCTTCCAATGCACAACTACTGGAAATAGCAATAGCACCGGTTATCGCCAAAGCGCGATGGCAAGAATGCGGCATAAAATAACGCACATTAATTGCCCCGCCTTTCTGCGCTGGAGAAATAAGTACAGGTTTAGGGATAACCATATTACTGACATCGCCTAAACCCATTGCTTTACCCGCTTGTAGACGGATAGATTCAATGCGGGCTAATAATGCTTTGTCGGCATCCAGCTCTGCCGGTAATTCATAGCCTGTTTTTCCCAGATATTCAGCAGGAATAATGACAACTGGCATCGCCATATCGATACAGGTCACCGGGACATCGTCAAAATAATCAATCTGATTATCCGTCGGGAAGACTTTTCCGGTTTTCGTTCCGGCGGCATTCAGGAAAGTGAGCGCAACCGGTGCGGCAGTACCCGGTACGCCGTCAATTCTGGCGCTACCCTCGTACTCGACAACACCATTTGGCGTTTGCACATCAGCTTCGATGAACGTACCCGTATTGACGTTGCGGATACGTACGCGGGTAACTGGCGAAGTCGCTGCAATCAAACCATTTTCAATGGCGAATGCCCCAACGCCAGAAAGCATATTGCCGCAGTTAGGCGTGGTATCGACACGTTGCTCATGGACGATAACTTGAGCAAACAGATAATCAACATCAGCACGCGGATCGCTGGAACGGCTAATAATGGCGACTTTACTGGTCAGCGGATTACCGCCGCCAATACCGTCAATTTCCAGATCGTTACCGGAACCCATAATTGCCATCAATATTTTATCGCGCTGCGTTTGATCTTCGGGTAAATGTTCCGCTAACAGGAACGCGCCCCTCGAGGTTCCACCTCGCATCATCACGCAGGGTATTTTTTTCATAATAATGCCCTCAATTTAAAAACATAACTTATTGCGATATGGTTACATTAAGGGCAAAGCATCTCTAATGACTTTAGCTCAACGATTAATAACATTTTTTCATTAATTTAAGTTGGCTAAATGCAGTTAAAATTTTTAACTGCCAGTCACCCAAAATCGTCGCTTCCATTTTCCGGAGTAATAATGAAGCATGAATTATCAAGTATGAAGGCATTTGTCATACTGGCAGAGTCCAGTTCATTTAACAATGCTGCTAAATTACTCAATATTACGCAACCTGCATTAACGCGAAGAATAAAAAAGATGGAGGAAGATTTACACATTCAACTATTTGAGCGTACAACTCGCAAGGTTACGTTAACAAAAGCAGGAAAAAGGTTGCTCCCGGAGGCGCGGGAATTAATAAAGAAATTCGATGAAACGCTTTTTAATATTCGTGATATGAATGCTTATCATCGTGACGTTAGCGTGTATTCCGACCGCAGTATTTTATTTTTTACCGCTGGCAATCGGTAAATTTAATGAGCTGTATCCCAATATTAAAGTGCGGATTCTGGAACAAGGCACGAATAATTGCATGGAATCGGTGCTGTGTAACGAATCAGACTTTGGCATAAACATGAACAACGTCACAAATTCATCCATTGATTTTACCCCACTGGTCAACGAGCCGTTCGTGCTGGCCTGTCGGCGTGACCATCCATTGGCCAAAAAGCAGCTTGTAGAATGGCAGGAGTTAGTGGGTTACAAAATGATTGGCGTACGCTCCTCCAGCGGCAACCGACTGTTGATAGAACAACAGCTAGCCGACAAGCCCTGGAAGCTGGACTGGTTTTACGAAGTGCGTCATCTTTCGACGTCATTAGGACTAGTGGAGGCAGGACTGGGGATTTCGGCGCTTCCTGGTCTGGCAATGCCCCATGCGCCCTATTCTTCGATTATTGGTATCCCACTGGTGGAACCCGTTATACGTCGGACATTGGGGATTATTCGCCGCAAAGATGCCGTGCTTTCTCCGGCAGCTGAACGCTTTTTTGCCTTGCTGATTAATTTGTGGACTGACGATAAAGACAATTTGTGGACCAATATCGTCGAACGCCAGAGACATGCGTTACAGGAGATAGGTTAATACACCGGCGCAGGAGAGACTGCGCCGGTTAAATCAGCGGTTAGTGTGCGTTAACCACCACCCACATTGGTCCCTGCCCGACCGCATAACGGCCTTTTTCATGCAGTAGCCCCTGCTCGCCAACAATTTCGTATACCGAGATGTGGTGAGATTTTTGCCCGGCGGCAATCAGATACTTGCCGCTGTGATCAACATTGAAGCCGCGCGGCTGGGTTTCCGTTGGCTGGAAGCCTTCTTTACTCAACACGCTGCCATCTTCCGAAACGCTGAAAACGGTAATCAGACTGGCGGTACGGTCGCAGGCGTATAAATGGCGACCATCCGGGGTGATATGAATATCAGCCGCCCAACGGGTGTCGGAGAAGTTTTCCGGCATCATATCCAGCGTCTGGACACATTCGATATTACCGTGCGGATCTTTCAGTTCCCAGACATCCACTGAGCTGTTTAACTCATTGACGCAATACGCATATTGTTCGTTTGGATGGAATACCATATGACGCGGGCCGGCCCCTTCAACGGTAGTCACTTCCGCAGGGTCCTGCGCCACGAGATGACCATCATCGCTGACCGTAAACAGGCAAATGCGATCCTGCTTTAATGCCGGAACCCACAGCGTACGGTTGTCCGGTGAGATATTGGCGGAATGGCAACCGTCCAGCCCCTCGACCACATCGACGACGCCCACTGGCAGGCCATCTTCCAGACGCGTTACGCTCACGTTACCCGCATTGTAAGAACCTACAAAGACAAACTGCCCCTGGTGATCGGTGGAAATATGCGTCGGACTACCCGGCAGCGCAGACTCTGCAGCAAAGGTCAGCGCGCCATCATCCGGTGCAATACGATACGCCAGAACACGAAACTCCGGACGGACACCAACGTAGAGGTAACGTTTGTCCGGGCTGACCACCATCGGCTGCACCTGCCCCGGCACATCGACAACCTGTGTCAGCGTCAGTGCGCCTTCATGATTCAGGTTCCAGACGTGAATTTGCTGGCTCTCAGGGCTGGCGATATAAACTGTTTGCTTCATGAATGCTCCTTTGCATTTAGCAACTGACTGTAACAGCTAAAATTAGTCGCTTTTGGCGGTGAATGCTGAATTAAAACGCAGAATTTTGTCCGATAGTGGTATCGGTGTACCATTCGCGCAGACGAAAATTCTTAACCTTAATCTGGAATACGCCATGACCACACGCGTGATTGCTCTCGACTTAGACGGCACCTTATTGACCCCGAAAAAGACCCTGCTTCCATCATCGATAGAAGCCCTGGCCCGCGCTCGCGAAGCAGGCTATCAATTAATCATCGTCACAGGTCGCCATCACGTCGCTATTCATCCTTTTTATCAGGCGCTGGCGCTGGATACACCTGCTATTTGCTGTAATGGCACCTATTTGTATGATTATCATGCAAAAACCGTGCTGGAAGCGGACCCAATGCCCGTTAATAAAGCCCTGCAACTCATTGAGATGCTGAATGAACACCACATTCACGGTCTGATGTATGTCGATGATGCAATGGTCTATGAGCACCCGACCGGGCATGTCATTCGCACGTCTAACTGGGCGCAAACCCTGCCGCCGGAACAGCGTCCGACTTTCACACAAGTCGCTTCTCTGGCTGAAACGGCGCAACAAGTTAACGCCGTATGGAAGTTCGCCCTGACGCACGATGACCTGCCGCAATTGCAGCATTTTGGTAAGCATGTCGAACATGAACTGGGACTGGAGTGTGAATGGTCCTGGCACGATCAGGTTGATATTGCACGCGGCGGCAACAGCAAAGGTAAACGTTTGACGAAATGGGTTGAGGCGCAAGGCTGGTCGATGGAAAACGTCGTGGCGTTCGGCGATAACTTTAATGATATCAGTATGCTGGAGGCCGCTGGTACAGGCGTGGCGATGGGCAACGCCGATGACGCGGTAAAAGCGCGCGCCAACATTGTGATTGGTGATAACACCACCGACAGCATTGCCCAGTTCATTTATAGCCACCTGATTTAATCAGGCGGTTATCGACACACTTTTAATTTGCGCGTACAGCCACAGGCCAGGTTTGATCGCCAGTTCATCCCTGGCCCACGGGCTGATACGCGCCCACAGCGTTTTACCGCCGACTTCCAGTTCCACTTCCACCTGGCCGTTGTCGTCATAACTATTAACAACTTTTGCCCGCAATACGTTACGAATGCTGGTTTGCTGCGGCGGTTGTAAAACCAGAGAAACATCGGAAGCCTGAATGCGGATGCGTAGCGCAGCTTGCAGCGGTTCGTCCAGCTTATTGACCCACAAATGCTGATCGCCCAGCGCCAGCGCGGTCATCGCGTAATGCGGATGATGCTCAAGTACTGTCACTTTCAGAATGCTACTTTGTTGCTCTTTCGGTAGCCACGGATTCATCACGCTACTACCCCAGACTTCTTCCAGCGCGCCAAAGGCTTTCACCTGACCGTTTTCCAGTACCATCACTCTGTCTGCCAGATGGAGGATCTCATCCAGCGAATGGCTGACATACAACATCGGAATGTTGATTTCCCGCGTCAGACGTTGCAGATAAGGCAACAGTTCGCGTTTACGCGGAATATCCAGTGATGCCAGCGGTTCATCCAGCAACAGCAATTCCGGTGCTGTCAGCAAAGCCCGACCAATCGCCACGCGCTGTTTTTCGCCTCCGGACAGGCTGCCTGGTAAACGATCAAGCAACGGTTCAATGCCTAAAAGCGCCACCAGCTTATCGAACTGATTGACCATGCTTTTCGCCATGCCGTAGCGCAAATTGCCACGCACTTTATAATGCGGAAACAGCCGCGCATCCTGAAACACATAGCCTACGCGACGCTTTTCTGGCGTCAGGCAGATACCTTTTTCGGCATCATTTAGTACCCGACCATTGAGGACAATCCTCCCTTTTTGCGGGCGCGTCAGTCCACTGATGGCGTTAATCAGCGAAGTTTTTCCGGCACCGGAGACGCCAAAGATAGCAGTGATGCCATTGGCGGGCAGCG
>OHAU01003093.1_pt1 | contig 14115 bp, 14 predicted proteins | sample 1577181 | NCBI WGS metagenome assembly OHAU01 (sample SAMEA3541472, study PRJEB24748) | human gut metagenome | biome: human gut; feature: human-associated habitat; material: faeces | place: China | collected 2012
AGGCGAAAGCCGTGGTCGCCGAGCTGCGCGCCATGAAGCTGAAGGAGGCCGCCAAAAAGGTCGAGGACGGCATTGAGGAGACGCTGACCTACTGCGATTTTCCCAGCGAGCACTGGACGCGCATCCGCACCAACAACGTGATCGAACGGCTGAACCGTGAAATCCGCCGGCGCACCCGTGTGGTGGGGACGTTCCCCAATGGCAACTCCGCCCTGATGCTGGTCTGCGCGAGGCTGCGCCATGTGGCGGGTACCCAGTGGGGCAACAAGAAATACATGAACATGAAGCACTTGGGGGCGGTCATGGACGACGCCTCTATTGCCGGCTGACTTCAGGTCTGCCGGAGCCTGCAAACAAATTTGCGCATAAATCTTGACGGCACCTTGTCAAACATATTGGACAGTGAACTCAGCGGGAGACATCCAATTTCCGCAGGCATGCTGCTTTACGACTGGCGGATGGCACTGGCTCTTTTGTGGGTGGCGCCTGCGTCGCTGTGGATGGTCTATCTCTCCCGGCGCATGGAAAAGCGGCATATAAAGAAGGGCCTTGTCACCCGCCGTGTGGCCACTGACGCCATGCAGGAGGTGTTGGAGTGCGCACCGGAGATCAAGGCGTGCAACCAGAAAGCGCGGCTTATCGACGACCTGAACCGCAAACTTGTGTATAGTTATTATACGGATATTATACGGAGCTGTTACTGCAAAATTATATAACGGCCAAATTTATTCTGCCATAAAGAAAAGGTAGACAGCACGGTGATTTCCCGTGTGTCTACCTTTCTTTTACAGTTCCTCTTTGCCTTACTCCTGTCCGCTCTTTTTCTTTTGCAGCGCCCAATAGATCTTTTCTGAGGTAAACGGCAGGGAATGCACCAAAATCCCGGCGGCGTTCATCAGCGCGTTGCCGATGGCGGGGGCCACCGTGTGTAGTGCCGCCTCCCCGATGGACTTTGCCCCGTAGGGGCCGGAGGGCTCATTGCTCTCGGCGAAGTCCACCTGGATGCAACCGGGGGGCAAATCCTCCCGCCCGGGGATCTTGTATTGCAGGAAGGAGTCCGTCAGGAGCTTTCCGTCGGCATTGTAATGCACATTCTCATACAGCGCCATGCCGATGCCCATGAGCACACCGCCCTCCGCCTGTACCCGAGTCAGAGCCGGGTTGAGTACCTTTCCGCAGTCCGCCACGGACACATAGCGCAAAAGCTGCAGCTTTCCGGTCTCCGGATCCAGATCGATCTCCGCGAAGCCGGACATGAATGTCAGCGGTGCCAGGCCGCTGATGTAGGTGGCCGTGCTGAGGATCTGCTGCGTGCCGCCGCCCTCCGCCTTTGTGCCGATGGCTTCAATGGACACCCGGCGCTCCGGCTCTACCTTGACATACACGCCGCCGTCATAGGCCACCTCCTCCTCGCTGCAGTTCAGCAGCGCGGCGCCCTGGCGGCAAATTTTCTGCGTCAGCTCTTCGGCCGCCTTCAAAATGGCGTTGCCCGCCACATAGGTGGTGGAGGAGGCGAATGCGCCGGAATCGTAGGTGCCGTAATCCGTGTCTCCGCTGCGCACGCAGACCTGCCGGGTGGTGGTGTGCAGCGCCTCGGCTGCGATCTGCGTCAGCACAGTGTCTGCCCCCGTGCCCAGGTCTGCCGCGCCGGTCAGCACTAAGAAGCTGCCGTCCGGCTCCAGGCGCAGGGTGACCGTGGCCTTGTCTGCCACGGGGATGCTGGTGCGGTGGGTGGTCAGCGCCACACCCACGGCGCGGATGTGCCCGTTGGGCAACACCTTGCGGGGATACTTTTCATCCCAGCCGATCATCTCCCGGCCGCGCTCCATGCACTTATCCAGGGCGCAGCTCTTGATCTCGCTGTGCAGCACGCCGCCCACATCGCCCAGCCGCGCCATATTCTTCATGCGCAGGTCGTAGGGGCTCATGCCCAGCTTGTCTGCCAGCTCGCTCATGGCACTCTCCAAGGCGAAGCCGCCCTGCGTCGCGCCGTAGCCCCGCAGTGCGCCGCCGGCCACCATGTTGGTGTAGATGGTGCGGCCATTGTAATATATGGCGCGGGCGCGGTTATAGCTGGGGAGGATATTGTTGGCCACCACCATGGTAACGGGTGGACCTTCCTCGCCGTAGGCGCCGGTGTTGCTCATGTTCTCGATTTTGATGGCTCGCAGCGTGCCGTCCCGATCCGCCCCCAGGGAGACCCGCATCTCCATGGCGTGGCGGGTGGTGGTGGCGGCAAAATTCTCCTTGCGATCCAGGATCACCAGTGCCGGTCGCCCTGTTTTCACCGTCACAAATGCCGCAAGGGGGTCGGCAATGGCAACCTTTTTCCCACCGAAGCCGCCGCCCACGCGCATTTTGATGACCCGCACCCGGCCGATGGGCAGCCCCACGCACCGTGCCACCTGACGGCGCAGATGATAGGGCGCCTGGGTGGAGGCCACCACCGTCAGTCGACCGTCCGGGGCGAAGAAGGTGTAGCTGCGCAGGGTCTCCATCATGGCGTGCGCCTGTGCCTGGGTCTTGTAAACGGCGGAATAGACCACCTCGGAGTCGGCCAGCTCCCGATCCACATCGCCGATGTTGATCTGAAAGCAGGAAATTTGATTGTGCTTGGGATCGTATCCGGCGGCGGGGGCGGGGACAAAAATATCGTCCTCGTCGTGGATCACCACATTGCCCGTGGCACTCTCCTCCGGGTCCAGCACTGCCGGCAATACATCGTACTGCACCCGGATCAGCCGCAAGGCGCGTGCCGCGGCCGCCTCCGTCTCCGCAGCAACCAAAGCCACCTCATCCCCCACATAGCGCACCGTCCTGTCCAGGATCTTTCGGTCGTAGGGGCAGGACTCGGGATAGGTACAGCCGTTGGCGCTGTATCGAATGTCCGGCGCGTCCTCATAGGTAAAGATTGCCGCTACCCCCGGCACCTTGCAGGCGATGCGCGTATCAATGGAGCGGATATATGCGTGGGCATACGGGCTGCGCAGCGCCTTCACGATGAGGGTGCCCGGCAGCCTGGGATAGTCCTCCACATACACGGCGCCGCCCAGCATATTGGCGCGGGCGTCCACCTTGGGAAGTGTATTGCCGATGTTCTTCATTTCTCCACCTCCCGCAGCACTCTTGCGCACAGGGTTTGACAGAGCGCTTGCCTATACTCCGCGCTGGCGCGCATATTTCCGGCAAAGGACAGCTCCTCCGCCGCCGTCCGGGCGGCAAGGTCAGCCTCGGCGCCCCCGTCCAGCTGCTCCATGGCCTTATAAGCCAGTGCGGCGCAGTGGGGTCTTGCACCCACGGCCAGCCGCCAGGTATTCTCCCGGCGCAACGCCGCCACATTTAGGATGGAAAAGTCCCCTGTGGAGGCGCGGAAATTGCAGAAGGCGCCCGCTCCGCCCGCCTTGGGTAGAATGATCTCCGTCAGCACATCCCGCCTGCGGGGGGCCCGGAGAAACGCCTCCAGGGACAGCTCCCCCTGCTCGTGCAGGCGCACCCTGGCACCGCAGGCAAGGAGCGGCGTGATTACATCTGAAAATCCGTATTTGGAGGCCACGCTGGCCCCCACCGTTGCCAAATTGCGGAACTGCACGCCGATGATCTCCCCCGCGGAGCGGCTGATGATCCCGTCTGCATAGTCCTGCAGGATCGGCGAGGTCTCCAGGGCGCGCAGAGAGCACATGGCGCCCAGCCGGATCTGTCCGCTCTCGTCCTGCACAATATAGTCCAGCCCGCAGCCCGACAGGTCGATGGCCAGGGGAATCTCGATGGAGGTCATCCGCAAAAACAGGTTTCCGCCGATGAGTCGGCTGCGCTTGTTCTCCCGGAGAAGCTGGGCGCATTCCTCCACGGTCTGGGGACAAACATATTCTTTCGCGCGATACATAGCAGTCCTCCCTCAGGTCTTGCTTTCCTGTTCCAGATAGCTGCGGATGCCCCGCAGCTGCGCCTCGTAGCCGGAGCAGCGGCACAGGCTGCCGTTGAGATAGTGCAGGATGGAGGCATCGTCATAGGATGTTAGCTCCCGCTTCATGGCCAGCACGCTCATGATAAGCCCCGGCGCGCAGTATCCGCACTGATCTGCACCCTCTGCGGCCAAATGATCTGCCAGGGCGGTGGCCTCCTCCTGCACGCCCTCCACCGTGGTCACCCGGTGTCCGGCGGCTCTTGCGGTGGGCACCGAGCAGGACAGCACCGGCTTTTCGTCCAGCCAAACGGTGCATACGCCGCAGTTTGCGCTCTCGCAGCCGGAGCGAACGCTGTATAACCCCAGTCCTCGCAGCGTCTCCAGCAGCGGCGCCTCCGGCGCTGCCTCACAGCGGGTCTGCTTTCCATTCACGGTCAATGTAAACTGCATAACTCTTTCCTCATTACACAAAACCGGGTCACCCCCGGTATTTTCGGGGCAGAATGTTCGGAATTACAGAATATTCCGCCGAAAAACTGTTAAAACCTTGGCTTGACAAAGGATTGAAAACATTTTATCATAAAGCAGGCCAAGATCTGCATTTTCTGTAAAATTATTGTTAAAATACATGGGGGTGTTCCTATCACTGACAGAGAAATTGTAGAATCCTACATACCGATTGCGAAATTTATTGCAGCCATATGCGGTCCCTCCTGCGAGGTCGCCGTGCACTATCTGGCGGAGATCGATCATTCCATCATCGCCATTGAAAACGGCGCCCTGACAGGCCGAAAGGTTGGCGACGGCTTGATGGACTTTGACCTGCACCATATCTTTGACCCGGATCGTCTGCGCCAGCCCTATATCGCCAATTACACCGGCAAGCGCAGCGTCAACAACCGCATTTTTCGCTTTTCCACATATTACATTCATAATGACAAGGGGGAGAGCATCGGCCTGCTGAATGTCAACATAGATATATCCAATATCCTGGCCATGCAGGATACCATTTCCCGTGAGCTTCTCATGGGCAGTGCGTCCTCCGTGCCCAGCGAGATGCTTGCGCCCCAGGCGCTGGTGGTGTCCACGGATTCTTTGATCGACTCCACCCTGGACGAGGCCATGAAGCGCTACGGCTTCGACAATGCCCAGACTCTGGACAAGGCAGAAAAGCTCAAGATCATTTCTTACCTCTGCGACCACAACACCTTTGTGCTTAAGGGGTCGGTGAGTACGGTGGCCAAAAAGCTGGGTATTTCCGAGCCCACCACCTACCGCTACCTGCAGCAGCTCCGCGCCGATAAGGCGGAGGCTTGAAATAGCGAATATTACAATAGGGAGAGAGATCTGTATGCGAATCGTATGCAGATCTCTCTCCCTTGCGTTACATGGGTAGTATCAGAGAGATGTATTCTCCGCGTTCGTGCGCAGGGGCGCGAACCGGTGTCACTTCTCCTCGATCACGAAGCGCTCGTCGGTATCCTTTTTCCGATCCAGCAGCTTGGCGAGAATGATGTACACCACGAAGCCGGTGGCCATGCCCATGATGCTGGAGGGTACGGGGATGGCGGCCTGGTTCGCCACAACGATGCGGCACACAACAAAGCCGATGATCCAGGACAGGAAGGCGGACGGACGGAAGCCCACAGGCATGGTATACTCCTTGGCCTTGGGGGAATTGAGCACCCAGAAGTGGGCGATCAGCACGCCGGCAAAGGGGGTGGTGAACGCGCCCAGGTAGCCCAGCCACTTGCCGAAGTTGTTGGCAAAGCCAAAAGTGGAGGCAAGCACGGCGATGGCGACGCAGATGATGGTCCAGCCCCATTTGGGGATCTTAATGCCCACCAGATCGCTCATGTTGGTGAATGCCAGGGAGGAGGAGTACACATTGTTGTCGGTGGTGGTCCACAGAGCCAGCAGCAGCACCAGCAGGCCGGGGATCAGCAGACCCAGGGAGTTAAAGATATCGGTGAAGTTGCCCTTGCCAGTGGCCACGGACATCAGCACGGCAGACCCCTCAAACACGGAGGTGCCCACGATGAAGCCGAAGGCCACGCTGCCCACGATGTGGCTGGGCTTTTTGGAATAGCGGGAAATGTCGGCGGACAGGCAGGCGCCGTTGGCCCAGGTGGAGATAACATTGGAGATACCGGCGGCCATGGTCAGCTCACCCACGGGCTGCATGGCAAACACAGTGCTCAGGTCGCCGCCCACATGCTTGGAGGTGGCGATGAGGCTGACCAGCAGCAAGATCAGCAGCGCAGGCACTGCGATAAAGCTGATAATGGTCAGGCCCTTGTAGCCGAAGATGGCGCTGGAGGTGATGCACACGGCAAAGATCAGAATGGCCACAAAGCCGGGGAAGCCGGGCAGCAGCGCGGCGATGGAGGTGCCGAAGCTGTTCATCAGCACGCCGATCAGGCACATACCCAAAACGCCCAGCACCACAGAGGAGATGACAGATCCCTTCTTGCCGAACACGATGCGCCCCAGGGAGGCGGTGGTCAGACCGGTGCGCTGGCCGATGACGCCCAGCAGGACGGCGATGACCATCAGCACGCAGTTGCCGATGAGAACTGCCAGAAGACCCTTGCTGGCAGTCAAGCCGGCACCCAGGGTTCCGCCCGTCAAAAAGGCGCTGATGCTCACCGTGAAGCCAAACCACACGGCTGCGCTGTTGACAAAGCTCTTTTTGCTGCTTTCGGGAACTGCTGATGTACTGTAATCGCTGGTCATGCCTGAAGATAAAGTGTTCTTCTCGTCCATAAGTAGACTCTCTCTTTCATAAGATTCCAAGATCGCTGTTCCCCGAGTCTTGGCTTATATATTCCTACACCCCGACAGACCGGGAAACATTGTTATCCTGTTAACACAAGCATACAGCACTAATAATCTTTTGTCAATGATAAATAATTCTCTGATGGGAAGAATATTTTTTAGGTCGATTGCTGTGCAAAAAAACAATTTATGCTTGACATTTTGCGGCTAAATATGTAATATGTGGTTAGTGACTGATAATTAATTATTATCTAACGCCGCGATTTTTTCAACCTAAACGATTCACAGAAAGGATTCAAATGGGTGCATTAACTATGGCAAATGAAGTCAAATTCGGTCTTGGCATCTCTACCGGCGCGGAGGGGCTTATGTACCCCATTCCCTATGCAGATGTCCACGACATCGTGGACATCTCCGTGTATGCGGAAAAACTGGGGTTCGATTCCGTCTGGGGCAACGATCACATCACCACCCAGCAGTATGTGTATAATGAGTTCGGGCGGCAGCCCCGCTACTATGCTCCCTTGCTGACCCTTGCGGCCATTGCCGAGCGCACCACCACCCTGAAGGTAGCCACCGGCCTGCTGGTGATCCCCTTCCGCAACCCCGCCATCGTGGCCAAGGAGCTTGCCACCCTGGACAACATCGCCGACGGGCGTCTGCTGGTGGGTGTGGGTTTGGGCGCCTACCGCGAGGAGTTCGAGGCGGAGTTCGGCGCGGCATCCGCCAACATGGTTCGCGGCCAGCTCTTTGATGAAAGCATCGCCATGATCCACCGCATCTTTACCGAGGAAAAGGTCAGCGCCACCGGCGAATACTTCGACATTCGGAATATCCAGTCCTTCCCCAAGCCGGTGCAGGAATTCTTCCCATTCTATTTCGGCGGTAACTCCGACAAGGGTCTCAGCCGCACCGTGAAGTACGGGCGGGGCTGGCTCCCCTTCGACCTCACCGTGGACGAGATCGCCGCCAGCGTGGCAAAGCTGAAGGAAAAGTGCGCCGAGGCCGGCCGCACCTACGACATTGATGTGGCTCCGCAGTTCTGCATCTCCATCGGCCGCACCCACGAGGAGGCCTGCCAGAAGTTTGAGCGCTCCCAGATCTACAAGCACACCATCTCCCTGGAGCAGTCCACCCTCAAGGGCAAGAAGGCCTCCGATTACACCGAGCGCAACCTGGTAGGTTCTCCCGACGAGATCATCGAGCGCATCGAGGCGTACCGCGCCGCCGGTGTCACCACCTTCTCCGCCCTCCTCTTTGCCAACAACACCCTGGAGGAGACCCGGGAGGATATGCAGTTCTTCTCCGAGAGCATCATCTCCAAGTACAATAAGTAAGGAGGCCCATCACTATGCAAGCATTCCGTATCGACCGCCTGTGCGCGGCTGCCGGGGCGCAGGGCGTGGACTGTTTGGTGGCATCCTCCGCCGAAAACATCGCCTATATGAGCGGCGGCTACACCAGCATCGGCCAGTCCGTGTCTGCGTCCACGCAGATCTACACCGTGCTTTCCGTTGCAAGCCGCAGCATCTCCTATGTGGTGTCTGTGGCGGATGTGCCCAATATCCTGGAGTTTGCGGGTCTGTCCGCCTGCATTTACTGCTACGGGCCCTTCCACTTTGAATTTGCATCGGGGGACGAACCCTTCACCCGCACCGCCGAGGCGGTGTGCGCCCGCCGCTTTGCCACCGCTGAGGAGGCATTGGCCGCGGCGGTGAAGTCCGCCGGCAGCGCCCCAGCCTTTGATGAGACCCATATCCATTTCCAGCTTGCCAAGAAGCTGGCGCAGGTGCTGGGCATCGATGAACTCGCCCCCGCCTCTCCCATTTTCCGGGAGGCGCGCCGCGTCAAGCATCCCCAGGAGATCCGTATGCTGCGGGAGAGCGCCCAAATCGCGGAGGAGGCTCTTTTGCAGGCGCTCCACGGCGCAAAGCCCGGCATCACCGAGGCGGAGCTGGAGACGAGGTACCGTATGGCGGTCATCCGCCGCGGTGCGATCCCCTATTTCTTCGTGGCCACCGCCGCCAAGCGTGCCGCCTTTGTGGACGCCCATAACACTGACCTGCAGATCGGCGCGGGGGACATGATCCGCTTCGACTTCGGCTGCGTGTGGCACGGCTTCTATTCCGACCTGGCGCGCACGGCGGTGCTGGGTGCCCCGGATGAGGAGACCCTGGCAGCCTATAACGCCGTTGCCGCCGGTGCCCAGGCGCAGTTTGCCAAGCTCCGCCCCGGCGTCACCGCCCAGGAGATGTTCCGCGTTGCCGTGGAGGAGACCCGCAAGGCGGGGATCTCCGACTATCGCCGCAGCCATTGCGGTCACGGCATCGGCATGGAGGGCTACGATGTGCCCTCCCTGGCAGAGGGCGTGGACACGGTCATTGAGAAGAACATGGTTCTGTGCCTGGAAACGCCCTACTACCGTGTCGGCTGGGGCGGCGTGCAGATCGAGCATACAGTCGCCGTAACAGACGACGGTTTTGAGTTTTTGGACAGCGGGGACAATTCCCTAATCATTGTCCCCATAGACTGACAGAGAAAGGATGGCTGAATTATGAACATCGCAATTATCGGCGGCACCGGAGACATGGGCTATGGCCTGGCTCTTCGCCTGGCCAAGGCAGGTCACCGGGTGATCATCGGCTCCCGCACGGCGGAGCGCGCCGAGGAGGCCGCAAAAACCGCCCGGGAGACCACCGGGAGTGCCACTGTTTCCGGCGCTGAGAATGCCCAGGCTGTTGCCCAGGCAGAGCTGGTCATTCTTTCCGTTCCCTCCGCCGGCCACCGGGCCACGGTGGAGAGCCTCAGGGAAGCCCTGACAGGCAAGCCGGTGCTGGACATCACCGTCCCCCTGGCCTTTAAGCCCCTGCGCTATGCGCCCCCTGCCGAGGGCTCCAACGCCCTGGAGACTGCCGCCATTTTGGGTGAGGGCTGCCGCCTGGCCTCTGGTCTGCATACCATTTCCGCCACGCTGCTGTCGGATCTGGAGCATCCCGTGGAGGCCAATGCCCTGGTGGTAGGCAACGACCAGGAACTGAAGGACACAGTTTTGAACCTCAGCCGGGAGATCGGCATCACCGCCTATGATGCAGGTACCCTGAACCTCTCCTGCGCCCTGGAAAGCCAAACGCCCATGCTTATCGGCATGAACAAGCGCTACGGCAGCAAGCACATCGGCTTCAAGCTCATCGGATTCTGATCCTATGATCGGTTATCAGCTTTTCTCGCCCGAGGGGATCGGAACGATCCAACCCGGCGCCGACCTTGCCCGCATTCTGGCCTATTCCTTTGAATCCGACGGTATGACGCTGCAGGACGGAGATATCCTGCTGCTTGCCCATAAGATCGTTTCCAAGGCGGAGGGGCGCGTGCAGCGCCTGTGCGATGTTTCGCCGTCGAAGCAGGCGCTGTCCCTTGCCCGTAAAACGGGCAAGGACGCTCCTCTTGTGGAGCTGATCCTGGAGGAAAGCGGCGAGATCCTCTGCGCACAGAAAGGGTTGCTCCTCTGCCGCCACCGTTTGGGCTTTGTCTGCGCCGATGCCGCCGTGGACCGCTCCAATGCCGGTGACGGCATGGCCGTCCTGCTGCCCATCGATCCCGATGCCTCGGCGGCGCGGATCCGCCAGGCGCTGGAGGCACGCTATCGCTGCCGCCTGGGCGTGATCATCTGTGATACCCATGGCCGCTCCTTCCGGGAGGGTGCCAGCGGCATAGCCATCGGCGCCAGCGGCGTGCAGATGCTTAAGAGCTACATCGGCCAGGAAGACCGAGACGGGCGCATTATGCACAGCAGCGTGGAGGCGGTGGGCGATGAGCTGGCCGCGGCAGCCTCCCTGCTGATGGAGCAGAGCAGCGCCGGCCGTCCCGCTGTTCTCATTCGGGGGCTTTCGCTTCTCGGCGAGGACACGGCGGCTGTAACCATTCGCAGCATGGAGCGGGATGTTGCCATCACCGCCATGAAAAAATCAAAAAAGAAAAGAGTTGAACTCCATGAGTAATCCCTACGGACTGAGCTTTGGCATTTTCGGCGGACACAGCCTGGAGGATACCATTGCCATCGTGCAGAAGGCGGAGTCGGCGGGTCTGGAGGCCTGCTGGATCTTTGAGGACTATTTCTACGGCGGCGCTTTTTCCACCGCTACCGCCTGCGCCCTCAGCACCCATAAAATCCAGATCGCCATCGGCGTCATCAATCCCTTTACCCGCCACCCCGCCCTTTCCGCCATGGAGGCCGCCTCTCTGGACGCCCTGTCCCACGGCCGCCTGATCGTTGGCATGGGCGGCAGCAACAAGGGCTGGATCCAGGACAAGGCGGGCATCCCCTTTGTCAAGCCCATCCAGGCCGCCGCAGAGGCGGCGGAGATCATCCGCCAGATTGTCAACACCCGCCACACCCATTATAACGGCGAGGTGTTCCGGACCGGGCCCATCGACCTGGAATTTGAGACCTATCGCTCCGACATGCCCGTTTACCTGGGCGTGAAGGGGCCGAAGGCGCTCTTCAAGGCCGGCCAGATGGCCGACGGCGTGGTGCTGTCCTCCTGCACCTCCATTCCCTATATCAGCTATGCCAAGGAGCATATCCGGGCCGGTGCGGAGGCCGCCGGGCGGGATCCCTCCCAGCTGAAGATGGCCGCCTATTTCCCCACCGCCGTCAATGACAACGAGACCCTTGCGCGGGATGCCGTCCGCCCCTATTTGGCCAAATTCATCGGCATCCACGGCTATCACCCCATTATGTTTGAGGCCGGGCTCACCGAGGAGATCATCCGCCCCTTCAAGGAGGCGCTGATCCAGGGCAAGACCGCCCAGGTGATCCCCCTGGTCACCGACGACATCGTGGATAAGCTGGCCATTGCCGGCAACGCCGCCTATTGCAAGGATAAGCTGGCGGCCATCAACGCCGCCGGTGTGTCCATGCCCATCGCATTTGAGCTTCCCGGCCAGTCTCCCCTGGAGCTGGTCAACACCCTGGAGCGCGAGCTTCTTGCCTGAGCTACACCAATGAATTGAAGGAGCATTTGGCTATGAATTATATCAATAACATCACCGAGGCCATCGGCCACACACCGCTACTCAAGCTCAACAAAATCGGAAAGGATGTCAGCGCCAATGTGTTTGTCAAGCTGGAGCATCTGAACCCCAGCGGCAGCTATAAGGATCGCATGGCGCTGGCCATGGTGGACGCCGCCGAGGCGGGCAAGACCTGGAATGGGAAAAAGCTGCCCCCCGACGGCGTGGTGGTGGAGGCCTCCGCCGGCAACACCGCCCCCGCCCTGGCGCTGGTGTGTGCCGCCAAGGGGCTGAAGGCGCGCCTGGTTCTCTATCGCTATCAGTTTGAGGGCGCCACCAACTCCCGTATGCAGATCACCCAGGCCTTTGGCCCGGAGGTCACGGTCTCCAGCGAGCCGGGGGACTATCTCACCGCGGAGCAGGTGGAGGAGTTTTCCAAGGAGGAGCCGGATATCCCCCATGTCATCGCTGCCAAAATGGATTGCCAGCGCATGGAGGATGATGACCCCAACACCGTGTGGGTAGATCAGATCTACAACATGGCCAACCTGGAGGGGCAGAAGTCCATGGCCCGGGAGATCTATGACCAGCTGGACGGACAGATTGATGCCATTGGCTGCTCCGTTGCCGCCGGCGGCACGCTTTATGGCCTGTGCCAGGGCCTTGCGGAGCTGGGCGTGCATCCCGAGCTGACCTTCGGCGTTGTCCCCAGCGGCAGCGAGTGCTATCTGAGCCTACCCAAGCGGGAGTGTGACTACGGCGAGTACAAGGTCTCCGATGCCCGCCACAAGGTGGCCGCCGCCATGGGGCTGGACAAGTGGGTCACGGAGGAATCCATCATTCACAAGATGGTCAAGGCGGGCTATCCCGACAAGTGCTTCCTGGTCACCGATGAGGAGGCGCGTGCCATGGCCAACCGTCTGTGCCAGGAGGAGGGCATCTTCTGCGGTATGTCTTCCGGTGCCAATGTCCTCATTGCCCTGGAGATCGCCAAGCGTCTCGGTCCGGGCAAGAATGTGGTCACCACCATCGTCGATCGCCGTGACCGCTACCTGTGCGAAATGCCCAACGAGAAGTATGTCGTCTGATAGGCGGGATACATAACATTTATTCAGAAAGAGAGGTCGCTGACTGACTATGAGCTTTTTCAAAAAAATTCGGGAAAGCAAAACCTTTCGCATGGTTCTCATTGCCGAGTTCGGTGCGCTTTCCATCCTGTTGGCCAAGTTTACTCGCTTTCCCGTTTTTGCGGCGGCGCCATTTCTGAAAATGGATCTGGGCGAGATTCCCCTACTGCTGGCTGCCATGGTTTTGCCGGGCTTCAGCGGCCTGACGGCTCTGCTGGTGAAGGAGCTGCTCTCCTTCCTCATTTTCGGCACGAACCTGTATAGCCTGACGGCGGACTTTTTGGCCTGCGGCTGTTTTTTGCTGATCTTCACGCTGCTGCGCCGGCGGGAACTGTCCCTGCGCCGCTTCGTGGTGGCCACAGCGGTGGCGGCCGTGGCGCGGATGGCATTCTCCATCCCTCTCAATTTGGTTATATTGCAGTTGCAATACGGCTCCAGCATCGAGACCATCTGGGCGCAGATGCCCTTCATTGTACCCTTTAATGGGCTGAAGTGCGTGCTGGATGCGGTGTGTATTGTTCCTCTGTACCACCGTCTCACCACCATGATCACCGCCGGCGCGGCCGCCTTTGCTCAGGGCGATGAAAATCAGCTGAATGAGCGGGGAAATATCTAAATAATTTCCCAAAATTAATTTAGATATGATTTAGTAGATGAGAGTAAAAAATTTAGAAAAAAATGACAGGAACTGTGAGCCGCCCCGGCTTGTGTGTGCAGCACGAGTCGGGGCTGCTCATCGTTTGTTCTGTTTTTTGGGGGCAAGAGCATATTATTTTCAGCCCTCTGCGCCGCAGAGCTTATCCCGGTAGATCATCATGGCGGCCAGGATGCCGGACTTGAGATGATTGGTGAGCTTGCGGTTCGCCGCGATGAAATAGCTGTCGCCGCCGCAGGTCAGGCGCAGGCTTCCTACCCCGTAGACATTCTTGCTGAGGGAGAAATCCAGCACAGGAGAGGCGGACATGGGCAGCTCGTAGGTCAGGGGGCTGCCGAAGGCGTGGTTGAAGAACACCGGGCATCGGGTGGTGACGCACAGTAATATTTTGATCTTGCTGCTGGCCTCGGCACGAGCCAGGTAGCCAGGCTTTGCGCCCGGTGAGATGGTCGCCTGCCGGGTGACATATGCTCACATTCTGGACGAGGATAGAAAGGTCAATGCTCAGAAATTCGAGACAGCCTTCTATGCCAAGCCTGATCTTCGCAACGTCCGTCCGCCGGAGGAACCGGCAAAATCGGAGCCTGCGACCCTGGACCTTGAAAGCCTTGTGGAGCAGCTTCAGAAGTCGCCGGAGC
>OHAU01003099.1_pt1 | contig 14092 bp, 14 predicted proteins | sample 1577181 | NCBI WGS metagenome assembly OHAU01 (sample SAMEA3541472, study PRJEB24748) | human gut metagenome | biome: human gut; feature: human-associated habitat; material: faeces | place: China | collected 2012
AATATCAAAGTAAATCTCTAATTGTTAACAAGTTAATTTATAGAACATCCCATAAGATATAGCAGTTAGGTAGTTAAGCAACAACTCAAACATTACACAAATTTCTCCGTAATGCTTCTTTGGTGAATCTGCCTCACCACCTTTCAATTCTACGTTCTTATAATCACGTATATATGTCCCATCATAGATGACATCCCATCCTCTTTCGTCTTTGAACTTGTCGTTTTTATTCGCATTGTTTTTATCTTTTAAAGATTTTTGCAACTGTGTTATATACTTCTTGAAATCTTCTTTTAACTCGTTGTCTTCAGAATTTTCAATATCCTTTTCTGCTTGTTCTGGAATGTTTTGAATACTTGCGGCTCCAAGATGAATCGACGAACCTGTACCAAAAAGGAAATTGACACTGTCCAATTGCAGGTAATTCTTTATCAACTCTTTAACTTTGTTGACTACCTTTGGTAAACTGTCTTCTGATAATTCTTCGTTATCTACTAATTCGTCTATTTTTCCTACCCATTTTTGCAGATAGTCTATATTCCCGATATATACGTGATTGGATTTGATGTTCATGTGTTTTTTATTAGGGTGTCCAGTTCCATGTTCTCGTTTTTGATTGCATTTTAGCAACTTAGAGCATTGATAATCAGTAGATTAAGTGTAAAATACAAGACGAATTTAGCTATCATATAATCTGATAGAGATTCGCACAAGATTATAGTTTACTTAGCGAATGATTGTCAATGATTTAGATGATTATTACATTGTTTTTGATGCTAAAAACAGGAACACAAAACTGGACACCCTAGTTTTTTATTAATGATTGCGTTTAGGAAGTAAGAACTTCTTACCCATGTCAAAATCAAATGAATCAGGAGTGAATTGTACATACCCACTCCATGGGAAGAATGTCAGTTCTCCGAAATAAATACGACCATTGATGTTATACAAATCAACGCGAACAGCGGGGAAATCTTCAGATAGAATTTTAGCAATCTCTATCATTCTTTCATAATTGGATGGTTTTTCTATTGTACGTCCTTCTTCTATACATGGACAATCAGAAGCAACATGAAGGTCGTTCCAATTAGTATCATATATATTTCGCTTATGCTTAGTAAAACGATCTACATCCAATACTATATATTCTGGTTTTCCATTAAAACACAGGTGTTTATAATCAGATATAGAACTATCAGAATTTGTAGAATCTTCAAGTAATTCTTCAATGATTATCTTTGGAGTACCTTGAGCATAAGCCCACTCACGACCTGCAGAAGCACTTGATTGTTTCAAGAAACGATTCACCTTCTCAATAACTTCATTACGAGACAACTTGCTTTTGTTTTTACAAATGATATTTGTACTGCTACCATTTGATGTTTTCAGAACAAATTTTTCTGGTAAATTATCAAATGGAATATCTTCTGCTTTATCGTAAACCCCATAGAGTTTAACAAGGATGTCTGATAATCCTTTACTCTCAATGTATTTTCGTACTTGATATTTATCTACACAGATAGGCATCAATTCATTACGATAATAGAGTTTGTACCACTGTAATTTCTCTGTGTATCGTTGAGGATCATTTAGATTCAAAAAGCGATGATGTTTCATCCAATATTGGAACCTAATCATCGGCTCATCTGGAATAAACTTCAGAAATCGGAGAAGAGCAAATCGCATCTTCTTCGACATGATTTTTTTATAAAGATTCATGTTTAATTAATTGTTTTGTTATACACTTCTTGTATTTCTTCTTGTTTAAATAATTTGTATACATTAAATATGCATATCGTGGACGCAATCTCCTTAATACCCATTTAAAGGTCCTATTGGCAAGTCTTGGTGCATAATAGTTATTAATTTCCGTCATTCTGAAATCATCATAGGCAATAGTACCAACACTCTTTAATTTGTAGGAATATTCATATAGTTGTTTTTCTGTAACACCTTTTCCCATATAAATTTTATCTTTTCCTATATAAATTGGTATTGTTTTCCAATTAATGATTTGACTATTTATAATTTCTATTTCAAGGATAACTGACGATCTGTTATTTTCAGTTAACTCCACAAATGGCTTTTCACTATCACCTTGATATATGTCATCAAAACAGAAATTTCCAAGACTATACGCAAGAATACTTTTATTAGTTTCCTCTATGCCTTGAACAACATGAGGATGATGTCCATAAAAGATAAATGGTGCGACTTTGCTTAGTTGACGAGCAGCCAAAACCGTATCAGAACTTGGGTAATTGACATGCTCTTTCCCTCCATGAACAGCAATGATTGGAAGATATCCTTCAGAACTTAGTTCTCTTATTCTATCCGCTGTGGTTTTAATATTATATTCATTAATACCATATTCCCCAAACTGGACATTTTTCTGTGGATTAGAAGAATAGCAACAAAAACCACTTAATGCAATTTTGTTGCCTAGAATATTTAACTTAACTTCTTTACCTTCAACTCCAAAAAAATGAATATTTCTACTTTTTAGAATTTTCTTTGTAAGTTCATAGGCTTCTTTTCCAAAATCAAATATATGATTATTGGCTAAGGTTACAGCATTTACTGAGAGAATGTTTAATAATTCTGAATCGATAGTATTTGCACAAATAAAAGCAGATTTTGCACCATAGGTTTTTTTCTTTTGAGAAAAAGGGGTTTCTAAATTACCAATGACATAATCTACAGAGTGTAAATACTGTGCAATGTCACTAAAATATGACATATAATTATTGTTTCCACTGATGGATGCTCTACCAAGGAATGCAATATCACCTATTAATGCTATTTTCATTTGAGTGTTTTATTAAAGAACTCAACAAGACGCAAGGCTTGAATCCTTCCATCAAAATTTTCTTTTGCAGTTATTTTACCTTTCGCAGCTACACTTTTTGCATATTCGTAATTATCTAATATTTTGATAATTTCCTTGCCAAATGCTTTATTGTCATCAGGCTCTACAATGAAAGAATTACTTCTATTTAAATAATTCGGTATATCACCTACAGCTGTCACTACTACTGGATTCCCTGTACAGAGATATTCTCCAAGTTTTGTAGGAAAGCCCCCTGAAGATTGTAAACTATAAGGCCTTGCTAAACAAAGAACTTTTGCATTGCACAATAGAGTTGGAATTTCATTGCGATTAACTCTTCCTGCGAAAATTACATTTTTTAAGCCCAAGTCTTTTGCTTTGTTTTTTAATTTCTCAAATTCTTCATTGGAAGACGCACTGCCTGCAAGAATTAACTTGAATTTCGGATATTTTTTTTCTACAAAAGTAAATGCCTCAAGAAGGTTTTCTACCCCATCTTTATTACCACCCATATAACCACAATATGCAGCATAATCTCCATATTGATTATTTGATGGAACGCTATCAAAGCGTGAGATATCTACAGTCATCGGTATTTTTACTAATTTGCATCTTGCCCTTACCAATGGTCGAAAATAATCCATCAATGGTTGTGTCATGACAATCATGCCATCGAATAATTTATATGTTGTATGCGTGTAGATAAAAGCCCAAGCGTTGGCAATTATACCCTTTCTCATTAACACAAAAGGAAATTCACTCTTTTCTTGGATATAAGGAATTTTGAAAGCTTTGCAAACAAACCACAACGGATAAATTATGAATAGACTATTTGAGACTAACCAAATTGCGTCTATTGTTGATTTATTTTTTCTTATATATAGGACTAATATAAATAAGGATTTTAGTAGACTTACAATTTTATTCCCATTTCTTTGGAGATTACAATATTTAACGCCATCCATATTATGGAATTTGTTATCAATACCTTTTCCTGTAGAAAGGATTGTTACATTAACATTCTGCTCAACCATTCCCTTTGCTAAAGATAGCAACCTATTAACCGAAGCTTGTCCAGAAGGAATTGGTAATGTGTTAACCATTAAAATATTCATGCTATATCACCTTATTAATTTTAATATCTTTTTAATTTGCTCTTTTGAACTTTTGTAATTATGAACAAATATTTTCGCAGATGTTCCTTTACTATTTAACTCTAAAATACTTAGGGAACAAACTTTCTCTATCATTAGCTTCATTCCATTAACAGACTCGTCTTCAAATAAATACAAATATTGTTTGTATTCCTCTGGCATAGAAGGAAGTGGACTCATAAGAACAGGCGTTCCAGATGCCATATATTCAAGTGTTTTCGACGGGAATGAATATTTTGTAAATTCCTCTGTACTATGTCTTGGATTAACCAATACAGTGGCTTTTTTTTGTAAGACCCGAACCTCATTGGTTGGAATCAAACCTCTATATTCAATTCTTGAATCAGAAGACAAATAATGGTTCAGTTTTTCCATCTCAAGACAAGGACCACAAAGAATAAGTTTGTAAGCATCATTTTCTATTCTATGGAAAGCTTCTATCAAATCGAAAACACCATAACGTGTTTGAATGCCACCAGCATATAAGATTGTTTTGTTTGGAAACTTCTCAACAGGATAAGGTGCAGAAGTAATATTGCTATAAATACCTTCAACTACTGCATATGGTTTCTCTGCAATATTTAATTGTTTTATCATAGGTTCTGCCAATACTACATAACAATCAAAAGAATGAAGTAATATGTTGATATCCTTTATGTCATGTTTTTGCAAACCAAGCATTTTATAATACTTGTTGCAGTTCATGTACATTGGCAAATCTGGCACGACCAAACAGAGTTTAATATCAGGATGTCTTTTTTTTGCCGCAACGGCATATTGCATTTGTGTTTTTAGCATCGCATAAACGATAATACACTTATCTCCCGACATGTTCTCATACCATTTATCTATATGAGAATCTATGCGCGATTGACGAAAATGATTGCATAAAGGCAAGTTTACAAAACCGAAAGATTCTCCAATCTTATTCCCATTAAATACAAAAGATTTATCTTTTACCCAAACGATACTGCTTCCCTTCGGATATGTACTAAGAGAAGGTATCGAGAGTACTTTTAAGTGTACCTCAGAATTATTAAGAAAACCGTCAAACATAGCTTCTTGAAAATTTTGAGCAGCATATTGGTATCCTCGTTTACTCTTAGCTTGAAACTCTTCTTTTTGAGTTTCAGAATATGCACATGAAATGAATAGTATATTCATCTTATTATATGTTTTATTATTTGAGTTAAGCTTTTATCCGCATCTATTCTCAAAGTCTTCTTTATCATTTTAGCTATTTTTGCTTTAAAACGGAATCCCCAAGGTTGTACTATAATTTTTTCGGTAAGTTTTTCAAACTCTAAGTCAACAAGACAGGTTTTGGGATGTTTTAAAGGAAAATCCATTTCTTTTATAGGTATCTCACAAAAACGACTTGTCATTTCTAAATTCATTGAGACTCCACCATGTGTAGAAAAAATATCTGCACCAATATTCATAATTTGATTATATTTAGGTGCAATGCCTAAAAGATTATGAACTCTGAGAGTAAACGCCATTTGGAAATCCCATGACATAGGTTTTAGACCTTTTTTAATTCGACGATATTCTGCATCCCAAGATTGTGTATTTTGCCAAAGTAGTGCCTTATTTCTATAATCAAACTTTATTCTTTCTTTGATATAAGAATCATTATACAAGTCTAAATTTCCATCATAGTATTTAGCAAATTTATGTGACCATGAAGCCCAACCACAAGGAAGCATTAATTGTGTAAATACGTAGTCACTACCATCCATAGGCTCATATTCTCTCAAATAGTTTGTACCACAAATCCATAATATACGAGAGTCGTTTTCGTAGCGTTCTAACATCTCCTTGCAAAACGGAAAAAATGATATTGCGGGGAAGTTGTCATCTTCTAAAAAAATGGCACAAGATTCTCTTTCAAGTACCCATTTTGCGCCACCTGCAATATTTTCATAAACTCCACGATTGGTTTCTGCATAATTTTTTATAACAACACAATCCCAAGTTATATGTTTTTCTACTTCGCAACGACACTGCTCGACTTCTTCTTTCTCAGCATCATTTCTGGGACCGTCTCCTAACAAATATAGTTTTTGAGGTCTAATCTTTGAGAGTTGATCAATGATGAGTCCAGCCTTTTCGCCCCTTTTAAAAATAAATATTCCAATAGCTATATTAAATTGTTCCATATGTTTTTTTTGTTTTTACTAATCCACAGAACATCATAACTAAAATAAAAGTATTTAATGTTATAGTTTGTGAAATGGATAATATTAAAATAAGAAGAAACAGATATATACCCTCTTTTTTACCTCTTCCCCAGCGATAAGAATTACTAATACAGGACTTGAATAATAACATATAAATATATGAACCTATAAACAGACCAAAATTTACAAATGGAAGTAATAACGCACTTGATAGTGTGCCTGATTCTGTATATTGTTCGATATTTTCTCCTCCTATAATGGGACTTTCTTCTATCATCTTTTCTTGCGTCAAAATTGCTCCAAATCGACTGGCATCGGTTCCAACTGAAGCATTGTCTAATTGATTTAAAACTTTTAATCCGACGAAAGAAAGACTTGATAAATATTGAAAAAGAAATACCACAAATATTATTCCAAGTACATAGACAAAAGTATTACCCTTGCTATGTAATTGAAAATATGAGAATATAACAAACAAGAAACCTACAAATCCCCCCGTAGAAAATGTACTAATAGTTGTAATTATTAGTAATAATGAAATCCATTTATTTCCTCCGTAATTTATATTTAAGAATAATGCTATATTCAAGAAGCATGCAAACATTCCTGGTTCCCAAAATGGGCCACAGTTTCTATAAAAGCCAATAGCTTCATTCAAATAGTCAACTTGGTAATTATAAATTATAAAATTTTGCCCTCCTCCTTCTTGAATAGCATTCTCCACACCTAGTGATGGAAACTTTGGGCAAACGGTATACAAGAGAAATTCTCTGATTGATGGTATATATGAAAATAAGTATATAATAAGTGAATATGCTGCAATAATACTAATTATAGTAATAAAATATTTACGATAATTTACATTCACTATATATGCCAATGTAAAGGCGCCTATCCATGCTATCATCCTTGTTATACATCCCAACATAGAATAATGAGAATAAGCTAAGGATTGAAAGAAAAAAATAACAAATACCCCAATAAATAATAATTGTATGTTCTGGGGTATAAGAATTTTCTTTTTCAGAAAAACTATAAAGACAAGTGCCGTCCAACATGAAAATAGTTTTCCGTCTCTGAAAAAAAATTCAAATGAGGTAATTGCTATCATCAGAGTGAATAGCAAAAAATACACCTTACCTGTTTTTGTTACTTGTTCCATATCCCTTTGGCTGTATTATTTATAAGCATTAAACATTGCGTCTTAGACCATATATAATTAATGACGAAGACTATGACATTGGCGATTAACACCCCAATTAGTCCAAACTTACTTCCTAAAAAATAGGCAAAAGGAATATACACAATAGCAACAATTCCCGTAATTACCATTTGTGCATATACCTTTCCTATACCATTAATGATGGTTCCGTAAATTTTATATAACATTTCAAATGATGTATATAATAATATTAAGCCTGTTGTTGTATAAGGTATTGTGATAGTCCCTGTTCCTAACCATAGTTTATATACATTTTGGGAAAGGAGAAGCATAATGCATCCTATTATAATTGTTGCATAACATATTTTTTTACTATATGATATGGTCTTTTTTATCCATGCGAAATCTTTTTTTACATAAGCATCTGTAGTTGCAGACCAAATAGGGGCAATGGCTATATTAAAAAACATGGTGACGACACTTATGTACTTAAATGCCAAATTATATTCCACAACAGACTCTGGTCCAACAGCTTGTGCTATAATAATAGCATTTGCCTGAAACAATATTATTGTAATAACTTGTAATACGAAGAATTTCAATCCTAACCCCAATATACCATTTACAGATTTGAGATTTACAGACTTTATAGAGGGGGCTATATCTCGCAAACGTCCTTTATACAAAAAGCAAGATGCTATAAACAAAACCAATGGCGGTACTAAGCAGTTTATTGACCCTATTTGAAAAACAGATTTTACATCAAAAGCATACACTTGGATTACTAATGCGATCAGAGCAACTATTTGACCAACAAAACCAAAAACAGAACTAAATGCTGGCATCTGATAAGCAAAAAGTACAGAGTTAAGTAAACTAAAAAGGAATTGTAGACAAAAGGCAATAAACACAGCGTTGGCCAATCCTAAAATTTCTGTAGCATTACTATTGGGAGAATTAAGAATTTTGAGCCAATCACAATATGGACTTATAATAATAAAAAATGCGATAAGACATCCAACATACAAAGCAAGGGCTGCATAACAGCTTGATACTGCTTCTTTGGCTTTCAATATATTTCCTTCCGCACGATATATTGGAATTTTATTTCTCAGTCCATTTCCTAAACCTACATCCATTAGTCCGACCCAACTAACTAAGGATGTTAATGTCATTAAAACTCCATAATCGGCTCTATTTACATGATGAAGCATTATTGGTGCAGACAATAAAGAGATGAAAATCGAAAGTCCACGAATAATTAACATTGCGATGGTGTTTTTTCGCATCTTTACAGATCGATCATCTGATTTATAGAACTTATTTTTTATTGTCGAAATGAGCATAAATGTCAAATAAAATGGTTGAAAGATGAATTTCAAAAATCATAGTATAAATAAATGATTTTTTATCGTATATATGAGTTTACTCTTAATGTGCCTTAAATAATAAAATGGCGTTCATTGCAATCGGTTTTCCGAGATTGTTTCCTTGGACATATTGGTGGAATTTTCATTGTACTAAGTACTTAAAACATACATATCCCTACACATTGAAGCTGTACCAAGTTGTTTTTCTTGCTCACTAAAAAGTAGGAGCACTATCAATTTAAAATTTACAGCAATAAAGGACCTATATACACATTGCTTTGCTATAAATAAAAAATGAAAGTATTTTATGCACTCTTTAGCTTTAAGCTATAAGTATTTTGAAAATACATCCATGTTTGAAGCCTTTTCAAGTGGGCACATTTTTAAATTAATTCAAAAGAATTATAGCCATAAATATGAAAGCTAATAAAGTAAATAAAATCTTTAATCCCCAAAAGCACCAAGGTATAATATTATACGCCTCATTCTCGTTAATTGTAACATTTTCAACATCTTCAATATTATTCTTTAATAGTTCTTTTCTTTTATGCATATAATACGCATACCATATTATACTTTGAATAAGATATTGTAGGACATCTGTAACCATTGAAAAAACAAGAAGACGAAGAGGTATGAAGTTTTCTTTGTTGCTAAAAAAACTTTCAGTTTCTTCATGGCTCAAAATCCACAACAATGCCAAACCCGCAAAATTAAGTTTCCTTATTATTTCACTCACTCTTGTGGAGTAAGTGAAATAATCGTTTCTTATATCAGATAATTTCATTGTTAATTGCAATTATATTTCCCTTTGCAACGAATGGTGCCCCAGGGCCAGTACTGCGTACTATTACAGCTTTCTTTCTACCGCTATATTTGGCGTTACATTTATGGATGATACCAGGACCAGTTCCTATTGCCGTTATTGTATATTTTCGTCTACTTTTATAGCTATTATACTTGTCTTTAGCTATAAAAACTGGCTTTAGACGTTTTACAGACTTAAATCGAGTAAGGTGCAGCACCTTATCTTCTGTAGTATCCTCCAAGCGTATTGTAATAGTTTTTGTATTTATTCCCCTGTGGACTTTCTTATATGAATATCTACTCATACTGCTTTTTAAAATTTTCTCCAAACCATTTTATTTACAATGCCCACGTATGATTGCACGATTTTTACAACCTTGGTTGAAACATTCTCGTCTACATAATCAGGTACAGGAATGCCATGCAGTCCATCTTTGTTGAGTTCAACTGCTGTATCTACTGCTTGGAGTAATGACTTTTCGTCGATACCTGCAATGATAAAGTCACCTTTGTCAATGGCTTCGGGACGTTCGGTTGATGTACGGATGCAAATGGCAGGGAAGGGGTGGCCTACACTGGTGAAGAAGCTACTCTCTTCGGGAAGGGTGCCAGAGTCGGATACTACAGCAAAGGCATTCATCTGAAGACAATTGTAGTCGTGGAATCCAAGAGGCTCATGCTGGATGACACGTGAGTCGAGCTTGAAACCAGAGGCCGCAAGGCGATTGCGTGAGCGTGGATGACAGCTGTAGAGTATAGGCATATCGTATTTTTCTGCCATGTGATTGATAGCATTGAAGAGAGAAAGGAAGTTCTTCTCTGTATCGATATTCTCCTCACGGTGAGCGGAAAGGAGAATATACTTACCTTTCTCCAAACCAAGACGCTGATGAACATCACTTGCCTCTATCTCGGTGAGGTTGTTGTGTAGAACTTCAGCCATTGGTGAACCTGTAACGTATGTGCGTTCTTTAGGCAAACCACAGTCTGCAAGGTAACGACGGGCGTGCTCTGAGTATGCCATATTAACATCAGAGATGATGTCTACGATACGGCGGTTGGTTTCCTCTGGAAGACACTCGTCCTTGCAGCGATTGCCTGCCTCCATGTGGAAGATTGGAATGTGGAGGCGCTTGGCACCGATAACGCTCAAACATGAGTTGGTATCACCTAACACCAAAACACCATCTGGCTTTGTTTGTGCAAAGAGCTTATAAGAGCAATTAATGATGTTGCCGCATGTCGCACCAAGGTCATCACCTACTGCATCCATATATACCTCGGGCTCAGCTAACTTTAGGTCTTTGAAGAAAATGCCGTTGAGGTTGTAATCGTAGTTCTGTCCTGTATGGGCGAGAATAACGTCAAAATACTGACGGCACTTGTTGATAACAGCAGCGAGACGGATAATCTCGGGGCGTGTGCCGACAACGATAATGAGCTTTAATTTGCCATTATCCTTAAACTTTATATCTGAATAATCGAATTTGGGTTGCTTTTCCATGTTCATTATCTTTATTTCTGTTCTACCTTATCAAAATAGGTATCTGGCTTATTGGGGTCAAAGATTTCGTTGCAATACATAACTGTAACTAAATCTTCTGTATCAGAGAGGTTGATGATATTGTGGGTGTAACCAGGGAGCATGATGACTGATTGGATCTTATCACCACTCACTTCATAGTTCAATACTTCATCTGTACCTTCCTTTCGGAGCTGGATAAGTCCGTGACCTGCAACAACAATAAACTGTTCCCACTTAGTGTTATGCCAATGCTCACCTTTAGTAATACCCGGTTTGGAGATGTTGATGCTTACTTGTCCGCAGTTAAGGGTGTGTACCAATTCGGTGAATGAGCCACGTGAGTCTACATTCATCTTTAGGTCGAATATTGCCTTGTCCTTGGGCAAGTATGACAAGAAGGTGCTATAGAGACGCTTGGCAAATGAGTCGGCAGGGATTTCGGGTATCATCAATGTCTTTGGCATCTCTGCAAATTGATGAAGTAAGTCTACTATTTCACCAAGTGTAGCCTTATGGGTTATGGGACAATAGCAGTACTCACCTTTAGCAGAAGGAAGCACTTCAAGTCCATCAAACTCGCAATGATGTTCATCACCCTTCAATGCATAGATCATTTCATCAACGAGGTCGTCGATGTAAAGCAGTTCAAGTTCTACACTTGGGTCGTTGACGGTAATGGGGAGGTCGTTAGCTATGTTATTGCAAAATGTTGCTACTGCACTGTTATAGTTGGGACGACACCATTTGCCATAGAGATTGGGGAAACGATAAACCAATACCTTAGCGCCTGTCTCCTTGCCATACTCCAAGAACAAATCCTCGCCTGCCTTCTTACTTCTTCCATACTCGCTATTGCCGAAACGTCCAGTCAATGACGCTTGCTGTGAACTTGAAAGCATAACAGGGCAGTTGTTCTTGTGTAACTTTAACGTGTCGAGCAAAGTCGAAGCGAAACCGAAGTTGCCCTTCATAAACTCGTCGTTATCCTTTGGACGATTCACGCCAGCAAGGTTGAATACGAAGTCGCATTCCTTACACCATGTATCCAGTTGCTCAGGAGTAGAGTCAAGGTCATATTCGAATAATTCCTCAATATTAAGATCACCATAGCAACGAGCCTTACCTGACTTAATGTTGCTAAGTTGGGCGCAAAGGTTCTTGCCTACAAACCCCTTGGCTCCAGTTACTAAAATCTTCATATAATGATTTTCTTTTAAACACGAATTGCTATAAATTACACATGAATTTACAAATCAATCTATAAAAAATAATTCATATGTAATCCATGAATAATTTATAGGAATTCGTTTTACTGTAATGTTTACTGCACGAAGTTTCCCTCGCCACTCAATTCTTTCTTAATGTATTCCAAAGCACCTATTTTCGCCTTGGTCTCTTCAAGGTTTAGACGATAAGTGTTGTCCGAGTTGAACTCTTCAATCTCCGAACGTTTAGTGTCACCATCCTTGAAAAACTTATCGTAATTCAAGCCACGATTGTCAGCAGGTACACGATAGAAGTTGCCCATATCCTCAGCCTTGGCACATTCTTCCTTAGTAAGCAATGTCTCGTACATCTTCTCACCATGACGAATGCCGATAACCTTGATTTCTTCTTTCTTGCCACCGAACAGCTCGCATACAGCCTCAGCCTGAGTTTGGATAGTACAAGCAGGAGCCTTCTGTACGAGAATATCACCATTCTGTCCATGCTCGAAAGCAAAGAGTACAAGGTCAACAGCCTCTTCCAATGACATGATGAAGCGTGTCATCTTTGGTTCTGTCAATGTGATAGGGTTGCCATTACGAATCTGGTCAATCCACAACGGAATTACAGATCCACGTGAGCACATCACGTTACCGTAGCGTGTGCAGCAAATCTTTGTCTTGCCTGAATAGCGACTCTTTGCCACAGCAATCTTCTCCTCGATAGCCTTGGTGATGCCCATAGCGTTGATAGGATAAGCAGCCTTGTCTGTTGAAAGGCAGATAACAGCACCTACTCCAGCCTCGATGGCGGCAGTAAGCACATTGTCTGTACCAATAACGTTGGTCTTGACAGCCTCCATCGGGAAGAATTCACATGAAGGAACCTGTTTCAATGCCGCTGCATGGAAGATATAATCTACACCAGGCATTGCGTTACGACAAGACTGAAGATCACGCACGTCACCAATAAAGAACTTAATCTTGTTAGCCACATCAGGATACTTAGCCTGATACTCATGGCGCATATCGTCTTGCTTCTTCTCATCGCGTGAGAAGATACGAATCTCACCGATGTCAGTACGAAGAAAACGATTTAATACTGCGTTACCGAAGGAACCTGTTCCACCAGTAATCATAAGAGTTTTACCTGCAAAAATGCTCATGTTTCTTGTTTTTAAAATGTTATTTATTATCTGTTTTATAATACTTTGCATACCATTCGGCAAAGCGTCTCAATCCTTCTCTTAGACTTGTATTTGGTTTGAATCCGAAGTCCTTCTCTAATGGGGTTGTATCAGCATAAGTCACTGGCACATCACCAGGCTGCATTGGTACAAGCTCCTTGTGGGCTTCAAAGTCATAGTCCTTTGAAAGTACTCCTGCGCGTACAAGCTCTTCTTGTAGGATAGTTACGAAGTCGAGGAGGTTTTCGGGAGAGTTGTTGCCTATGTTGTATACTTTGTATGGGGGAATTGGAAGTTCGTCCTCACCATTCTGTTTTTCAGGAGCGTGCTGCATGATACGAACTACGCCTTCTACAATGTCATCAACAAAAGTGAAGTCACGCTTGCAGTTGCCATAGTTGAAAATCTTGATGGTTTCACCTTTAACAAGTTTGTTGGTAAAACCGAAATAGGCCATGTCGGGACGACCTGCTGGGCCGTAAACGGTGAAGAAGCGTAAACCTGTAGAAGGGATGTTGTATAATTTACTATATGCATGAGCCATCAACTCGTTGCTCTTCTTTGTGGCTGCATAAAGCGATACAGGATTATCAACCTTATCATCAGTTGAATATGGAACCTTCTTGTTACTGCCATAAACAGATGAAGAGGATGCATACACAAGATGCT
>OHAU01003112.1_pt1 | contig 14063 bp, 10 predicted proteins | sample 1577181 | NCBI WGS metagenome assembly OHAU01 (sample SAMEA3541472, study PRJEB24748) | human gut metagenome | biome: human gut; feature: human-associated habitat; material: faeces | place: China | collected 2012
CCCCCGCCGCTATCCGGAAGGAAAGGTGTTACCGGATAGGGAGAGGGAGTTTCCCAATACATTTCCGGAGCATTCGTCACCGCTCCTTTTGCCGAAACAGGAGCTTGATATGCGCTGGCGGGGCCCGCATCCTCTTCCGGGATATTTTCTCGGACGACTTTCACTGGCATTGCTTGTGGTAGGCATTAATGTGGCTATCAAACTCTTGTTCAAGTCGATGCGTGATGAAGAAGCATTGAAAGAGTTGGAACACCAGCATTTGCAATCGGAGTTGCAGTATCTGAAGTATCAGATAAATCCGCATTTTTTTATGAATACCCTTAATAACATACATGCGTTGGTCGATATGGATGCCGGCAAGGCAAAACGTACTATTGTCGAACTTTCCAAACTGATGCGTTATGTGCTTTATGAAGCCAGCAACCGGACGATTTTGCTTTCACGCGAGATACAGTTTTTGGACAATTATATTGCCTTGATGAAATTGAGGTATACCGGGAGAGTCCGGATCGAATGCTGTATGCCCGATGAGGTGCCGGAGGTGCAAATTCCTCCTTTGCTTTTTATCTCTTTTGTCGAGAATGCCTTCAAACATGGAGTAAGTTATCAGGAAGAGTCGTTTATCCGGGTTTTTATGTCTGTCGAGGATGGCAGACTTGTCTTTCGTTGTTCGAACAGCAACCACGGGCGATCTGTGGAACAACACCACGGCATCGGGTTGGAGAATATCCGCAAGCGGCTGAGGCTGCTATTCGGACAAGATTATACTTTATCTATCAACGAACGTGACGATAGTTTTAATGTTTTACTAATTATTCCGTTATTATGATCAAATGCATTGCTGTTGATGACGAGCCCTTGGCGCTCGAGCAATTGACGGGCTATATAGCCCGTGTCCCTTTCCTGCAACTGATAGCCTCGTGCCAGGATGCATTCAGTGCCATGCAGGTGTTGTCGGAAGAAGAGGTCGACCTGATGTTTGTCGATATTCACATGCCCGATCTGAACGGGCTCGATCTGGTGCGTTCGTTAGTGGTGAAGCCCCTGATTGTGTTTACAACCGCTTATCCGGAATATGCCGTCGAGGGGTTTAAGGTAGATGCAGTCGACTATCTGCTGAAGCCATTTGAATTTCAGGATCTGCTGAAAGCAGCCGATAAGGCACGTCGGCAATTTGAGTATCATTTGCAAGATAACGGGGGAGGGACGGAAACTGATTTATTGGAAAAGGACGGTTCATTGTTCGTTAAGTCCGAATATAAGATTATCCGCATCAATGTGGCAGACATTTGCTATATAGAAGGTATGAGTGAGTATGTACGCATCTATACCGATACGGCGGATAAGCCCGTAGTGACTTTGCTGAGTATGAGAAAGCTGGAAGAACGCTTACCACAGGAGATGTTCATGAGGGTACATCGGTCTTATATCGTCAATCTTCGGAAAATAACCGAAGTTTCCCGGTTACGCATCATTTTCAATAAGAATATATATATACCGGTGGGAGATAACTATAAGGAAAGATTTACAGAATATATTAACAAGATTTGTGTCAGCAGTTAATGACCGGATGTTAGGTTGGTGAAGCTCTTTTTGAGCATGTGCCGGAAGTTTATCACAGATGAACAGATTGTATAGGGCAATACAGGGATTTCGGTTGCCTGTAAGTGTATATCCTTATAAATCTGTTCATCTGTGGTGAAAGAGACTTTAAGACCTGTTGTTGTCTTAGTCTTGCAATGTTTTACTTAATTCCCAGTTTCTTTGCGATATCCTTGGGAAGGGCATCTTTGTGAACCAGAATATTCATAGTCTTGTAAGCAACAAAAGCTTTAGAAGCATACCAAGTACCTTTGTACTTGTTGTTTGTACCCCAAGAGTTCTTAACCATGAAGTATTCTTTGCCGTTCTGGTCTTTAGCGATACCATAGATAATCATTCCATGGTCATCAGTTGTTTCCCAATTATCGAAAGCTGTCTGACGCATTTCCTGAGTGATTTTCATTTCCGGCAATGGTTTTGAAGTCAACTCTTTGCGTTTGTCGGCAGCAGTCATTCCTGTCCAGCGTGCCATGTCCGATCCTGTCAGTTCGGCACCTTTGGCTGCATCCGGAACTACAGCGATACCGTCACGGGTAAATCCTTCTTCGCTCACGTCGCTACCCCATGCAAATGTATATCCGTTCTTTACAGCGTTATCCATTACAGCCATAAATTCGTCGAGCGGCAGGTTGTATGACAATCCGTTACGCCAGTTGTCCTGGATTTCGATGGCAAACTGAGAATAGAACGGGTGATGTGTGTACGAAGTCAGAGATACATAGTCGTCCGGATTAAGTCCCAAAGACTGTGCAAAAGTCATCGGAGTATACTCTTTGCCTTTGTAAGTGAACTTTTCCGGGCATTGTCCCAGGTAAGTATCATAAATAGCGCAAAGGCCCTTCTTCCATACCGGAGTCAGTTTCTTCAGATTACCTTTGGCAATAGCGTTAACATAGGCTCCTGCTGTTGCATCCAGTTCGTTGTGAACAGGCAGTGAGTCACCATACATGATTCCCGGCATAGCATCCTGCGGTACAAGTCCGTAGTTCTTCATACAGAACATGATATCATAGAAACTTCCTCCCGGAGAGAAAGAACTGTCGCCATGATAGCGAACGTAGTTAACAGCTCGGTCAACCATCGTGTGGTGTACAACGAACATTTCAGAAAGATCGTATTCACCCTTTCCTGTGCGGAGCAATTCCGATTCGAGAAAACCGAGGCTTGAGAAGCTCCAGCAAGTGCTCGAACGGTTCTGATTCTTAATGGATGTAATCGGGTTTTCTTTCACAGTAGTGAAAACGAAGCCTTCTTCTTGTGGTTTGTCTTGGGCCAATGCACTCAGACTGATCAGGCCTAAAGCGGCCAGGAGGATTGTCTTTTTCATTATTATGTCGTTTTTATTAATATTTATGCGACAAAGATAGCTGAATATCCCCAAATATGGAAATGAACGTCTATCTTTACTGCTATATTTTAGCGTTTTATTCTCGTTGTCGCAGCATTGTTTCTATATTCTTTGGGCGAAACTCCCACATATTGTTTAAAATATTTGCCAAAGAAAGACTGTGTCGGAAAATTCAGTTGGTCCGCTATCTCTTTTATGCTCAGATCAGATTCCTCCAATAATTGTTTCGCTTCGGTTATCACCATCCGTACGATCCATTGCAAGGCACTATCTCCTGTTTTCTCCTTGATGATGGCCGAGAAATAACGGGGAGTGATATGCTGCATCCTTGCATAAAAAGAGACGTCACGTTCCTTGCGATAGAAACGGAACAGAGACAGCATGAAATTCTGAAAGACAACATCTTTTTTCCCTTGTTGTAAAGGCTGCAAGGGCTGGTTGGTAAAATACATGTTTAAGATTTCATAGCAGATAGTCTGTCCCATCGATTTTATCAGTTCCAGTTTCAGATGCTGGTACTGGACATTCTCCTTCTGGCAGTCTTCCGCATTTATCCTATCCCATAGATTATTCAGCAAATATTCAAAATGGGCACATTGTTCACCGGACAAGGAGACACATGGATTTTTCCGCATAAAGAGCTGGCTTTCCACATTTATCACTTTGTTTACAATCGGTAGAATATAGTAAAAGTCCACTTCAACCATAATCCCCTCGGCATCTTCACTCTTATGCAACAAGTGCACCAAGGTAGAAGCCATATAGATATAAACATCCCCGGGTTTGATATGATAATGGCAACCTTCCAAAGAGACTTCCACACTGCCGCATTGACAATAGAAGATACCACATTTATTGAATGTCGAAATTATTTGTCCCTCTTTAAGTATTTGAAACGTATCACTGGTAAGCAGAATTCTCCGAAAAGGCATTTGTTGTTCTATCATTCTTCTGTTCTTAAATTATAAACCGGCTACAAAATAAATACAAATCGCAAAGTTTTTACCTGTATACAGACTGAAAAAGATACAAATAGAACAATTTATCATTCATTTCAACCTTTCTATCTCCTCCCTTCCCAATAACTTTGCATATGAAATACAAAAGTACGCAAATTATGAAACAGATTTATCTTATTCTGACAGGGATTTTTCTTATGCTGTTTATTTCCTGTGCCCGGCACACCAAGGAAAATAAAGATTGTCAAACAGTAAAAATAGACACAGTCATTGCTGCTGATAAACAGAAATTTCTACAATTTCCGGGGAGAGTAAAAGCCGCTCAGGACATTAGTCTTTCTTTTCGGGTAAGTGGCACTATCAATAAAATATACGTGAAAGACGGGGCGCAGGTACGAGAGGGGCAGATCCTGGCCGAATTGGATCCGACTGACTATCAGGTACAACTGGACGCTACGGAAGCTGAATACCGTCAGGGAAAGGCCGAAGCGGAAAGGGTCATGGCTCTCTATAAAGAGAACGGAACCACACCCAATGCCAATGACAAGGCTGTCTATGGACTGAAACAAATCACAGCCAAATATAAACATCATCAAGATCAGTTGGCATATACCCGCCTTTATGCTCCTTTCAGCGGATATGTACAAAAACGTTTGTTCGAAGCCCATGAGACCATAGGAGCCGGCATGCCTGTCATCTCGATGGTAAGTGCAGGTGCACCCGAGGTGGAAATCAACTTGCCGGCAGCTGAATATATCCGGCGTAACCGGTTCAACCGCTATCACTGTACATTCGATATTTATCCGGGAGAAACCTACCCGTTACAACTGATTAGTGTCACTCCTAAAGCAAATGCTAATCAGTTGTATACCATGCGACTTCAGCTAATACCCGGAAAACAGGCTGTTCCTTCTCCCGGAATGAATGCCATGGTGACTATCTTTTGCGATACAGATCGCTCCGGTACGTTATCCGTCCCTACCAGTGCCATCTTGCAGAAAGACGGAAAGTCGTATGTCTTTATCTACAATGCATCAGACCATACCGTACACAATTGTGAAGTATCTGTATTGCGGTTGACCAATGACGGGTACAGCCTTATTTCTTCTGACGGACTGCAACCCGGAGACAAAATCGTATCTTCAGGAGTACATCATATAGAAAACGGGGAAACCGTAAGAACTCTGCCTGAAATCACTCACACAAATATAGGAGGACTGTTATAATGGATATAAGTAAATGGGCATTCCATAATCGTAACCTGATTTATTTCCTGATAGCCGTCCTGATGTTCGGAGGAGCTTATTCCTGCTATCAGATGAGTAAACTGGAGGCTCCGGAAATAAAGGTAAAACTTGCCATGGTGGTCACCACATATCCCGGGGCTTCGGCACATCAGGTAGAGTTGGAGGTGACCGATGTACTGGAAAAGAACATCCGCACCATGGGAAATATAGATAATATAGAAAGTTATTCTTATAATGATCTGTCACTTATACAGATTGAACTTCTGAGCACCGTGCCGGATGATGATGTGGAGCAATGCTGGGATATGCTGCGTCGCAAAGTCAATGATGCCCGGGCTTCACTGCCCGAAGGAGTCAGTGCTCCTATTGTAAAAGACGACTTCGGGAATGTGTACGGTATGTTTTACGCTTTGACCGGTGATGGTTTGTCTGATCGTGAGTTGTCGGACTATGCCGAACTGATTAAGCGTGAAGTCGGCGAACTGGAAGGGGTAGACCGGATAGATCTGTATGGAAAGCGTCCGGAGTGCATCAACATCTCTTTGTTGCAGGATCGTATGGCAAATTTGGGTGTAAAGCCTGCTGAAGTTCTTGCTACCCTGAACGGTCAAAACAAGACTACCTATACCGGCTATTATGACAATGGTGACAATCGGATCCGTGTGACTGTCAATGATAAATTCAAGACGGTAGAAGATATAGGCAAAATGCTTATTCAAGGACATGATGACGACCAACTGCGTCTGAGCGACATCGCACAAATAGAGAAAGGCTATGAAGAGCCGGTCCGTAACGAAATGTACTATGACGGTGAGCGTGCACTGGGCATTCTGATAGCCGCTACCAGTGGTTCGGACATCGTGAAAGTGGGGCATGCCGTAGAGGCCAGACTGGCTGAACTCAAGACCGAACGTCTGCCTGCCGGAGTCGAATATCAAAAGGTATTCTACCAACCGGAGCGTGTGGGCGAGTCATTGGGTACATTTGTCATCAACCTGATAGAGTCAGTCATCATCGTAGTGCTTATCCTGATGATTGCCATGGGATTTAAGAGCGGGGTTATCATAGGCATCAGCCTGGTGGTTACTGTTTTCGGTTCATTCTTGTTTCTTTATTCCGCAGGGGGAACCATGCAACGTGTATCTCTGGCTGCCTTTGTGCTGGCTATGGGGATGCTGGTCGATAATGCCATTGTCATTATCGATGGGATATTGGTAGATCTGAAAGCCGGGAAGGACCGGATGGAGGCAATGACCGCCATAGGGCGGCAGACTGCCATGCCGTTGCTGGGAGCTACACTGATCGCCATCATCGCTTTCTTGCCGATTTATATGTCACCGGATACGGCAGGTGTCTATACGCGCGATCTTTTTATCGTACTTGCCGTTTCTTTGCTGCTCAGCTGGGTGTTGGCGTTGGTTCATGTACCGTTGATGGCTAACCGTCGTCTGCATTTTGCCGTAGAAGCCGATAGTGGTGGCAAACGGGTTTACAAGGGGAAGATTTATGCCGCATTACGTACGGCACTTCGTTTCGGATTGGCACACCGGTGGAGTTTTGTCTTTACCATGGTCGGTTTGCTGGCTCTTTCTGTTTTTGGCTATCAGTACATGCGGCAGGGTTTCTTCCCCGATATGGTTTACGATCAGCTCTACATGGAATATAAACTCCCCGAAGGGAACAACTATACCCGCGTAGAACAGGATCTGAAAGAGATAGAAGCTTACTTGAAAGGGCGTAAGGAAATCACCCATGTCACAGCTTCCATCGGTGGTACTCCCGGGCGGTACAATCTGGTGAGAAGTGTAGCTAACCCGTCACTTTCTTATGGAGAACTGATCATCGACTTCACCTCTCCCGAGGAGTTGGTAGACAATATGGATGAAATTCAGCGCTATCTGTCGGCAACTTATCCGGATGCTTACATCAAACTGAAGCGCTATAACCTGATGTTCAAGAAATATCCCATTGAAGCACAATTTCTGGGACCCGATCCTGCTGTTCTTCACCAATTGGCCGACAGTGCACGCAACATCATGAAGAATACCCCCGAAGTATGTCTTATCACTACCGATTGGGAGCCTCAAATACCTGTCCTGACCATTGAATATGACCAACCTGCCGCACGCGCACTGGGTTTGAGCCGCAGTGATGTCAGTATGTCTTTATTGACTGCTGCCGGTGGCATTCCTATCGGATCTTTTTATGAAGGCATACATAAGAACAATATCTATCTGAAATGTCTGGATAAGGAAGGACAACCGATAGAGGACTTGGGCAATACACAAGTCTTTTCTGCCTTACCATCCCTAAGCGGGTTGTTGAACGAGGAGACCATGGTCAAGTTGAAGACTGGTACTCTTTCTAAAGAAGACCTGGTAGAAAGTATGATGGGGAGCACCCCGTTGCAGCAAATCAGCAAAGGAATCGATATTCGTTGGGAGGACCCTGTAGTGCCCCGTTACAATGGACAACGCAGTCAGCGCGTACAATGTTCGCCTGCTCCGGGCATTGAAACGGAGAAGGCACGACTGACCATTGCGGATAAGATAGAGCAGATACGCTTGCCCGACGGGTATTCATTGGTGTGGCAAGGTGAAAAGATAGCCAGCGACCAATCCATGAAGTATTTGTTCAAGAACTTCCCCTTAGCGATAATCCTGATGATCGCTATTCTGATTATGTTGTTCAAGGATTACCGTAAACCCATTATTATCTTCTGTTGCCTGCCGATGATATTCGTAGGGGTAGTGGCCGTGATGCTGCTTACCGGAAAGGTTTTCAACTTTGTAGCCATTGTGGGAACACTGGGACTGATTGGTATGTTGATTAAGAACGGCATTGTGCTGATGGATGAAATCACCTTGCAGATTAATGCCGGTATAGAACCGGTCACCGCGTTGATAGACAGTTCGCAAAGCCGTCTCCGTCCCGTAATGATGGCATCGCTCACCACTATTCTGGGGATGATTCCATTGCTGTCCGACGCTATGTTCGGTTCACTGGCAGCAGCCATTATGGGAGGGTTGCTATGCAGTACACTTATCACACTGCTTTTTATACCCATATTATATGCTTTATTCTTCAAGATAAGAAACGACTGATTAAAAAACGAGAACTGATGAAAAAGATAATTATACTTTCTCTTTGCTTTATGTTGTCGGACTTCTGTGCTCCGGCATTCGCACAGGAGACACTCAGCCTGCAAGAGTGTCGCGAAATGGCATTGAAATACAATAAGGAAATGGCGGCTTCCATTAAACAGACGGAAAGCACCCACTACACAGCCAAAAGTTACAAAGGGAACTTCTTCCCCAATTTTACAGCCAGCGGCACCGGACTTTACAGTAATGCCGACGGAAGTTACGGGATAGCCGGTGGCAATCTGCCCACTTTCCTGCCCGATGCGACCGGACAACTCATACCTAATGGCGGCTTTGCCTATTTTCCGGGTATCAACCTGGATTATAAGATAGGATGGGTCTATATGGGAGGGATACAGTTGGAACAGCCGCTTTATATGGGTGGCAAGATCACTGCTGCCTACAAGATGTCGGTACTGGGAAAACAGATGGCGCAGATGAATGAAACCCTGACTGCTACCGAAGTGATTCTGAAAACCGATCAGGCTTATGCTCTTGTCGTGAAAGCCAAAGAGATGAAGGTAGTAGCCGATGCCTATCATACGGTACTTACCGAGCTGAAGAAGAATGTAGAAAGTGCATACAAACACGGTCTGAAACCACAAAACGATGTATTGAAGGTACAGGTCAGGCTGAACGAGAGCGAGCTGGCTGTTCGTAAGGCGGAGAATGCGTTTCGGCTGGCTACCATGAACTTGTGTCATCTCATTGGAAAGCCATTGACTGCCGACATCCATGTTTCCGGTAACTTTCCGGAGATAGAGCAGGGATTGGAAATTCAGGTATTGGATATCACTGCCCGTCCTGAATATACTATTCTGGATAAACAAGTTGCCATAGCCAAACAGCAGGTGAAACTGAACCGCAGTGAATTGTTGCCCAAAATCGGTATCAAAGGTTCTTATGATTATGTACATGGTTTGGAACTGAATGACAAGAATTTCCTGGACAATGCCAGTTTTTCCGTCCTGCTCAATGTCAGCATACCGCTTTTCCATTTCGGTGAACGGAGCAACAAAGTACGTGCAGCCAAGGCCAAGCTGGAACAGACCCGCCTGCAACAGCAAAGCCTGAACGAGCAGATGTTGCTGGAACTAACCCGGGCGGCCAATAATCTTGATGAGGCGAAATTGGAAAGCGAGCTTGCCGACCGTTCTCTCCAACAGGCCGAGGAAAACAGGCGTGTCAGCAAAAGCCAATATGAAGTGGGATTGGAAACCCTTTCCGACCATCTGGAAGGACAAGCCTTATGGCAACAGGCATACGAAACGAAAGTGAATGCACATTTCCAGCTTTATCTGAATTATGTGGCTTATTTGAAAGCGGCAGGTATATTATATAATAAGATTAATTTATAAAAACTTAAACCGATGAAAAAGAATCTTTATTGGATGGCAGCAGCATTCATCACTTTAACTGCTGTAGGTTGTACAAATGCGAAGAAAGCCGATGTATCTGCGGCAGGCAGCGATACCACACAAGTGATAGATATGCATACTGCCGAAACCTCTCTCGATTACTATGGGGTTTACAAAGGTACGGTTCCGGCTGCCGATTGTCCGGGCATAGAACTGACCCTGACCCTGAAAAAGGACCGCACCTATACGTATCATTGGGCTTATATTGACCGTAAAGATGCCGATTTCGATGAAACCGGTACGTTTACGGTGAAGGATAATCTGCTTACGCTTACTGAAAAAGGAGGCGAAGTGTCTTACTTCAAAGTGCAGGAAGGCAGCCTGGTGATGCTGAACAATGAGAAACAGCCTGCTACCGGTGCTTTGGCCGATGCCTATGTATTAAAGCAGGAAGAGGTGTTCCTCGATTGATTTATTGGATCTTCGCCCGGTACGTCCGTTCCGAAAAGGTAAAATTGAAAAAGAGTGTGACTCCCCGTTCCCGTTGCATGCCGTTAGGCAGATGAAGCTGGTCGCTGTATTTCACTCCAGGGAGAGAACGTTGCCGTTGTACAGAGTGAAGTTGCTTCCTGCACTGACATAGTAGTTGGTTGCTTTCTTTCTTCTTCTGAATGACTATATAAGAGTTGCTGACGCCCGCTCCGAGTAACAGTTTCACCGGATTCCGGTAAATATTGCCTGCCGTATAGGCTGTGCCTGCCGACAATCGGTGTTGGTTCTCGAAGCGGACGTTGCTTTGTGATGACTTCATACGACTCCAATCCGTATATTTATATTCAGCTGTCAGCGTCCAGCGCGGACTGTTGTATGCAAGTCCCGCTCCCACAAACTGGGGGAGGCATTGGCGCACATGGCGTTGGCTTTCGTCAATCGATTCGTTGCCCGATGTGCTGCTTACCGACAAGGTATTGTCTTGTGCCAGGTCTTGCGAATATCCGTATACAGCTCCTGCCACGAGGTACTTCTTCCGGCTCAGTGAAAATTTGTTTTGCAAGCCGAAGTCAGCATAAAAGGCATGCTTGTATGAGCTTTCTTCCACACTGATACTTCCCTGGGTTTCTGTCTGTTTGATGGTCCCGGTTACGTAGGAAAGGTTAGCTCCGACAGAAAATCCCTTGAAAAGCCGATAGGCTGTACTGATTCCCATTTTAGACAATCCGCCTTCGCCTTCGAAGAGTGACGATACGGTGGAACTGCCGGTTCCCGTGATGTCCTGATCCAGTGTGATGGCATAGCCTACACTACTGACCGGTGCCATGAACACGGCTCCATACCAGCGTGGAGTGATGCGGCAACCGATGCTCAGGTTGTTCAGGTTACCTACCAGCGAGTGATTGCTCGTCCCGGTTTGTGTATATACCTTGTAAGCTCCCATTACTCCGGCGTCTATCAGGAAACGTTGTCCCTCGATGGCGGTAAGTGAGGCCGGATTGGCTGTATTCAGGAAGTTGTAGCTTTGCAAGGCAATTCCTGCTCCACCCAGTCCGGAGTATTGTCCGCCTTCTCCGGTGGAGAGTTCGCCCAGTCCGAACATGGAAGTCGGGGAGTTGGTGGTATTTTGACTATATATTAATAAAGTGGAGTGGCAAAGAGTAAGCAATAGAATCAGGTTTCTTTTCATGGGTTATATGTTTTATAAAGTAGGGTTAGTTTCACGGGATTGCTGTCCGGATGTCCGGTATCCCCGAATACGACTCCGTTCAGGGTAGTGAAGAATAAGTTGTCCGGGAGCATCAGTTGAAGAATCTTCCGGTTGTATCCTACCGTTCCCAGATTGCTTTGCAGGAAAGAGGTGATATCGAAAGAGTAATAGGTATCTTCTCCCATCATTTCATCTGTTACCAAGCTTCCGGTTTGTACGGAACTGCCTGAAATATCAGTCACTACATCTTCCGTCACATTATTTTCATCGGCTGTATACAGTGTCAGCGATTCGGGAAGGGGATACTGTTTGCCATAAGTTCCTTTTACCGGATATAGCCGGAGCAGGGCGCTTTCGATGGTCACCAGCCTGCCTTCGGCATGCAGGTCATTGAGAAATGGAAAATCAATATTGATATACATGCCGGTCAACCCTTGCAGATAGGACTGGTGCTCCGATTTTTCTGAAGGAAGCCCGTTGTTGAGTCCGCTTTGCAAAGAGGAGAGTGCGGTCCGGCTGCGGTCACAACTGACCTGGTTGAACCTCAGATCGCTGTTGGGTAAAAAATCGGCGGACAGTTCCGTGGCATCCGTTTCCGTCTGATGATAATAGAGAGTGATGCATAAGCTTGAGTCGTTCACCATGAAACCGTTGACACAATTTCCCCCTTCTTCGGGAATAAACGCGATACCTTTGAAATAGTCGCGGAAGTACTCTTGCGACTCCATCTCACGTGAACCGGCCTGAAAATGTTCGAACCACTCGACTCCCCATTCGTCGGGGAGGCGGATTTCATGTTCCCGGATTGTTTCGCCCGGGGTGGGGGTGAAAGTAAAGGAAGCCAGGGGAGTGGAGTGATAGGACACCTTCGAAGTAGTGTACAGATAACCTTCGTCCAATGACAGATTCTCCGATAGACTGTGCAGTGAGATACGTTGCGGACTCAGGGTATCTCCCAGATAGTTACCCGATGAATAGAACCGGATGGTAATGGAGTCGAATCTGTAGTCGGCATTTTCACTGAATGAAACTGTCGGTACGTCATATTCGGCATAGAAAGCAGCCTTTATCTTTCCCCAGACGGGATCGTCAATGGTTCCTATCTGGCAGACAGTGTCACCCGATGTGGCAAGAGAGTCACTCAGGATAGTGCTGAGGCGTACGGTACAGGTATCGGTTTGTATGGTTCGCAGGGAGCTTTCCACCCATTTGCCTCCCGCCGTCGACAGTTCGTCACGACAAGAGGCGAGGAGTGATATAAAAAGAGTGATAAAAAACAAGGATAAGTTTTTTCGTTTCATGAATCGGATCATTTTTGCCGCAAAAGAAGACGATTTATTTTCCCTGTAAAAAAAGGATCGACTAATCGGAACGATTTATCGACTTCATTTTCGTTGGTAGAGAGAATGTGCCTGTTAGTCGATCCTTTTTTTTGCGCTTACCGATGTCGCCTACATTTGCGGTCAGTAATTAACGATTAAAAAAACAGAATAAAAGAATGACTGGAATAGAAAAAACAGTAACGAATAGGTCGGGGGCCGGAGTTTTGGTGCTCTGTGCCATACTTTTTGGCTTGTGCGCCTGTACGGAAGATGCTTCCTATACGGCAGGAGTCTGGTATCGCCGTTCGGACTTCGACGGGGTGGCACGTACCGATGCTGCCGGTTTCACGATTGGCAACAAAGGATATATCTGTGGAGGTTACAACGGGAAAACAACCCGTCTGGCCGATACCTGGGAGTATGACATCGACAATGACTGGTGGACGCAACGTGCCGATATGCCCGGTACGGTTCGGAATGCCGCTACAGGTTTCCCGGTGGGGAATAAAGGGTACATCACTACCGGTTACAATCCCGATCAGAAGTATCTGGCCGATACGTGGGAGTACGATCCGGAGACAAATACCTGGCGGCAAATGGATGACTTCAAAGGGGGAGCCCGTTATTATGCCCTTGGGTTTGGCATTGATAATTATGGCTATGTAGGTACCGGTTACAATGATAACTATTTGAAGGACTTTTATCGATTCGATCCTACTGCGGCAGCCGGTTCGCAATGGACTATCGTGAATGGTTTCGGTGGACAAAAGCGTCAGGGAGCCACAGCCTTTGTGATCAATGGAAAAGCCTATGTCTGTGGAGGACAGAACAACAATTCCGATGTGTCGGACTTTTGGCGTTTCGATCCTTCTGCCGCCACGCCGTGGACACAATTGAGAGATATTGCCAATACCAGCGATGATGATTATGATGACGATTATACTTCTATTGTCCGTTCTTACGGAGTCAGTTTTGTGATCGATGGAAAAGCGTATCTGACTTTGGGCTCTACTGCCGGAGGAAGTTATTATTCGAACTATTGGATCTATGATCCTGAAACCGATCTTTGGGAAGGAGACGACCTGACAGCGTTTGAAGGCAGTACACGCATCCATGCTGTCTGTTTTTCTACCGGAACCCGGGGGATCATTGCGACAGGCGGCAGTGGATCGAGTTCATACTTTGATGACACTTGGGAGTTGAAGCCTTATGAATATGAAGAAGAATAAGAGCATACTTTGGCTGACTCTCGCTATCTGCATGCTGATATCCTTCTTCTTATACCATCGGCATGAGGCTTGTAGGTATAGTCTCCAAATAATTGAAACGGAGAATGAAGGCGGATATGGTTACCGGATTCTTTGTGGCGACCGGGTAGTGAT
>OHAU01003125.1_pt1 | contig 14022 bp, 9 predicted proteins | sample 1577181 | NCBI WGS metagenome assembly OHAU01 (sample SAMEA3541472, study PRJEB24748) | human gut metagenome | biome: human gut; feature: human-associated habitat; material: faeces | place: China | collected 2012
TGGAAAAGATAATATTTGCCCTTGCTGGCAACCAGATCATAGCCACAACTTTTCGCCGCCGCGATCACATCCTCCATATCTTTTGCGAGATACTTGGTCGCATCCGTATAGATCAACACCGTATCATTTCCAAGTAAAAGGAGCCGGTCAAATAAATAGGTGTAGTGTCTGGCTCCAACCGCTTCGTTCACATCCATGATATTCTCGGATGTTGCCGCATACTGCCAGCCATTGCCTCCGCTCTGTGCCACTATGCCCTGTCCGTCATCCGCTACCGTTGCCACATAGGCTGCACTTGCGCCATAAATATCACCATCCAGGAAATACATGCGCTGCTTTGTGATCTGTCGTGCCTGATCCAGCAAAGTCGTCTTTTCAAAAACATCCAACTGGTCTGTCGCATCATAGTATGCCTGCCCCTGATTTACCTTGATCGATGGATAGGCATCTATGACAAGCACCGCCACACAGGCAAGATAAAAAATCTTTTTCAAAGATTTCCAATAAACAAAACTAAGCAGGATCATACACAGGGCTATGGAGATATACTCTGTCATCCAGAAATATCGTTTGCCCGGCATATTGGATAAAACAATATAGGCACTGCTGGTCGTTCCCAGAAAGAGGATAATGCCTGCCACATAGCCAACACGTGACTTTTTGGAACCTGCAAGCACGCCAAAGACTGTCAGTAAAAAGGCAGCCAGCCCAAAATAATAATGCTGGTCATTTCCCTGCAAACGATAGACCGGATTTAAAGACTGCAAGGCGCTCTGGAAGTAATTTTTCATGACTGTGACATTGTAGGTATCCGATCCGTCCCCCTGCAAGGATGGATAAAGCCATACGCCCAGAAGCAGGATGCCAAGCACCATGGCTGCAACTGCAGGTAGGATACCCGGCTTCTTTTTATACATAAAATGTACCAAAATGCCAAACAGCAGGACCGTGATCGCCACAAAAATACTGTAGCGCACACTGCATGCCACGATCAAAAACTGGCTGACGATCATACCAGCTAAAGTTCTGCTCTTTTTGACCTCCGTAAAAAACCACTCATAGGTAAAGCCGATCAATACCGGCAAAAAGATCATGGCACATGCTTCTGCCAAATTTCCCAATAAAAAGAGGGTATGCATATTATTGGGCATAAAGAACCAAAGCGTGCCGACCAGAAATCCGGTCTTCAGGCGTCCGATCTTCTTTCCGATAAAGATCCAGCCGACCGCGCCTGCAAAATAGAGCAATCCCACAAAAAGGAGATAGCCTGTATTGGCATCGCCGCCCACAAGAGCCTGACACGCTGCTATAAGATAGATCGGCAGAGGCTCCACATAACGGAGTAACTGCTCCCCATTAAACCAATAAGGATCATAGAGAGGAAACCCGTTTCCCTCACCTATGCCTTTGAGAAGCATCTTTGCACGATAGATATATTGTAATGTATTTGTTCCTGCGGGATAGTTTCCACCGCGATAAAGCATATATACAAGACCAACTGCGATCAGAACATAAAGCACCAGCATAACAGCGATCGTGCATATCGTCTTACCTCTTTTTTTCATGGTCAGTCTTCCTTTTTCTGCGCGATCCGGTCAACGACTGCATCAATTTCCGCATCCATGCTTTCCTTGCGTCTGTTTCTGATCGTTTCCTTGAAATCCTCGTCTTCCTCGAAACTGATGATGTAACTTCTGGTCGGTGTTTCGCTGCTCTCCATCTTGATCAGTTTGGCATCGCCAGCCTCTACAATATCGCGGATATCTAAGATAAACTTTTCGGACATGTTTTCCAGGGTTGGAATCACAGTGTCAAAAGGTTCAAAATTGTTCATGATTCCGTTTTGATACTTGGCAAAATACTCGCTGATAGATTTCTCGTAAGTATTAAATTCCACGAACTCATCATTTTTGATCATGATGTCAATGGTAAATTCCCAAGTGTGGGGATGTGTCTCGCCCTCCACACCGTTGATGATGATATAATGATTCGCATTGAGATAAAATTTAAAACGATAGGTACGGTTCAACTGTAATGCCATGAATTACCACTCCTTTTCTTCCGCTTCCGCGCATGCCTCTGTAATGGTCTTTTTGCTTTCCTTAATATCTTCCATGTGGCGGATCTGATCGACCGCTCCCACATTATGGATCACGCGCCACGCCATTTCATAGGTATAGTGACACATGAGGAGAATGATCCTTGTGTCATCTTTCTTAAATCGCAGGATCTCATCATCTAATTTGGTCATAGAATCTGCCAAAAACTGTTTGGTGTCCGCCTCCGTTGCAAAACGCAGCACCGCAAGCACTGCCTGATCCACATTTTTCTCATCCAATTTGCGGGCAAATGCAGGAAGCACTGCCTCCTGATAAAGATTTAATCTCGTATCGTAGGCATCCCTCTCCTTTGCTTCGCGCTCCAAGCGCTCGATGTGCTGGTTCTGGATCTCCAGACGGCTATGCAAAAGATTGTTATCAAGTTCCCGCTTCTTTACCGTCATTTCTGCTCCCATGGCTACCAAAAGCATGAGTACCATAATGATGATGACATAAATATACATACTGATACGTGTTGACAAAAATTCGTTGTTATCTAAGATAACGGTCTCATCGGTCAAAAGACACAGGGTATATTGTGTGTCATTGTAGGAAAAGATCACACCGGATGCCACATAACGGGATCCGTCCATCTTGATCAGTTCATGGGTCACATGGTTCAAGCGCAGGGATTTTACAAATTCATCTGCCGAACTTGTGTCATAAAACTTATCCAGTGAAGTCCCCTGATATTTGTCTGTCTCTGTAACATTTTTGACAAAAAGGATATTCTCCTCTTTTGACAGGGTCCAGTAATGTGTATTTCCACTATCCAGAGTCTCTATAATATCAGAAATGATGCTTTCCTCGGTTCCATTTTCCTGTAAATTGATCTGATCCAGCACCAACTGCACATAGTTATCCTGCTGGGTCGCATAAACATTCATAATTGTAGTCGTATAGCGCTTCATCAGATAATGTCCCATCGCCGACATGGCTGCCACCACGACCAGGGTAAGGATCAGTATATTCCGGAATTTTCTTTCCAGTTTCCTGATATCTGTCTTTTTATTCTGCCATTCTGCTGTCTGTCGCAGTTCTTTCTTTTTCAAAATCCTGCCTCCGTTTATCATCATATCTTACGGTCATTCGTCTTCCATCCCCGGCACATTGACAAATGCACGGAACTTCTGGATGGCTCCCCGAATACCGGATGTATTGCCTAAAAACTCATCTTTAAATGCCTGTTTTTCTTCGGTAAAATTACGTGTTTTCCATGCACTGCTGGTATTGATACTGTTGATGATCCCTGCAAAGCGGATGAAAAATACCAAAAGGTTAAAGAATGGCAAAAGGAACACCACATACCACTGCTTCCTATAATACTTCTGCAATTCCTTAAATGGCTTTAGGAATACCACTGTCGAAAAGAAATAGAAAAATCCCACGACAAAGTAGCCCAAAAACAGGATCGCTATCGAAAACAAAACCATCTCCATGGAGTAATTCATAAACAGCAGGCAGATCAATGCCAGATACCAGATCATGCGCGGGAAAGCAAAAGTATGATCGTAGACCAGGGTGCGCACGGTCGGGTCAGAAAACATGCGGTTGACCTTCAATTTGTCCTTTAAGAACATGGAAGAAACTTCCAGACTTCCGCGCTGCCAGCGCTGTCTCTGCGTATATAACTTGTTCATATCATCGATCGGGTCAACAAAAAAGATGGCATTCTCACAGATCTGCACCTTTTCTTTTTTATTGTAGCGCATCTGGAAAGTCAGTTCCGTATCTTCACAAATGGTGTCCGTATTATACATATGCGAGTTTAACACGGCCGACTTACGAAAGGCAGAAAAAGCCCCCGATAAGGTATAGACCGAATTTGTCTCGGATGCATAGTTTCGCCCTGCCAAAAATGCCTGCGCATATTCCATGAACTCTGTCTTGCGCAATAACTTTGGAAATACCCAAGGATACTCCTCGATCAAGCGCGGCTCGATCAAAATAGCCCCGGTCATGACCTGGATCTCCGGGTCTGCCTCAAACTTGGCGATCAGATTTTTCAATGCCGACCTTTCCAAAATACCGTCACTGTCAATATTTATGATGTATTTGCCCTTGCTGTTAAAAAGCGCCATGTTCAGCGCCTTGGACTTACCTTGTTCTGCATTGAGCCACTGCATGATCAGTTCCGGATACTTGGACTGACACCGGCAAAATACCTGAAAACTGTTATCCTTGCCCTGATTATTGATCAGATAGACATTGATGCGGTCATTTGGATAATCGCTCTCATAGATCGATCGGATGCAGGCTTCCAGTGTGCCCGCAGAATTATACACAGGGATCATCAGAGTGATCTCAGGATAAAATCCCAAGTTCTGCTCCTCTGACTCCTTTGTTTTTTGTTTGATACGTTTGTGTTTGCGAAATAATATAAAGATGTTACCAATCGCCGGGACCATTTCCATGATAAATGGAATGATGATCCACGCAGCCCAGAAAAGAAAGGAATTTAACACGCTATTTATCGTGGCCATACGCAAATCCTCCCACTTTTTGCCGGATAATCTGTGCCTTGGTAAATACAAAGAAATACAATATTACAGTCAGCGCATAGAACACCAATCTGCCCACAATGGTATGTGCTATATGATAGGCACCGATACCATTGAAATAGATAATGGTACAGATGACGGCAATACGCAGTGCATTGGCAAGGATAATGTAAAAAATGCCAACTACACTTACAATGATACGTTCAAAAATGTTGTATGCCTCAAAAAAGACAAGCAATGCCAGATATGCCATGATCTCCAGAATACCGGAACATTCAAAGTCGATCTGGAGCGTGATGGCTCCGTCGGCGGCATTGACAAATAATACGCCATACTTGAAGAATGCCGTATACATACCTGTGATATCACCAAAAACACCAGCCACTGCAGCAACTACTTCTGCCAGTGGCTGGGTCATGATAGGTCTTACCCATACCATCATGATGATAAAAAGTCCGCAGGCTCCCCAGAAATACTTCCAGGCTTTGAGCTGCGCTTTATGCATCAGATAGTAAATATAAATCCAAACTCCGATTAAAACGAATCCAATGATATTTTTCATGCTAACCTTCCGGTGCGTTTTTTACGATATACCTGTGCGATCGCAACAACTGCCAGACACAGGAGAATACCTAAGATCGGTCCTGTAGATGTACCGCCACAGGATATCCACTGCGATCCGATACGAACATAGTTCACATGGAATGTCTTCATGTCGGACTGCTTGAGATTCCAGTCATAAGCACCCCATTGCTCCGGTGCCTTATTCACAACCTCTACCAAGGTTGGAATATCAATGTAGTATTCCATCTGTGCCCTGCCGGTCTTATCGACATGGATATAGGCTCTGCCATATGTATAAGTCCATGGATCATTGATGTTGCTAGCAGATCCTACATATGCTGTATCAAAAAGATAAAATTCATAATCTCCGGGTCCAAGATTGGTTGCATCCTTCCACTGCTGCACATTGCCATTGGCATCTACGCCACGCAGGGTGAAATACATGGTATTTCTGCTGTTTTGACCGTTTACACTCAAAGTAATGAAATTAAATGCATCGCGGTAGTAAGCACCATAATAATCTACATAGCCAAAGAGAATATCACCGTCCGAATACAAAGCCCCGGAAGCATCTGCCTTGGTATTGTAACCGATGGATGTCTTCTGATAGCCTTCCCAATCAGAAAAATCATAGTCATAGGAAATCTTTTTGAGCGTTCCTGTCGTCGTATCATCTGTATCAATGCCTGGTGACTGGTTGACACAGCCCTGTGCGATATAGATCGGTGTCGTATCCGTCATAATACCGAAATTGAGGGATGTGATCTTGTCATTAAAACCTTGCAGGCTGGATACCGGCACGGCAATCTCATACTCATGATTGCTATAGCGGAAGTCCAACTCACGCAACTCTTTGCCGGATCTGACATAGGCAGCTGCATTGCTGATCATGATATTGGTCTTGGTACCATCACTCAGTTCAATGCAGTAAGTACCATTATTCCATGGGCCTACCTGTGTTGCACAGCCATCCCACCAGTCCTGCTCACGCAAATAGAGGTAAACGTAATCTCCGATCCATACAGCCGCACCTTCCTTCAAGGCGCTTGCCGGGTTCTGCGTTTTTTGCACATTATTCCAATCCGAGAAATTTCCATCGATCGTAATGCCGTTTGCTGTAGTCACTGCCAGATCAGCATTTGCGTCCTCTGTAGTATCTTCTTCATTCTCATCAATGGCTTCCACGGTCTCCTCTGTGGATGCTTCGGAAGAATTACCATTGCCGTAGCCCGTCTCATCCTTCGGCTTTTCCAGTACAGACGCACCGTCGATCGTTGCAATATCACTGCCGGAAACGGAAACACCGGCATAGGTTAAAGTAAAGTCCTCAGATGGGAACCAGGATCTTGGAATAGCAACTTCAGCGAAGGCAGAATCTACATTGTAATCTGTATTGCCGCCCTCAAAGACCAACTGCGCCCCGGATATATTGTTGTTCCAGCCATCCTTGACAACATAAGATCCACTGCCGTCTGACCAGTCTTGTACAAATTGAATGGTGCTGTAATTGGCATTGTAAAGTTGACTGTCATTGTATGTAAGGCTCACCTTGGTATTGCCGATCGCCTCGCCATATGCCCCGGTCGGATTCTGCGCTGCATATAAATACAGATAACTGCCCGATACACAGGTCTTCCAATCGCTGACAGAGCCATCTGCGGAACCACGGCTGGCGATACTGCCCCAATCCGCGCTATTGCCATCGCATACGACACTGTCCGATGCCAGTACATCCCTTGCCTGATCCGGCAACAGACAGACTGCCGATGCAACAGCCATACTTCCTGCTAATAATAATGAAATTATTTTCTTGCCCTTCATGCACCTCACCCTCTTATCATAAAAAACTACATTAACATCTTTTATAGTAAAACATTATACCCACTATATGCCCATATTTCAAGAATTCTGCCCTTGAAATATATGTCAATCCTGTGCGTTTTATACTGAATTTATCGGCATTTTCCTCTCAGATTTCAACCATTATCCCAACTTCTTCCAAGTATTTTTGGAAAGCAGGATCATGATCGGGAAAATTTCCAGTCTGCCCGCCAACATATCAAAGATCAGGATGATCTTTGACAGAATGCTGAAATCATGGTAATTGCAAGTCGGTCCGACGCCATCCAAGCCCGGTCCGATATTGTTAAAGCAGGCAATGACCGATGTCATGGTTGTTGTCAAACTCTTACCATCCAGACAAATCACAAGGAAACTGACGATGGTGATCATCACATAGGCGATCAGATAAGTGTTCAGATTATCCAGCACCTTCTCGCTGACGACCTGACCATTATTTCTTACAACTAAGACCTTTTGCGGATTTAGGGTCTTTTGCAGATTGCGGTGCAGGTTCTTGAACAAAAGCAGGATACGACCGCACTTAAAACCACCGCCGGTACTGCCCGCACTCGCTCCACAGAACATGAGGATAATCAGGATCGCCTTGGAAAAGGTCGGCCAGAGGTCAAAGTCCGTGGTTGCAAAACCGGTCGTCGTGATGATGGTCGCCACCTGGAAAAATACCTGCTGAACAGTCTCTCCCAGACTGTGGAACATAGATCTGGTATTGATGGAGATCAGGACCACGCTGGCAAAAATAAGCCCAAGATACAGTTTCAGTTCTTCGTCCTTTAAGACATCCTTCACCTTGCCTAAAAGGAGCATATAGTAACAGGTAAAATTGACCCCAAAGAGGATCATAAATACCGTACAGACATTCTGGATGTAGACGCTGTAACCTGCCATACTGTCATTTTTTATACCGAATCCACCCGTGCCGGCGGTTCCGTATGCAGTACAGATCGCCTCAAAGGGTGACATACCGCCGAAAAGCAGAAACACAAAACATAAGATCGTCAAGGCCACATACAGGGTATATAAGATCGTCGCTGTCTGGCGCATACGTGGCACCAGTTTGCCGACATTTGGTCCCGGACTTTCTGCTCGAAGCAAATGCATGGTAAAGCCGTTGCCCTTGCCACTGGCAGGAATGACCGCCAGAAGAAAGACCATAACCCCCATACCGCCCAGCCAATGGGTGAAACTACGCCAGTAGAGCATGCCATAGGACATTGCCTCCACATTGGTAAGAATGGATGCTCCCGTTGTGGTAAAGCCGGAAACCGTCTCAAAATATGCATCAATAAATGCCGGGATCTCACCGGAAATAAAAAACGGCATACAGCCGACCAGACTCATGATCGCCCAGCCCAGACCCGCACTGACCAATCCTTCTCTGGCATAAAAACGCATCTCTGCCCTACGACAGAGCATAAACATAAGCAGTCCTACAAGGATCGATCCTATGATCGTTGTTGCAAATGCCGTAATGGAAGTCGCCTCGCCGTGGATCAGACTAATGATCCATGCCGGCACCATAAAGACCGCTTCCGTAATGATCACGAGGGACATGAAACGTCCCACCATCTTATAGTTCATACCAAACCTCGTTACTCTAATTTATATTATGCAAACATATCATTTAATGTGTGAAGAACCACATCGCCGTTCGTTACAACCACTAAGGTATCGCCAACGTCGAAGGTCGATTCTCCATCCGGGATGACCGGCATCTTTCCACGCGTGATACACGCGATCAGCACATTTTTGCGCAACTGCAATTCCTTTAACGGCTTGCCACAGTTTCTCGTCTTTTCATCCACGCGAAATTCCAAGGCTTCCATCTGTCCCTCTGCAAAAGAATGTACGGATAACGCCGCACCTGTGGTATTTTCCATAGCACGCACATAACGCACGATCTGGTTACAGCACAACTCCTTCGGACAGACAACGCTTCCCAGGTTCAAGATATCCTGGATCATGGAATTCTCGGTATGATCCACCTTGGTAATCACCTGTTCCACGTTACAATTTTGTGCATAAAGCGAAATGATCATGTTCATTTCATCATAACTTGTCATGGTAACCAGAGCGTCACACTGCTCTAAGCCTTCGCTCTCCAAGAATGTCTGATTGCTGGCATCGCCCCAGATCACGGATACGTCCGGCAGATATTTTGCCAGTTCCACGCAACGGTCTCTGTCCTTCTCGATCAAATGTACATCAATACCGGCGCGCGACAACATCTGTGCCAGATAAAAACTGACTTTTCCGCCGCCACACAGGATTACACGTTTTGCCTTATGGGTAATGATGCCAAGATTTTTCAAAAGGCTTGTCAGTTCCTTGGCTGCCGCCGTTACATAGATACGGTCACCCTCTTTTAAGACGAAATTACCATCCGGTGCACTGACCACGCCGTTTCTTCGCACAGCACACACCAAGACCTTACTCTTTACGATCGAGTTCAGGTCATTCAGTGCAATGTTGCAAAGTTTGGAATTTTCTTTTATCTTCAATTCTACGATCTCTGCTCTGCCACGCGCAAAGGTGTCTCTTCGCAGGAAACCCGGATAATTCAAGAGACGGTCAATCTCAAGTGCAGCCTGTCTCTCCGGATTTACCGTCATAGAAAGCGCAAAAGTATCTCTCATTTTATAGATCTGATCTCCATACTCTGGGTTACGAATACGGGCGATCGTATGAATATCAGGATTCATGCCATGTGCAGTCATGCAACATAAGAGGTTGAACTCATCCTTTCCCGCAACAGCGATCAAAAGATCCGCCTTTCGTATATTTGCCTGCTCTAAGACCTCCATAGAAGCACAGTTTCCCTGTACACTCATAACATCAAAACGGTCAGAACATACTTCCATCACCTGTTGATTATTATCAATCAGCGTGACCTCATAACCTTCTGCCAGCAGTTTTTTGGTCAGCATACAGCCAACTTTTCCGGCACCAGCAATGATAACTTTCACTTTTAACTCCTCCTAGCAAATCAAATTCGCTCATACTCCAATATAGTTGTATATCACTTGTTCCAAAAAGGCAACTGTTTTATCATGTATTCCTCTGTAAATTCTATAAAAAGTGTATCAAAATCTGTCTCCACCCTTGTTAATGCAATGTCACTGATTTTATGGATTTGTGATATCAAACTGATCTTTTTAACTGAAAAAAATTAAATACTTATATATGTAACAAAACTCCTGCTATCTCACGTAATTCAGAGACAGCAGGAGTTTTCTTATTTATAAAGTTTTTGCAGGTATTATGATAAAGCGATAACCTGACCTTCCGTAATGCCATTTTCATTGAAAGCATCCACGCGGACAAAGTAATTCTGTGTGGTAACAAGTGCCTTAATTTCTTTCTCGGTCACGCCAAATACCATATAACTATGATATAACTTGTCTGCCTTATGTCCCCAGAGGATGTTGTAACCTACGACATCATCACTAGGACTCTCGATCGTAACTTTCATGTATCTGCGGTCAGCCTCACGTTTTGCTGCAAATGTAGGAGTCTTTGGCGCCTGTCCATTCCCCTTACCAAAGACACGAAGTCCGCTGACGCATGCTTTCTGGTCGTATGGCACTTCGAGAACTGTCAATTTCAGGTAACGTATCTGTAAGCCATCCTCTCTTACCACAAGATCATGTGGCAGGTTTGTTGTAACTTCTGACTTATCCTCAATCATAAAGTAATCTTTGCCATCCACGGATCCTTCCAATGTCCAGCGTGTGATCAGATCGCGCTCCTCAATATAACGCTTTCCGGTCTGATTTCCACGAAGTTCTCCCGGTGTTGGGATTTCGATCTTGTCGTCTGCAAAGTTGACCTGGATCGCATGTACATCCATAGTCTCGCCCAGGTCTACTTGTACCCATTCACCCGGCTTTTCGCTTGCAGCACGCCACCATGTACGGACATTTTCCTCTGTAACCTTATCCGCACCTTTTCCTTCTTCTGCAGAAGATGCGGTCGCGTTCTTTCCATAACTTAAGAGCATCCACTCCGGATTCTTCCATGGGTCCTGCTTATCACCGCTGACAGCCTGTGGCCAGTCACCATATCTCTGATTACAGAATAATTCGCCGTCTGCATCAAAGCCCGCCGGCCATACACCGACACGACGTTCAAAATTATGATTGATGCTGATACGCATGGTAGAAGTATGCCAAAGGTTATCCTTCTGATCGCGCATGGTAGAACCGTGTCCGGCTCCCGGGATAAATCCGCCTGGTTTGTAAGAATACGGATTATTCTGTGCCAATTTGAAAGGTCCCAGCGGGGAATCCGATACATAAACACCATCCGCATACACATTATACTGTGCTCCCGGACAAGCATACTGGAGATAATATTTGCCATCATGCTTATCCATCCAGGCACCCTCGATGTATGGGCGACCGCTGACATAACCCTTTAACATGATAGCCATGCCCTGCATCTGCGGTGGCAGATTATCCGGATCCATTCCTTGCATCTGCATGAATCCACGATATTTTGCTTCCAAAGCATCGTCTTCCAAAGGCAGGTCGCAATGGTCTTCTCCACAGACTTCATAACCATTTTCACTCCAATTACCATGCACAAGTTCGATTCGCTCCGTCTTTGGCTGCATGGTCTCCGGATCCATTTCCACGCCCCAGATTGGCGTCATATTGGCACATCCCCAATAAAAATATACTTTTCCATCATCATCTACAAAAAGGTTTGGATCCCAGAAATCAAAACTTCCCTTGATCTCCTCATAAGGTCCTTCCTCAATATTCTTGGTACGATAAAAATTACAAGGCTCTCCTCTTTTGGAAGCAGAGAAATAAACATAGTCACCTAAGACGCGTACATCCGGTGCATAGTCATAAAATGGCAGATTGTCCGGCAGACGCTTTGCTTCCCAATTTGCCATATCTTCAGATACCCAGACACCCAGTGTCATAGATGCAAAGATATAATACTTTCCTTTAAAATAAATCATAGATGGATCTGCCGCTTCACGCGATACTTCGATCGCACCCTCACCCAATCCCGGCATAACCTGCTGGTTGAACTGGTAACGGTAATCCACATTTAACGGATTACAAAAATACTTCATATTCCTTTTCCTCCTTCTTATATGCACATTCCAGCGCGAAATTATCTATTCTTATTTTGTATCATAAGGCAGCCTTTCTTTTTTCGATATCAAAATTTTGCTTTTTTTACAAATTTTTATATATCTTTTTGCATCTGATCTTTCTTGGCAAAAAACTGATACAAAAAAATCAACTACTTTACATGGTAATGCAGGTATCTTTTGCTATAATAAATCTAACTTGGCAGAATATTGCCAAAAACCGATTTGACAGGAGGTATTTACTTTGGAAAAACATGTATGGGGACAGACACCCGATGGAGAAGATGTTGTAGTTTACGAACTGACCGGAACCAATGGCATGCGGGCAAGCGTGATGAATTACGGTGCCAATCTTTTGACACTCTTTGTTCCTGATAAAAATAGGGATTGCAAGGACATTGTACTTGGCTATGAACATTTAGAAGACTATTTTACCAACGATGCTTTCTTTGGATGCAGCGTCGTTCCATGCGGCAACCGCATCGGTGATGCCAAATTTACCTTGAATGGCAAGACCTACGAACTGGATAAAAATGACGGTGTCAACAATTTACATAGCGGCTTCCATCCTCTTTGTCGCCGTATCTGGGATGTCGATGCCGTATCCGAAAACAGCATCACTTTTTCTTATAAGAAGAAGGATATGGATATGGGATTTCCGGGAAACGCAACCTATACCGTGACTTATACACTGACAGAAGATAGGGAACTGCGTCTGGACTACACCGGACTTTCTGATGCAGACACAATCTTCAATCCTACCAACCACTCTTACTTTAACCTTGCCGGACACGATGCCGGACTTTCCGCTATGGAGCAGAAGATCTGGATCAACGCCAGCCGTTTTACCCAGACAGACGACGCTTCTATCCCAGACGGCGTACTTCTCGATGTTGCAGGCACACCAATGGACTTTACAACACCTAAGCCTATGGCACCAGAGATGGATGATGCTTACGAGCAGCTTGCATGGGCAGGCGGATACGATCACAACTTCGTACTCGACAAACCATTGGGTCAAATGGGAATTGCTGCTTCCTTCTATGATCCGGCATCCGGTCGCAAGATGGAAGTCTACACAGATCTGCCGGGCATGCAGTTATACGGCGGCAATTATATCAATGAGGGACTAGTCGGCAAGGGCGGCTGTACTTATGGCAAACGCTATGGCGTAGCCTTTGAGACACAGTATTTCCCAAATGCCATCAACATCCCATCTTTCCCGCAGCCGCTAGAAAAGGCAGGAGAGACGGTCAAGACTTCTACCGTTTACAAATTTACGACAGTATAATTATCTAAAAATCCCCGGGACGACTCGATAATCAGACTTCTGACTATCATGCATCCCGGGGATTTTTCTTTTTACACGATTAATTTTTCAGATATTTTCGCATGGCTGCCCCCTGCGCATACTTAGAAAGCGGTGCACGATAGACCAGTTTTGCGATCAGATATTCCAGTCCCACACCAACCAGCGCACTTGCATAGGCAAAGAGGATGACTAGCCCGGGAGATGCCGGAACAAAAGACAAGACAAAACTGCTCTCCCCTACAGATTGATAGCCCATAACATAGGATATCGGACAGATGATCGCGAATAACAATATGATCGATAAAGCATAATACTTATACACCAAAGCCGTGTAGAGATGCAATATAATCATGATCAGACATAAGATGACAAAAGCACTTAAGACAACTCTTGCATGGTCCGGATATACCTTTACCTCCACAATCTTCAAGACAACCAGAATACTCATGGATACCAGAGTGGTCACAAGGTCGCCGAGACACGCCAGTGAAGTCTGAATCTGCTTTCCACGTGGGCTTGCCGCAACCAGCCCCGACATACAGATGCTATAGAGGGTCTGCGTCACAAAAAGCGGTG
>OHAU01003135.1_pt1 | contig 13969 bp, 12 predicted proteins | sample 1577181 | NCBI WGS metagenome assembly OHAU01 (sample SAMEA3541472, study PRJEB24748) | human gut metagenome | biome: human gut; feature: human-associated habitat; material: faeces | place: China | collected 2012
CTTATTTTCAACTTTTTTCAGCGCTTTGTAATCCCTGTCAAAATCCGGGCTTATATCTCCCCTGCCATCGTACACTTTTCCTTCCCTTGACATTTATGATACACTATTCCTATATTGGACGAATGTTGGACAGGGTTCGGCATGGGGTGGACAGTCCAAAAGCGTTCTGTTTCTGTCCGATCCCTTCCACTCCGTCAGCGTTTCATTCACCAGCGGTTTTAGGTGAAGCGTGCATCAGGCGTGGACATGATATCCATTTCGCTTTCAGCCTATCCTCCCTTCCGGCGGATCTATGATATCCCTATCTTGATATCTATATGATATCCTCATTCCATGTATCTTGCCCGGCGCTTTGTTCGCATCCCTTTTTTGTTCTCCATTCATCCTGACACCTATTTCCCATCCCCCATTATAATAATGTGAGGTATCCTATGAACGATTCTTTTGCCGGCGTGCTGCCATGGCTCCTCTGGGTCGGGCGCATCGCTCTGTCCGCCGTGGCGGTTCTGCTTTTGATCCGCTGCGGGCGCACCTTACTCTCCGGAAGGAAACAGGAGAGCTGGGGCTTTCTCAGTCTCTCCAACGGCGCACGCTATCCGCTGTACCACTGGGAGAACATGATCGGCCGGGCCAGGCAGGCGGATATTCGCATCAATTTCCCATCCGTCTCCCGCAGCCACGCCGCCCTGTGCCGGGACAGCGAGGGCATCTGGCGCATCTACCCCATCCGCACCGGCGGCACGCTGCTCAACGGCACGGTGGTGGAGCGCCCCACCGCCCTGAATCCCGGCGACGCCCTCTCCATGGGCGGGGTGGATATCTACTTCTTCCCCGACCAGAAGCAGGCCCGTCGGCCGGTCCGCACCGCCGCCTCCCCCGGGACGCTGTGGCTGCTGACCCTGTTTCAGGTGCTGATGTTCCTGCAATTCCTCCCCGGTCTGACGGCCGGAGCCTCGCTGCCGGTGTGCATTGGCTTCGGCGGACTGATACTGCTGTCGTGGGTCTTTTGCTCCCTGCGCCGCACCGGCTCCCGTGGGCTGGAGGTTCTGGCGCTGCTGCTGACCACCGTGGGCTTCGCCGTCACCGCCGCTTATGACTCCCACTCCTTATATAAACAGCTGGCCGCCGTGGTGCTGGGTATGGGGATATATCTGCTGATGGATCGGGTCTTGCAGAGTCTGCCGCTGGCGTTGAAGCTCCGGTGGCCGCTGGTAGCCGCCGCATCAGCGCTGTTGGCCTTCAACGTACTGTTTGGGCAGCGCATCTTCGGCGCCAAGAACTGGATCGCCATAGGCCCCATTACCTTCCAGCCCTCGGAGCTGGTAAAGATCGTATTCATTCTGGCAGGGGCCGCCACGTTAGACCGCCTGTTTGCCAAGCGGAACCTCATTTTCACCATTCTCTTCTCCGCCTACTGCGTGGGGTGTCTGGCCCTGATGAGCGACTTCGGCACGGCGCTGATCTTCTTCGTGGCATTTCTGTGCATTGCCTTTCTCCGCACCGGCGACCTGCCCTCCATCGTGATGATCACCGCCGCCGCAGGCTTTGCCGGAGGCATCGTCCTGCGCTTCAAGCCCTATGTGCTGGCCCGGTTTGCCGTCTGGCGGCACGCCTGGGAGTACGCTCAAAAGGGGGGCTATCAGCAGACCCGCACCATGTCCGCCGTGGCCTCCGGCGGTCTCTTCGGCGCAGGGCCGGAGGAGGCGTGGCTGAAATATGTGGGCGCCGCCAACACGGATCTGGTGTTCGGCGTGGTGTCTGAGGAGTTCGGCCTGCTGCTGGCCCTGTGCGCTGCAGCCGCCGTGATCCTGCTGGGCATTTATGCCCTGCGGGCCGCCGGACGCTCCCGCTCCAGCTTTTACGCCATCGCCGCCTGCGCCACCGCCGCCATGCTGGTGTTCCAGACCACCCTCAACGTGCTGGGCTCCGTGGACCTGCTGCCCCTGACCGGCGTCACCTTCCCCTTCGTCTCCATGGGCGGCTCCAGTATGCTGTCCTGCTGGGGGCTGCTGGCCTATTTGCAGGCGGCAGCGCCGCCGCCCGTATCCGTCAAGGCGGCCCCCAAGGCTCCGGCCCCCGCCGTCAAGCCGCCGCAGGCCACCGGTTTTCTGGATGAACTGGGAGTCGCCACGGACGACATCTTCGGAAAGGAGGATGCCCGATGAAGCAAGTGAAATTCCGCTCCGTCCTGCTCCTGCTGCTGATCGTACTGCTGGGGCTGGGGCTGGCGCTGTTCTGCCTGCGCTACACCTTCCGGGGGGAGGCGTGGGCCTCTTTCTCCGCCAACGGTCACGCCTACACCGACGGCGTGGTCCGCACCGGTCAGGTGCTGGACCGCAACGGCACCGTCCTCTATGACGGCCCCTCCGGCGTCTATCACGAGGACAGCACCCTGCGGCAGGCCACCCTCCACGCCGTGGGGGATCAGCTGGGGAACATCTCCACCTCGGCACTGGAGGCGTTCCAGTCCCGGCTCATCGGCTTTGACCCCCTTACCGGCACCCTCTCCGGCGGTCACAAGGTGTATCTCACCATAGATGCCGACCTCAGCCGAACGGCTTGGGAGGCACTGGACGGCCGCAAGGGCGTGGCCGCCGTGTACAACTATGAAACCGGCGATATCCTCTGCATGGTCTCCAACCCCTCCTTCGACCCCGCCGACCCGCCGGAGATCAGCGACGACGACAGCGACTATGAGGGTGTGTATCTGAACCGGCTTCTGTCCGGTTTGTACACCCCCGGCTCCGTGTTCAAGGTGGTCACCACCGCTGCGGCGCTGGAGCAGCTGCCCGGTGTGGAGGAGCGCACCTTCACCTGCGACGGCAGCGTTACCATCGGGGATCAGGTCATCACCTGCCCCTACGCCCACGGAGAGATGGATCTCTCCGACGCCTTCGCCCGCTCCTGCAACGGGGTGTATGCCCAGCTGGCGGTGGAGCTGGGGGCCGACGTTTTGCAGGACTACGCCCGGCAGGCGGGGCTGCTGGAGGGCTTCTCCGTCAGCGGCATCCCCACGGTCTCCGGGCTGTTCACCGCCGGGAGCGGCGGCGATCTGGGCTGGTCCGGCGTGGGACAGTATGAGGACATGGTGAACCCCTGCGCCATGCTGGCGCTGATGGGCTCCATTGCCTCTGACGACAGGGCCGCCACGCCCCGGCTCCTGTACCGGGAGACCGGCGTACTGGGGCTGCCCGCCGCCATTCCCGCCAAGGAAAAGCGGGCCGCCGTTTTCACCGCCGAGACCCGCCAGACCCTGCGGGACATGATGGCCCACAACGTACAGGAGACCTACGGGCAGTCCCGGTTCGGAGATCTGGCGGTCTGCGCCAAGTCCGGCACGGCGGAGGTCAGCGACGGTGCTCCTCATGCGTGGTTCGTGGGCTTCGTGGACGATAGCGCCCTGCCGCTGGCTTTCGTGGTGGTGGTGGAGCACGGCGGCAGCGGCTCCGACGTGGCCGGCTCCGTCGCCGCTCAGCTGCTGGAGCAGGCACAGAGTTAAAAAATATCCGCTTCCGGTGTAGTGGAAGCGGATATTTTTTACAGGTATTTCACCAGCTGCTCCATGGGCTTGCGGTCCGTGTGCAGTCGGGCGGGATGGGCTCCCTCGGCGGGATAGCCCAGCGGCAGCATGGCGATGGGGACAAGGCCCGCCATCTCCGGGAAGGCCGCCGTCAGCTTCTCCGGGTCGAACATCCCCACGTAGGTGGTGCCAAGGCCCAGATCCGCCGCCTGCAGCATCATCTGGGTCACGGCGATGGTGGCGTCGATCTCGCCGTGGTTTTTCCCGTCGCACTCCCGGTCCCAAGCCGCCGCCGGGTCATAGGCCACCGCCAGCAGCACCGCGGATGGAAGTGGCAGCCCATGCAGGCGTCCGCCTTCTCCATGGCCTCCGGGCTTTGCAGCACGAAGATGCGCTGGGGCTGGTTGTTATGGGCGGTGGGGGCGTTGCGTCCCGCCTCCAGCACCTGCTGCAGCAGGGCATCCTCCACCGGCCGGTCACTGAACTTACGCAGGGAGTACCGCTGCGCCGACAGCTCCGCAAAATTCATATCCATTCCTGCCTTTCTTCAGATAGTGTCCCCATTATACCATGCCCCGTCGGCGGTTGCCAGAAAAATTTTCTGCCGGGGCTTGACAAGTGTGTGCCGGGCGCATATAATACTCCACAACAAGAACACAGCGCAAACCTATGAGAAAGAGAAGTAGTCGGTGCGGCAATTCCTTCAGAGAGCTCCGGATGGTGGGATCGGGGCGGTGAGCGGCCGGTGAATGGACTTTTGAGGGCGGACCGAACGGCGCAGGCCAAGTAGGGACCGACGGGAGCCCCACCCGTTACCCACCGGGGTGCGTATGATGGTACGCAGAAGCGAGCGGACGCCGCTGGGCGTCAATTTGGGTGGTATCGCAGAAGCAATGGCTTTTGTCCCATGTGGGACGAAGGCCGTTTTTTTATTTTCCGCAGGCCCCGGCACGGCCACGGGATCATCTGCCGCCTGAGATCATTTTTAGGAGGATACCCGTATGAAAAAGAAGAATCTGATGAAGTCCCTGACGGCGCTGGTGCTGTCCGTGCTGATGGTGCTGAGTCTGGCCGCCTGCGGCGCCAAGCCCTCCGATGGCGGTAAGGATGAGGATAAGGACGGCTATACCGTGGCCATCATCAAGCAGATGGATCATGCCTCGCTGGATGAGATCGCCGATGCCATTGCCGCCCGGCTGGACGCCATCGCTCAGGAGCAGAACGTCTCCATCCGCTATACCATCACCTCCGGGCAGGGGGACCAGTCGGTGCTGAAGCAGCTGGCGGATCAGGCCGTGGCCGATCAGGTGGATGCCATCATTCCCATCGCCACCACCGCCGCTCAGGTGTCCGCCGTGGCGGCTGAGGACAGCCGGACGCCGGTGGTGTATGCCGCCATCTCCGATCCCGATACCGCCAAGCTCACCGGCATCGACTATGTTACCGGCACCAGCGATGCGCTGAATACCGAGTACATTCTGGACATGATGCTGGCGCAGGATCCCGGTGTCTCCAAGGTGGGGCTGCTGTACTCCCTGTCCGAGCCAAACTCCACCAAGCCCATTGCCGAGGCCAAGGCGTATCTGGAGCAGCACGGCATTACCTGTGTGGAGCAGACTGCCAACACCAACGACGAGGTGGTGGCCGCTGCCGCCGCCCTGATCTCCGCCAAGGTGGACGCCGTGTTCACCCCCACCGACAATGTTATCATGGCCGCCGAGCTGGCCATTGCCGACGATCTGGCCAAGGCCGGCATCCCCCACTATACCGGGGCTGACTCCTTTGTCCGCAACGGTGCCTTCGCCACCTGCGGCGTCAACTACACCGAGCTGGGCGCACGCACTGCCACGCTGGCCTATCAAGCCATGACGCAGGGCATGGACGGGATGGAGGACTACTACCGGATGGACGGCGGCATCATCACCGTCAACACCGACACCGCCGCCGTGCTGAAGGCCGACTACTCCGTGTTTACCCAGATGGCCCAGCTGGTGGAGGTCACCACCACCAAGGACTAATGCTTTCCGACTGACCTTCCGAAAGGAGCCGAATCATGCTGCTTGTCGTACAAACCGCACTGGAGCTGGGCTTTCTCTATGCGCCGGTGGCGCTGGCGCTGTTCCTCAGCTTCCGGGTGCTGGACATTGCCGATCTCACCACCGACGGCTGCTTCGTGCTGGGGGCCGCCGTGTCCGTGACCCTTACTGCCGCCGGGCATCCCCTGCTGGCCGTTCCGGCGGCCATGCTGGCGGGGGCGTGCGCCGGGTTCATCACCGCCTTCCTCCAGACCCGGCTGTCGGTGCCTTCCATTCTGGCGGGCATCGTCACCAATACGGGGCTTTACACCATCAACCTCATGGCCATGGGCTGGCGCTCCAACGAGAGCCTGTTGGGCAGCGACACCGTTTTTACCCTGCTGCGCTCCACCGGGTTGGGAGGCAACTGGTATGAGCTGGTGCTGGCCGCAGCAGTGGCGCTCCTGTGCGCCGGTCTGCTGGCGCTGTTTCTGGGGACCCGGCTGGGACTTTCCATCCGAGCCACCGGCGACAATCCCGATATGGTCCGGGCCTCGTCGCTGGACCCCACCTTTACCGTCACCGTGGGGCTGTGCCTGTCCAATGCGCTGACGGCTCTGTCCGGCGCCATGGTGGGACAGTATCAGAAAACCGTGGACATCAACTCCGGCACCGGCATCGTGGTCATCGGGCTTGCGTGTCTCATCATCGGCGAGACCGTCTTGGGCCGCCGCACGGTGTATAAGGGTATTCTGGCGGCGCTGGTGGGCTCCGTGGTCTACCGCTTTATCTACGCCGTGGTGTTCTACACCAAGGTGGTGCCGGTGGAGTGCCTGAAGCTGCTCACCGCCGTCATTGTGGCGCTGGCCATTGCCGCCCCCGGTCTGCGGCGCTGGGCCGCTTTTCAGAAGCAGAAGCACAGCCGAAAGGAGGCCGCCTGATATGCTGGACATCACTGCCATTTCCAAGACCTTCCACCCCGGCACACCCAATGCCCGGCAGGCTCTGCGGCAGCTCTCCCTGCATCTGGAGGATGGGGAGTTCGCCACCATCGTAGGCTCCAACGGCGCCGGAAAGTCCACCCTGTTTGGAGCCATCGCCGGAAGCTTTTACACCGACGAAGGACGCATCCTGCTGGACGGTACGGATCTGACCTTCCAGCCGGAGCACCGGCGCAGCCGGGTCATTGGGCGGCTGTTTCAGGACCCCATGCGGGGGACCGCCCCTCACATGACCATCGAGGAGAATCTGGCGCTGGCCTATCTGCGGGCCTCTCACGGAAGTCCCTTCCGCCGCATCACGCCCAGGGACCGGGAGCGGTTCCGCAGCCAGCTGGCCCAGCTGGACATGGGGCTGGAGGAGCGGATGCGCCAGCCGGTGGGGCTGCTGTCCGGCGGTCAGCGGCAGGCGCTGACGCTGCTGATGGCCACCATGGTGCCGCCGAAGCTGCTGCTGCTGGACGAGCACACGGCGGCACTGGACCCCGCCACGGCGGACAAGGTGCTGGAGCTGACCCGGCGCATCGTGGCGGAGCACCGCATCACCTGTCTGATGGTGACCCACAACATGGCGCAGGCCCTGTCTCTGGGCAGCCGCACCCTGATGATGGCGGAGGGCTCCATTGTACTGGATGTCTCCGGAGCAGAGCGGGAGGGGCTCACGGTCAGCGACCTGCTGGAGCGCTTCCGCAGCGGCGCAGGCCATGCGCTGGATAATGACCGGATCCTGCTTGCGTGAGGGGATGTTTTGATTTGTCTGCGGGGGTGCTTTCGATGGAATGTGCCTCCGGCGGCCCACTTTTCCCACCAGCTGGAAAAGTGGGCAAAAGAGCCGTTTGAAACCGATGGTTTCAAAACTTCCTTTGCTCTCAAGAGTTGCGTTCGCTATGGGCTGTAAAGGGAATTGACTCTGCAACAGACCCGCTGCCGCTCCCACTCAGGTGAAGGGGCGTGTGGGTCTATCGCTGGGAAATGACAGGCTATATCTATGGTGATAGCCTTCAGCTGTCATGATCCGTCTCGTTTTTGTTGTCTCCGACGGGTAACTTTCTGCCAATAGCGGCAGAAAGTTACCCGTCGGAGACACGTTCCTTATACAAAAAAGCTACGGAAAGAAAGTCACCCGCCGGAGACAAAACAATGCACATAAAATATTGAAAGTCAGCACAAGGCCCCCGGACGGGAGGAATCTCCTCCTGTCCGGGGGTCTTGTAATAGATCATCCAAATAAACAGCAGCCCCATCCCACGGGTCATTCTTCCTGACTATATCTCGACATATATAATTAAGTGTACCATCGATGGCCAAGAAGCTTGCAGGATGGGCGGATTTTGCCTGACAAAGCCTTGTTTGCTCCCGCTCATCGATGGTGGCCTTACTGCTCCAGACGGTGCATGGCCCCGGCAGTCAGCAGCGCTGCGCCCAGGGGCAGGACGTCCTCGTTGAACACCACCTTCGGATTGTGCATGGGCTGACCGTAGCGGGGGTCCTCCTGAGGTACCCCCGCCCCCAGCAGCAGGTAGGCGCAGGGCAATTCATAGGTGTAGGAGGCGAAGTCCTCGGAACCCATACCACCCTCCTTCAGCCGGTAGACCTTCTCCCGGCCCAGCAGTGTTTCCGCCAGCGCCGCCATATCCTCCACCAGAGCCGGATCGTTTTGCAGCGGCGGGGCCGAGGCCAGCTCCTCCATCTGTGCGCTGCCCCGGAAGGCCGAGGCAATGCCCTCCGACAGTTGGCGGATGCGCTCCATGATCCGGGCCGTCACCGCCCGGTCAAAGGTACGGACCGTCCCCTCCAGCACCGCCTCATCGGGGATGATGTTGGGAGCCTGTCCCGCCTGAAACCGACCCACCGTCACCACCGCCGGGGTTTTGGCAGGAAGCTCCCGGCCGGTGATCTCCTGCAAGGCCAGCCAGATCTGGGCGGCGATGCCGATGGGGTCCACGCCCGTCTCCGGCATGGCCCCGTGGCAACCCTTTCCCCGCACCGTGATGCGGAACAGGGTACAGCCCGCCATGAAGGTCCCGCTGCCGCACAGCACCGTTCCGGAGGGGGTGCCGGAGTGGACGTGGAGGGCCAGCGCCTCGCTGGGGGCCGGAGCTTGCAGGACTCCTGCCGCCAGCATGGACTTGGCGCCGGTGAAGCCCTCCTCGTCCGGCTGGAACACCAGCTTCACCGTGCCGGAGAGCTCCTGCCGGCGCTGCATCAGCAGCTGGGCCGCACCCAGCAGCATGGCAGTGTGCATATCGTGGCCGCAGGCGTGCATACAGCCGTTTTCCGACCGGAAGGACAGGCCCGACTGCTCCTGTCCCCGGAGGGCGTCCATATCCGCCCGCAGCAGGATGCAGCGTCCGGTGTCAGTTCCGGTGACGGTGGCGGTCAGGCCGCCGCCCAGCTCCTGCGGATGGTATCCCATCTCCGTCAGCCGCCCCTTGACATAGGCCACCGTCTCCGGCAGAACCGCCCCGGCCTCCGGGTTCCGGTGCAGGCGGCGACGATCCGCCGTCAGCTGAGGCTGCATGGTCTGCGCCTCCCGGCGTAATTCCTGAATATCCATGGTATTCGCTCCTTTTGCTGTTGGTTTTTCTATGATTATACACGCTGCGGTGGGAGAAATCTTGCATATTTTGGAAACAACAGCGCCGGAAGCAAATATTTTTTCCGGAGTCCCTTGACATCTTCTTCCGCCGGTGGTATAGTACTACCAACCTACCGAATTAGTAGTATTATCAAAAACGATCATCGGCCCTTGCCGCATGGAAAGGAAGCGCTGTTATGTCCCGCATTTATCCCTCTGTCGATCAGCTCATCGGCCACACTCCCCTGCTGGAGCTGACCCATCTGGAGAAGAAGTACGGTCTGAAGGCCCGGCTGCTGGGCAAGCTGGAGTATCTCAACCCCGCCGGCTCCGTGAAGGATCGTATCGCCCGTGCCATGATCGATGACGCAGAGGCGAAGGGCCTGCTGAAGCCCGGCAGCGTTATCATCGAGCCTACTTCCGGTAATACCGGCATCGGTCTGGCCTCCGTGGCCGCCGCCCGTGGCTATCGGGTCATCATCGTCATGCCGGAGACCATGAGCGTGGAGCGCCGCCAACTGATGAAGGCCTACGGCGCCGAGCTGGTGCTGACGGAGGGCTCCAAGGGCATGAGCGGCGCCATTGCCAAGGCGGAGGAGCTGGCTCGTGAGATCCCCGGCGGCTTTGTCCCCGGTCAGTTTGTCAATGCCGCCAATCCCAAGGCGCACTTCGAGACCACCGGCCCGGAGATCTATGAGGATACCGACGGCAAGGTGGACTACTTCGTGGCCGGTGTCGGCACCGGCGGCACCATCACCGGTGTGGGGCAGTATCTGAAGTCCCGGAATCCGGAGGTGAAGGTGGTGGCCGTGGAGCCCAAGAGCTCCGCCGTTCTCTCCACCGGCGTGGCCGGCGCCCACAAGATCCAGGGCATCGGCGCAGGCTTCGTGCCGCAGGTGCTGGATACCAGGGTCTATGACGAGATCATCCCTGTGGAGAACGATGACGCCTTTGCGCTGGGTAAGGAAATGGGCCGCAGCGAAGGCGTGCTGGTGGGCATCTCCTCCGGCGCTGCGCTGTGGGCCGCCATTGAGATCGCCAAGCGGCCCGGCAGCGAGGGCAAGACCATCGTGGTGCTGCTGCCGGATACCGGCGACCGTTATCTCTCCACACCGCTGTTTGCCGACTGAGGCTCTTCCTTTGCTATCTTCTTTTTCCTTCCTTTTACTCTTTTTTACCCCTCTCTCTGCCCGAAAGGGCAAGGGGCAAAGACCCGGTATCCTGTCGATACCGGGTCTTTGCTCTGTTCTTTTCCGGTGGTGCTTACAGTCCCAGCAGCTTCGCCTTCAGCACGGCGGCCACGGTCTTGCCGTCCTCGATCTCGCCGGAGAGGCACCGTGCCAGCAGCGTATCGAAGGGGAGGCGCCGCACCTGCAAAAATTCGTCGGCATCGGGGTGCGTTGCCCCAAAGGTCAGGTCACGGGCCAGATACAGGTGCAGCACCTCGCCGTAGCAGCCGGGAGAAGGCAGAACGGCCCCCAGCGGCTGCCAGTGAGTGGCCTCGGCGCCGGTCTCCTCCCTCAGTTCCCGCCGGGCCGTAGTCAGCGGGTCCTCGCCGGGCTCCCGCTTTCCGGCGGGGATCTCCAGCAGCGTCCGGCCAAACACATAGCGGTACTGCTCCACCAGCACGGCGCAGTCCTCGTCATCCAGCGCCAGGATCCCCACGCCGCCGGGGTGGCGTACCACCTCCCGTGTGGAGGTATTGCCATTGGGCAGGGACACGGTATCCACCTGCACGTCGATGATGCGGCCGTGATAGATCTCCCGGCGGGAGAGCAGCTGTTCGGTCAGGTTCATAGTGATATCCTCCTTGCGTTCTTTCTGCAGTATACCACGACAGAGGCTGTGTGCCAAGAGGGCTTCTCTATCAGCAGTGTGGCGCATATTTCGGGCTTGTAATCAGCGGCGGAACGTGGTATACTATATGCCACACTTCAGGAAAGGAGCGTTTCCCATGGAAAAGCGTGGCATTAAGATCGCCGCACAGAACCGCAAGGCGTACCACGACTACTTCGTGGAGGAGCGCTATGAGGCGGGCATCGAGCTGGCCGGGACGGAGGTCAAGTCCATCCGGGGCGGGCGGGTGAATCTGAAGGATTCCTACTGCGTGGCCAAGGACGGTGAGCTGTTCGCCCTGAGTATGCACATCTCCCCCTATGAGCAGGGCAACATCTTCAACAAGGATCCGGATCGGCCCAAGCGGCTGCTGATGCACAAGCGGGAGATCCGCAAGCTCCACGATCTGCAAAAGCAGGACGGGTATGCCCTGATCCCTCTGAGCCTGTATTTCAAGGACAGTCGGGTAAAGGTGGAGCTGGGGCTGTGCAAGGGTAAGAAAAACTACGATAAGCGGGACGCCATCGCCAAGCGGGATGCAAAGCGGGAGATGGACCGTGCCATGCGGGAAAAGAACCGCTGACGCCTGATAAGAGAAGGAGAACGGATATGAGCAATCCTATTGTGACCATCGAAATGGAAAACGGCAAGAAGATCGTGGCGGAGCTGTACCCCGACATCGCTCCTCAGAGCGTGCGGAATTTCATCTCCCTCGCCAACGCCGGTTTTTATAACGGCCTGATCTTCCACCGCTGCATCTATGGCTTCATGATCCAGGGCGGCTGCCCCGACGGCACCGGCATGGGCGGCCCCGGCTACTGCATCAAGGGCGAGTTCGAGGCCAACGGCATCCGCAACGACCTGCGTCACACCCGTGGTGTGCTGAGCATGGCCCGTGCGCAGGATATGGACTCCGCCGGCAGCCAGTTCTTCATCATGCACAAGGACTCCCCCCATCTGGATGGACAGTACGCCGCCTTCGGCATGGTCATCGACGGTATGGACGTGGTGGATGAGATCGCCTCCCAGCCCCGGAATATGCTGACCAACAAGCCCAAGAAGCCGCAGGTGATGAAGTCCGTCACCGTAGATACCCAAGGTGTGGAGTACCCGGAGCCGGAGAAGCTGCCGGACCCCTTCCACAGCTAAGGAAATAACCGTCCGGGTGGGGGCGACCTCACCCGGAACGGTAGAAATATACAGTCTTTTCCCATACTTCGATACGGGGCTGCACCGGTTTCGACGGGGGTGTGGAGGCTGGATAAGCGGGCGGCGGCGCCTGACCGCCATAAAACGGGCAACTTAAAAATTAACTGACAACAATCGTATTGCTGTCGCTGCCTAACTAAAGGCAGCCGTCTGAACCGGAGAGGCCACAGGCCGGGGAAGGCGTCGTTGATGTGGCGGACGTGCGGCGGGTAAGAGTTGCCCCGCCCATGCATCATGACTCTACCAAGCCGTGCAGTCTGGGCAGTGCCTGCACGGGGCGGGAATCCTGAATCTGTCCTGCGCCCGGAGAAGGTCTTGTTAAAGCGCTTTCGGACAGGGGTTCGACTCCCCTCAGCTCCACCATAAGTCCACCGTAATTTTGATAGAATTACGGTGGACTTTTTCTATGCCCGAAAACCACTTGAAATCAAGACTTTTGCCGTTTTTGAGCATAAACGAACCCCGTCACAGAGCGTTTCTGCGGCGGGGTTTTGTGCTTTACATGGGTTTTGTGGCTTTTTTGTCGTTGTAATCGTTAAACAGCTGGGGTAATCGTTGAACTGCTGGAGTATTCGTTAAACTACCGAGGTATTCGTTAAACTACCGAGGTACTCGTTAAACAGCCGAGTTCTGATAATACTCCTTATGAGAAAATCGGCGATGAAGTGCGGTCGCTGGCGGATTTAGCGCCTTTTGAGATACCTTCGTCATGGGAGTGGTGCCGGGTAGGCGACCTTTTCTCAAATATGTCTGGGCTTGCGTACAAAAAGGATAGCCTCGCTATAAATGCGGACAAAATGATAAGGGTACTGCGTGGCGGAAACATCGGTGAAGAACAGTTCTATTTTAAAGGCGACGATGTTTTTATCTCAAGTGAACTCGTAAAGCCGGAGCTGTATTTACGGTGTGGAGCGCTGTATTGACGATGAACTGCCCTTTGAGATACCGGAAAATTGGTGTTGAGCACGGCTCGGAAGCATCTCTTCTTATGCAGAAACCAAGCAAAAAGTAAACGCTGCGAATGCTGATTCTGCTATATGGGGGCTTGACCTTGAGGATATTGAGAAAGGTGGCAGATCGATCGTACGCAAAACTGTCGGTGAACGAAAAGCTATAGGCCATAAGAAGCGCGGCACGACAGAGTCATTCCCGGGATCGTTCACGGCAGGGCGCTGATCGAGAACTGCTGCGATAATGTTGCAGGTCGAAAACAATCGCCATGAAACAGCCAAGGATCATTATGATATATCCGCACCGGAGGGCTCGGTTTCCGTCCCTGTCGGCAGCTCCACCGCAATGGTGGTTCCCTTATCTGAGCTCTCCTCTACCCGGACGCAGCCGCCGTGGAGATTGGTGATCTCCCACACCAGCGAAAGCCCCAACCCTACGCCGCCGTACTCCCGGCTGCGGGACTTATCCACCCGGAAGAAGGGCTGGAAGATGCTCCGCCGATACTCCTCCGGAATGCCGTAGCCGGTGTCGGAAACGCAGATCAGGAGCTTTTCCGTCTTCTGCGTGACACGGACCCACACCGAACCGCCGGGTCGGTTGTACTTGACGGCATTCTCCGTCAGGTTGAAGATCAGCCGGTAGATCAGTGCATCGCTGCCGGTCATAATACCGTCGCCCTCCGCCGTCAGCGTGACGCCCAGCTTATCTGAGAGCGGCGCAAGATCTGTGAAGATCTCCTCGATCATGGGAGCGAGCTGGATCCGCTCGTTCCGCGCCACCTGCTGCAGATTGCTCATCTCCAGCAGCGTCCTGGTCATCTGTATCAGCCGTTCCGTCTGCTCACGCAAAAGCGTGAGGAACT